>OHRE01001243.1_pt1 | contig 10197 bp, 5 predicted proteins | sample 1578411 | NCBI WGS metagenome assembly OHRE01 (sample SAMEA3879566, study PRJEB24766) | human gut metagenome | biome: human-associated habitat; feature: feces | place: USA | collected 1985/1987 | reverse complement strand
ACGATTTTGTCTGCTGACAAAGCATTATCGTTGAAAGGAATGTGGCAGCAGTATGAATCTGTATGGGTACTTCTGGGATATCTGGTGACAGTTTTCTACTGTGTTCAGGTGACAGAATCAGAAGAAGATGTGAAAAAAATACTTTGGGCACTGGCCGCAGGAACTGTAGCTCCGGCAGTTATCGGTCTTACACAGATGGCAGGAAAAGATTTCTTTTATACATCGGCCGGCAAAGGCATCCTTTCAGCAGGGCTGGATTCCGCAGCAAAGGACGCCATGAGTTATCTGTATTCCGGAAGTGGAAATTCCACCGTATATATGGCATCCTATACGCCGAATTATGCAGGTGTGTATCTGGTGATGGCTTTGCCGGTGGTTGTGATCCTGACTATAACAGCAGCCGGTAAAGCCGGCAGGATTTTTGGCGGCAGCCTCAGCATTATCCTCTGTATTTGTTTATATGGAAGCGGTTCAAGAACAGGACTGGCAGTTGGATGTATTCTTGCGATATTGGCAGTATATTTCCGGCAGTCACAGAGTGGCAGACAGAGAGGCACGCAGACAGATACGGGCAGTAAGAACGGAAAAAACAGAAGGGTGTATACGGGAATCGCTGTTCTTCTGGTTGTTGTTCTGTTTGTTGGTTATAATCTGGCCGGCAGCCACAGACTCATAAATGGAATCAGAGATAGTTTACATAAGAATACCTACGATATGCAGGAAATCCAGCCGGGTGAGAATGGAATCACAGTGAAATATAAAGGCAATATCCTGGAACTGATGCCGGAAACAACAGAAATAGGGCAGATGCTTAATGCTGTTTCCAATAAAAAAGACAAGCTCACGGCAATCTGGGACACAGACAGCCAGTGTTTCCGGTTCAGAGATACTGTTTATGAAGATCTTGCTTTTGACACTTACAGTCAGGATCAGATTTCTTATATTATGGTCAGTCAGGGAGATATCACTTGGAATTTCTTTAAGGAACCAGATGGGGAAAAATATTTCTACCTGAACCAGTATGGAAAATCTGATGAGATCCAAAATGCAGCAGCAGTTCTGAAAGGATATGAGAGAGCTTTTTCCGGTCGAGGATATATCTGGGGAAGAACGATTCCGCTGATCGCGAAGCATCTGTTGTGGGGAAGCGGTCCGGATACGTTCGCGGCAGAATTTCCGCAGACGGATTACGTGATGAAAGCAAATACGAGCCTCAGTATGTACCAGCAGCTTCCGACCAGAGCCCACAATATGTATCTGCAGTCAGCATTGCAGACAGGCGTGATATCTGCTATCTGTCTGATAATATTCTGGCTGCGGTATGTGATATCTTTTGTGAAAAGATTTCGGAAGAGTACAAGAGATAAGGTCAGCTTCTGGGAGCTGGGGATATTCTTAAGTGTTACAGGATTTTTATTAATGGGAATAATGAATGATTCCAACCTTGCGGCGGCACCGGTATTCTGGTGCCTTCTGGGAACAGGGATCGCAATGGAAACCTTTCACGGCCGTGCACTGTGAGAGGTTTTTTTGCTTTTTTTATGAATTTAATGTGGCAGAATATAATGCTAAATAGTATAATTAGACTAAAAATACAACTTATAAGGAGGAAGATGTATGAAAAGAAAAAGACTGGCATTGCTGTTGGCAGCTGCATTGACAGTTACCAGTGTGGATGGAACGGCTTTTGCAGTAAGCGGTGCGGATTTTTCATCAGAACCTGTGCTGGATGAGGCAGAGGCACAGCCAGAGGAAGCTGCGGCAGAACCAGCGGAGGAGAATGTGGAAGAAGAATCTTTTGCAGATGAAGCTTCTCTCACAGATGAAACAGCAGAAGCAGAGACAGAAACGGAAAGCACAGAGGAATCACAGGAACTTGCTCAGCCGGAGGAGGAACTGACACAGGAGCCTGTTGAAACCGTGGAACCGGAAGAAGCTGAAGCAGAGGAAGAGCTTCCGTTCAGTGCCGGGGATGATGAGGATTTTGAGGACAAGGAGCCTTCATCTATTATTCCGGAAACTGTACAGGAACTGGAATTGGATCAGAGCTATGATGTGGATATTGAGGAAGCGGATCAGTGGGAATGGTTTTCATTTACTGCGGCTGAGGATGGAAACTATAGTTTCAGTTCGGAAGATTCTGATGATGGAGATCCTATTGTATATGGATATGATACCAAAGCTGTGGGAAGCGAATGGGACTATACATTTTCAGATGATGACGGTGGCATAGGGTGTAATTTCAAGCTTATCTTTAAGGCAGAAAAAGGAAAAACCTACTACTTCCGTGTAGGACAGCAAGGCAGTCAGACAGGTTATTTTTCAGTAAACATGAAAAAACTTGTAACCCCTTCTTCTGTACAGCTGAATACTGAGAATATTACAGAAGGAGATTTTATAGCAGATTTGGATTCCGGTTATCTGTACGGGCTGGAAGTGACTTTACAGTATGGTGATGGAAAAACACCAGAGACGCTGACATTTAAAAATGATCAATATGTATACGATACTCATGGAAATAAGGTAAGCTACAGATTTGAATCAGACGATGATACCATGCCTAAATTTGAAGCAGGCTGGACATTGAAAGAAGGAATTTATAAAGTCGTAGTTTTGTGCAACAATGAGCCAGTTGAGACAGACAGTACTTACACAGTAAATGTTGTGAAACCTGGTGATCTTCCAGCACTTCATGTTGGAAATGATAATGCAGTTGAAAGCAAGACTGTCAGATATAACTGGTATAAGTTTATAGCTCCAAAAACAATTACATATTTGATCTCACCGTTAGGTGATTTTACTATCATCAAGGAAACCGAAGATGGTACAGAGCCGGCAGATTATGATTATGTTTCCAACGGAATATATAAAATTCCGATGGAAAAAGATATTGTTTATTACATCGGGTTACGGGGGACAGTCGGGTCAGATGATGAAGAAGATGAAGTAAATCACTGGAATCTGGCAGTAGAAGAGCAACTGGAAGTTTCTTCCATTGTATTTTCTGAGAAATCATTGGAATTTGTAAAGGGACTGAATGGTGCCAATGCATATACAGAACCAGGAACCCTTACCGTTAATTATAAAAACGGACAGAGTGAGCAGGTAAAAGTATATCTTGGACAAAGTGCATATGACCGTTATGGAAACAGTATCACTCCAAAGGTTACAGACAGTAATGGAAGCGAGATTACAGAATGGGATGATGATGTTGGTGATGCAATCGAATTGCCGGAAGGTTCCTACAAACTGACATATACCTGTGATAAGGTAACCAGTGCTGAAATTCCATTCACTGTACAGAGACCGGATTATAACAGTTATGCTAAAATTACAGAAGGCGAAAATCATATTAAAGTTGCTGTATCTGGAAAGAGTTCTCCAACCTGGTATGCTTTCGAAGTAGAAAAAACAGGCAGGTATCAGTTTAAAATTCAGGAACAGGATGGAGTAGACAGAGATCTGAACTGGAAGAAGCTTAACGAAAACGGAGATCTTGAGGATTATTCACCAGACTGGGATGATTCTTACAGAAAAGTGGAAGCAGGAAAATATTTAATTTCCTGGGAGATATGGGAAGAGGATGCAAATGCCAGCGAAGATGCAACAGTTCTTGTTAAGAGAGTACCGGAGATCAGTTCTGTAAAAATAAAATCCTACAGCCCGACAGATCTGACTTTCATAGAAAGAGTACAGAGACCATGGCTTGATGATCTGACAGCGGAAGTTACATATGATGATGGAACTACCCGTGAACTGGATGCGGAAAATAACGATGATGAATATGGCAGATGGATGTCTTACGATCTTTTCAAAGCAAAAGATGCCAGCGGTTATTATGAGTCTGTAGATGATTATGAAAATCTTCCGGCAGGTGACTATGTATTCAGAGTAAACTTTGGCGGTGTTTACGCAGAAGACATCCCTGTAAAAGTTGTTTCTCTTGATGAATCTGTGAAACAGGAAGTTACAACAGGAACAACGGAAGTCAAGAATCAGGATAAGCTTGTCCTGAAATATAAAGCTCCTGCAGATGGACGTTATGAGCTTGAGACGAATGTTCCGATATCCACGATCAAGTTCCGCACTGCTAAAGATAGAGGCCCGACTGATTGTGTGCTGGAGAATTACAGAGCATATGCAGACTTTAAGAAAGACACAGAATATTATCTGTATGTAGATGCAGATGAATATTGTCCGGAACTGAAAATAACAGTTTCTTCCGTAACAAGACCGGCTGAAATGGAGACAACTGCATTAAAGAAAAACTATATTGCAGGTGTGGAATACTTTAAAGAAGAGAACATGCAGACAACCGTAGGATTCGGGGAAAACAAATCCAGAACTGTAAAAGGTTCCGATCTTGTAAACGGATATTATCTCCACTACCAGGTAAAAGACAGTGAAGGTAAGGAGCATTCTTATTATGAACCTCTGACAGTAGGTGAATGGACAGTTACACCTTATCTCAGTGCAAGTATCCAGACAGGAAGTGCCATTGCTGTAGAAATGTCCAAGCTTCCTGTTAAATCCGATACGATCACCGCTAAGAAACTGGAAATGGACAAGCTTCCATCCCTGGAAAAAGATGTCTGGAAACAGTTTGAGAATACAGGATATTCCGACAGATATTATTCATTCACAGCTCCGGAAGACGGAAAATATGTATTTGAATGCAGTAATGAGCAGGAAAGATACAACAGAGGAGTTGGAGTATTCTATTCAGACGGTGAAAAAGGATACAAAGATGAAGGCTACAGCATTAATCTGAAAAAAGGCGAAACATGCCTTGCTGTTATTTATACCAGCGCAGAGTGTAAACTCAGAGTTGTAAATACAGCAGCAACAGAAACTCCGGAAGAAGTAAGCAGTATTGCACTTACTGAAGGACTGAGAAAAGCCATCACTTACACAGGCAAAGATATTCCTTGTACTTTCACTCCGGAAGAGGATGGATATTATACAATGGAGTCCGAATCTCTGGATGGATCATATTTGGACACTTATGTTGATCTGATGTGTGACGGAGATAAGATCGGAGAAAATGATGAGGATGCAGGAAATGGAAACTTCTGCCTTATAAAGAAGCTTGAAAAGGGCAAAGAATATACATACCTGCCAAGAACTTATAACGAAGATACAGGTTCCTTTATCATTTCTTTCCATAAGACAAATATTGTTCCGATTAAGAACATTGAGATCGTGCCAAGAGAAGGCGTAGATACCTCTGCTCTTACAGTTATGGATGATATCAGAAATTACTATAATGTGAAAGTAACTTACGAGAATGGAACTACAGCAATAACAGACTGGTGGAACCAGAAAGATGAGTATAGAAACGATATTGATAAAGAAGTTATTACTCCGAAGCAGACAGGAACTGAAAAAGAACTGACTTATACAGTAACAGTAAAATATAAGAATCTTGGATCTGATGACGAGAAAGAAAAGAAAGAAAATATTACTGTAAAAGGAATTCCATCACTGGAAGAACTTAAAGAAGCAAATGATTATAAAATAACCACTTTCGATCGCCAATATTATCGTTTTACACCTTCATCAGAAGGAGAGTACATAATATCTCTGAAACAGGAAGATAATGATTATAATAATGTAAATGTCTGGACTTACGGAAAGCTGTACGATAATCAATGGGAAACCTGCATTGTAGAGAAGGCTTATGAAGGTGAGAACAATTATTCTGTTCAGCTGGAAGCAGGTAGAGAATATCTTGTGTCTGCATTGGGTGAAGTTAATAATCCCGAGGCAAGCTTCCAGATCAGGAAGGTAAAGAAAACATTAAAAGGTCTGGAACTGGTGAAGGCACCGGAACAGGCAAAATGCCTTCCAAATGATGTAAATGCTGTTTCCTATAAAGGACTTCAGGTAAAAGCACTCTACACAGACGGAAGCACAGAAACTATTACATATGGAAATGCAGATTCCTCCGGAAGATATATTTATCAGGGAACTGTGAAATGGCTGGACGATGGAACTGGCATAGCATATGCGAACCTTGGAAAATATCAGGTAAGTTTCCCGCTGAAAGCAGATTCCTGGAGTAATGTTTCGGAACTGAAACGCGATAAAGCTACAACTGTAAAAGCTGTTCGCGGTGATATGGTAACACTGAAATTTGTTCCTGAAAAAACAGATAATTATCGGTTTACTGTAGATGGCGGTTATGTAGTAGAAGAGGTTGTCGGCGAAAATCCGGATGACAGCTGCAACAATCCAGGCAACTGCAATTTGAAAGAAGGCAAGATTTATTACATCCATGTACATGCTTATAAAGAAAATCCTTCTGTAACAGTTGTATATGCAGACTGTATCTGGGACGTAACATCCGATACAAAAGCAACCTGTACAAAAGAAGGAAAGAAGGTTGAGACCTGCCGTAAACACGGAGATACAAGAGTGACAGTTACACCGGCACTTGGCCACAAGTGGAACAGTGGTGTGATTACAAAGAAAGCAACCTGTACTGCAGACGGAGTGAAGACTTACACCTGCAGCAACTGCGGTGAAAAGAAAACAGAAGCTATTGCAAAAACAGGACATAAGTTCAGCAGCTGGAAGAAGATCTCTGATGCAACTGTATTTGCTAAACAGAAACAGAAGAGAACCTGTTCTGTCTGCAAGAAGCCAGACTACAGATATGTTGGAAGTAAGGTGAAAGCAACTATCAAGCTGAACTTAACATCCATCACTTTGCAGCAGAAACAGAGCACAAAAGCAGTCAAAGTAACTATGGCGAAAGGTGACTCCGTGAAATCCTGGACTTCCAGCAACAAGAAGATCGCAACAGTCGATAAGAAAGGAACGATCAAAGCTGTAAAGAAAGGAACTGCAAAGATCACAGTAACACTGAAGAGTGGAAAGAAAGCAACAGTAACAGTTAAAGTACAGACTTCCAAAGTTGCGACATCCAAGATCACAGGCCTGAAATCAAAAGTAACTGTGAAGAAAGGCAAGACTCTGACCCTGAAACCAGTCCTCAGCCCGATCACAAGCAAGGATAAGATCACTTACAAAACATCCAATAAATCCGTTGCAACAGTAAGCAGCAAGGGTGTTATCACAGGCAAGAAAAAAGGAACTGCAAAGATCACTGTGAAAGCAGGAAAGAAATCTTATGTAGTAACAGTAACCGTAAAATAATCAATAAAAAACAGACCGGATTACCATTGGGTGATCCGGCCTGTTTTTTTTGTCTAATTTTAGTTCTGTACTGGCAAAAAATGTATTGTTTTGGTACAATTTATATAAAATCAGAGGGAAAATGTGGACTTTGCATGTTATGGCGGGAGGAAGCTCCAACAACAAGATCGCAACCGTAACCAGCACAGGAAAGATCACAGCAAAGAAAGCCGGAACCTGTAAGATCTATGTGAAAGGAAACGGAATCACGAAAGTTGTTACAGTAACAGTAAAAAAATGATTCCCGGATCTGCAAACCAAGAATTTCAAAAATAAAATACTGAATACCGACCAGGGGGCTGTTCAAACGAACAGCCCCCTGCAGCTTTTGCAGAATAGAACTTTTTGATTATAATACTCTCATTTAATAATTTTTATATGGGTTCATATCTATTCTGGTGAGAATAGGTTCAATGTATTTGGAAATATTTAGTTGTTACTTATAATCCGTTGCCTTAAAAGTCACATAAATATATCATTATTTCGAGGTGAGATCTTTATGAACTTGCAAACAAATTTAGGTATTGCTATTAAAGAATTCAGAAATAATCTGGGGCTGAGCCAAGAAAAATTTGCGCTTTCAATTGAGATGGACAGAACATATTTGGCATCTGTAGAAGCAGGAAAAAGAAATCTTTCTCTGGCCAACATTGAGAAAATTGCCAGAGGATTAAATACCAATGTTTCAGAGCTCTTTGCAAAAGCAGAATCGTATAATTGATAAAAGACTAAAGGGGCATACGTTATGAATGATTTTATCATGGATATTATTTCCATACATTGTAATAATGATAGAATGCAGGCAGCAAGAGTATATCAATATGCTTATTTATTGCAGTATCTTGATAAGAAAACTCAATCAGTAGATAAATCTTCAAAAGCAAGGGGATCATTTGCAAATCTATATGCCATTTATGTTCTTGTTGAAGATTACATAAAGAATGGATATTTGAATTCATCAAAAAGATACTCTGAATATCCAGGTATGATGTTTACTGACGCACTTGCCCGTACAAGGGAACTTCCATTTGGTGAGAAGCTTCAAAATCATGCTTTGAATAATAGATGTAATGATGAATTCAAAAAATTTTTTATGTCAGAAACTGCAGAGATTCCTATTAGACGGAATTTAGATACTAGAAGATATTGGATTAATGAAAAGCTGCTTGAAGTCCAAATATCGCCTGCAGATATAGTAAATATTGCTCCACTGTGTATTGAGATAATTAATAAATATGTTGAGCTGAAAATGAAAAGATTTTCATGTTTCTTTAATGATTTAAATGACTTGAAATTGACTGTTTCTACTAATCCGCAGAAATCTGTCAGCTTTATATCAGAAACACTGAATCCAAATTCGGATGCTCGTATTTTTGAAATTGTATCCTATGTAATCATAAAGTATCATTTCATTGATCAAACGATAAAATACACATTAAATGGAATAACCCAGGAAGTACCCTTAACAGTATTTAAAGTTGGAAGGACAAATGCTAATGATGGCGGTATCGATTATATAATGAAACCTTTAGGAAGAGTTTTTCAAGTAACGGAAGTATTGGATTTCAATAAGTATTTCTTGGACATAGATAAATTGATTCATTATCCGATTACCTTTGTTATAGCAGGGTATCACTCCTGAAGAAGCTTTAAGACGAATTAAACAAGTGGCTCTTGAGAAGTATTCAGATATCAATGTATTAAATCAATATCTCTCTTGTTTTGAGGAAGTAATTACTATTCCTACTCTCAAAGCAATGCTCGAATTAAATATATCTAAAGGATATCTGCCTAATATGATAGATGAATTAATCACACAATGTAAAGTTGAATATAATATTGAATGAAAAAAATTAGCCTCGTTCCGATATGTGGTTCGAGGCTAAGGCTTTATATATCAAAAAGTGACAATTGAATATTGTTATTCTTAATATGGCTTTTCTTTGAGGTATTGTTTGTCTTTCTGCTTTTGTCCTTTTGCAGAATTTCTCCTTTATAAGTCTTTGAAATTCCAGTTCTGCGAATACCTATTTTGAAATACTCTTTATTTATATCCATACTGATTGCTCTTCTTCCAAGTTTGACAGCTACACCTGCTGTTGAGAAGCTGCCGCCAAATGGATCCAATACAATTTCATCAGGATTACTTGATGCCTGGATGATTCTTTGCAATAACATTTCTGGTTTTTGAGAAGGATGATTTTCATATTCATCCATCTTGAATCTCACTCTAGGAAATTCCCAAACATTACCTGGCACTTTTTTTGTATTATATGGCTGAGGTGGATTTTTACGATAGTCTATTAATCCTCTCTTGGCACCGGTCTTTGCTTCAATCAGGATATCTTGATAATTAAATGTATATTTAGCTTTATCAGTTTTGGTAGCCATAAGAATAGGTTCATATAAAGAACCAAATTTCTTTTTTGATTGAACACCGGAACTATCATATGCCCATACAATATCATTCACAATATTATAGTGTTCTTGCAGATAGATTGAAATATATGGAATATTTTGGGTTGAATTCATCAGATAAAAAGTTCCATTATCTTTTAATACTCTAAAACATTCATCAATCCAAGTATAACACCACTCCAAGTATTTTTGTCTATCCTTCCAGGAATCGCTGTCATTGCCAAAATCTTTACCGAGATTGTATGGGGGATCAGCAAAAATCAAATCTACTGAATCTGCTTCCATCTTTTTTAATGATTCAATACAATCATTGTAAATAACCAACGAATTATCTGATTCAAGATATTCAAAATCTATATCATGAAATAATTCAATCATAGCTTCCTCCTCTAATCTGTTGAGCTTCTTCCGCTTTTAAGCCATTCCTCCAATTCAGATTTCTTAAACTTCCATAATCTGCTAATGTTTTATGAGCAGGAATAACGGTTTTTTATTCAATTCTGAATGGCATCTTAAACATTTAGCAGTAGCTTCAATACCAATATCATTATCTTAAATATTCATAAAAGCAATTCTACT
>OHRE01001235.1_pt1 | contig 10282 bp, 6 predicted proteins | sample 1578411 | NCBI WGS metagenome assembly OHRE01 (sample SAMEA3879566, study PRJEB24766) | human gut metagenome | biome: human-associated habitat; feature: feces | place: USA | collected 1985/1987 | reverse complement strand
CAAAGGTTGGAGATGCCAGAGCCCTTGCTTCCGTTATCGGTGAGGATGAGCTTTCTCCGATCGATAAACAGTACCTGGTATTCGGTAATGAATTCGAGCATGAATTCATCGGCCAGGGAATGGATGAAAACCGTTCCATGGAAGATACGCTGAACAAGGCATGGGAGCTTCTTGGACTGCTTCCGAGAGAAGAGCTCGACCGTGTCAACACCAAGGTTCTGGATCAGTATTATCATCCGACCACCATTGATGCAGTAGCAAAAGCAAAGGCAGAAGCCGATGCCATGAATGAGTAAGCGAGAGGAGTGAGATCGGAATGGACCCGAATACCTTTCCTACCAAGGGAAACCTGATTCTTGCAAAGAACTCTCTGAAACTTGCCCACATGGGTTACGAGCTGATGGACAAGAAGCGGAATATTCTGATCCGCGAGCTCATGGGCCTGATCGATGAGGCAAAGGATATTCAGCGTCAGATTGATGTGACGTTCCGCGAAGCATATGCGGCGCTGCAGATTGCGAACATGGAGATCGGTATCACCAACGTACAGACCGTGTCCTATACCGTTCCGGTGGAGGAATCTATCCGGATCAAGACAAGGAGTATCATGGGCGTGGAAATTCCGCTGGTAGAGGCTGATCCGTCCGGACAGGCCCCGACTTATGCTTACTACAGCACGAAGGAGTCCCTGGATCAGGCAAGACAGGCCTTTGAAAAAGTAAAAGACCTGACCTTAAACCTTTCCATGATTGAGAACTCGGCGTACCGCCTTGCTGCGGCAATCAAGAAAACACAGAAGCGTGCCAACGCGCTGAAGAACATCACGATTCCGCATTACACCCAGCTGTCCAAGGATATCGCGGACGCACTGGAGGAGAAGGAGCGCGAGGAGTTCACACGACTGAAGGTCATCAAACAGAGAAAGAACAAGGCAAGCTGATAAGGCTTTCCCGGAATAGAGATGAAAAACCCGCTTGGGCCGCGAAGAGATTTGCGGTGCCGGGCGGGTTTTTATGTGCCATGCAAAAAATATGTTTTTGGATGCACTTTTTGTGCAAAAATTTTATAAAAATTTTCTATCTTTTTAAAACGGTCTTTGCTATAATACGTAAGGCGATTGTAAAGAAAAGTTAAGATTTTGTAAGCTGTAATGCTTTTTGGAGGTAGGAAGATGAAACACAAGAAACAGAAAAAAACGAAAAAAGCAGGGCGCATTCTGCTGGCTGTGTTTGCAGTGGTGATCGGAACGCTTGGCGTGCTGCTGTTTACGTCCGAGCGCTGGATGCGGAAAACATGGCCGAATCTGAGCATGGAAGAGCTTGTTTACCAGTTAAAGGCCCCGATTGCCGGAACCAGCCATGATCTTCTGATGAGTTATGTCTGCTCAAGTGCGCTGATCGCAGCGGCAGCACTCATCCTTCTGATTCTGGTCAGCATTTTTCTTCGAGAAAAACGCAAAGCCCATGTGGCGTTCGGGATGATCTGTATCGCGGCAGGAGCCGCCAGCATCGTCTATTCCATCAATGACGTGTGGGCAGCACTGGACGTAAAAGATTATCTGAAAAATCAGAGCACGTACAATACCGTGGTAGAAGACAACTACGTAGATCCGGACCGCGTGAATATCACGTTCCCGGAACAGAAACGAAATCTGATCTATCTCTATCTGGAATCCATGGAGAGCACCTATGCAGACAAAGCCTCCGGCGGAGCATTCGATAAAAACTATATCCCGGAGCTGACCCAGCTTGCCGCAGACAACATCAGTTTTTCCAATTCGGAGCTGCTCGGCGGCGGCCAGCCTACCGTAAACGCAACCTGGACCATTGCCGGAATTTTCGCACAGACCTCCGGTCTGCCTCTCAGCATCGGAATCCAGCGAAATGAGATGGCATATCAGGCCAGCTTCTTCCCGGAAATCAATACCCTGGGTGATGTCCTGGCGGATGAAGGCTACAAGCAGTATTTCTTCATCGGTTCAATCGGACAGTTCGGCGGCCGGGAAGAGTACTTTAAAGAGCACGGCGACTACGAAGTAGACGATTACAACTGGGCTATGGAAAAAGGCCTGATCCCGGAAGGATATTACGAATGGTGGGGCTATGAGGATGAAAAACTCTTTTCCTTTGCCAAAGACCGTCTGACCGAAATCGCAGCAGAGGGAGAGCCGTTCAACTTCACCATGCTGACCGCAGACACCCATTTTGAGGATGGATATCCGTGTGAGCTCTGCGATGAAGAAAACGACGGTGACAACCAGTACGGAATGGTTCTGCACTGCTCCAGCAAGCAGGTCACCGAGTTCGTTTCCTGGATTCAGCAGCAGGATTTCTACGAGAACACAACGATCGTAATTTCTGGCGACCATCTGACGATGGATTCCGATTTCTGTGAGAACATTGATCCGGACTACACCAGAACCGTATACAACGTGATCATCAACTCTCCGATCCAGCCGCAGCAGGAGAAAAACAGAAGTTTCACCACCATGGACATGTTCCCGACCACCATCGCAAGTCTCGGAGCTACCATTGAGGGTGACCGCCTCGGTCTTGGAACAAACCTGTTTTCAGGTGAACAGACGCTTGCAGAGAAGCTGACTTTCGACCAGCTCAATGATGATCTCTCCCAGAAATCCAAATTCTTCGAAAAAATGGAAGAGCAGGTAACCTCCATTTGGACCAAAACCGATGAGGGCTGGAAGTTCTATATCGAAGACGAAGACCGATGGGCCAAAAGCGAATGGGTTTCCCTGAACCCGCACCGCTATGCAAACGACACCGAGCAGAGATATTACATTGACGCAAACGGCTACGCCGTAAAAGGATGGAAACTGATCGACGGAAAATGGTATTACTTCTCCACACAGGGCAGCTACCGCCTCCTCGAAGGACCGTGCGACGAACCGTTTGAGGTGGATGAATCGCAGTATTCTTAAAAAATAAAAAAGAGAAGGATTTTCGGCAGCAAAAAGCCGGGAATCCTTCTTTTTTTAATGCAGAATTGTGCCGCTCCGCCTTTTGGCGGAATTTTCTGCATTTTTTGGTACAAAACGTATAAAGATTGTGAAATAAATAATTATCAATTGAATCATCTTACAAAACATGGTAAAATATGGCTATCAATCGGCGGACAAAGCGGAAAAAAGAAAGGGGATTTTAAAACAATGGGTTACAAATCAGACATTGAAATTGCACAGGAATGTACCATGCAGCCGATCACAGCGATCGCAGAAAAAGCAGGTATTGATGACAAATATCTGGAGCAGTACGGAAAGTACAAAGCAAAAATTGATTACAATCTGTTAAATGAGAGTGACAAAAAAGATGGTAAGCTGATTCTTGTAACAGCTATCAACCCGACACCGGCAGGAGAAGGAAAAACAACAACTTCTGTAGGTCTGGTAGACGGACTTTCCAGAATCGGTAAAAAAGCAATGGTTGCACTTCGCGAGCCATCTCTTGGACCGGTCTTCGGTGTAAAAGGCGGAGCAGCAGGCGGCGGATACGCACAGGTTGTTCCAATGGAAGATATCAACCTTCACTTCACCGGTGACTTCCATGCAATCGGTGCAGCAAACAACCTGCTGGCAGCTATGATCGACAACCACATTTTCCAGGGCAACGCTCTGAATATCGATCCGAGAAAGATCACCTGGAAACGATGCGTAGATATGAATGACCGTCAGCTTCGAAGCGTTGTAGACGGACTTGGCGGAAGAACAAACGGAATGCCGAGAGAAGACGGCTATGACATCACCGTAGCATCTGAGGTTATGGCAGTTCTGTGTCTGGCAAGCGACATCACAGATCTGAAAGAAAGACTTTCCAAGATCATCATCGGATATACCTACGGAAAAGTATCCGAGCAGAAACCGGTAACCGCAGGTGACCTGCACGCAGAAGGCGCTATGGCAGCACTCTTAAAAGATGCCCTGAAACCAAACCTGGTACAGACTCTGGAAGGAACTCCGGCTATCGTTCACGGCGGACCATTCGCAAACATCGCACACGGCTGCAACTCTGTAACAGCAACCAAAATGTGCCTGAAATTAGCAGATTACACTATCACAGAGGCAGGCTTCGGTGCTGACCTTGGTGCTGAGAAATTCCTCGACATCAAATGCCGTATGGCAGGCCTGAAACCGAATGCAGTTGTAGTCGTAGCAACTGTTCGTGCCCTGAAATACAACGGCGGCGTTCCGAAAGCAGAACTGAACGGCGAGAACCTGGAAGCTCTGGAGAAAGGTATGCCGAACCTTCTGAAACACGTAAGCAACATCACAAACGTATACAAACTGCCATGTGTCGTTGCCATCAACGCATTCCCGACCGATACCGAAGCAGAGCTGAAGCTGGTTGAGGAGAAATGCAAAGAGCTCGGTGTCAACGTTGTTCTGTCCGAGGTATGGGCAAAAGGCGGCGAGGGCGGCGTAGCCCTGGCAGAAGAAGTTGTCCGTCTTTGCGAGCAGCCGAACGATTTCACCTATGCATACGATCTGGAAGGCTCCATCGAAGAGAAACTGAACGCCATCGTTCAGAAGATCTACGGCGGAAGCAGAGTTGTCCTGACCGCAAATGCACAGAAACAGGCAAAACAGTTAGAGGCTCTCGGATTTGGCAACTGCCCGATCTGTATGGCAAAAACCCAGTACAGCCTGACCGATGATCAGACCAAACTCGGCGCACCGACCGGATTCGAAGTTACCGTACGTAACCTGAAAATCTCCGCAGGTGCAGGCTTCATCGTAGCCCTGACCGGTGACATCATGACCATGCCAGGTCTGCCGAAAGTTCCGGCAGCAGAGCGTATCGATGTAGACGCTACTGGAAAGATTACAGGACTGTTCTAATAACACAGGATATTGTCTTGAAAAGACAGAATAGAGCATGAAATAAAACACAGAAAAAAGAGACATTCCTTCGTGAATGTCTCTTTTTTTACGTTTTTATTGCAAAATATTACAAAAGATAATATAATTTCTAATGATAACATGGAGAGAAAAGCAGATATAATATAGTAAGGGAGTTACTTACCAATGACATCGAAGAAAAAATTGAGAAGTCTTCTGGGCGGTACACTTTTTATGGTGCTGATGCTCAGCGTACATCCGACGACTGTTTCCGCGAGTGCTGTGGGGAGCAGCACGGTGATGGACCAGTCTGTGGAGACAGAGGATCAGCAGAGCGGGATACAGAGTGAAACGCAGACACAGGCTTCACAGGACAGCGTTGCTGCTGTGCGGGCCAGTCAGAATGGCTGGGTTAAGGCAGGCGACGGCGGCTGGTATTTTTATGAGAACGGACAGCTGAAAACAGGATGGCTTTATCGGAATGGAAACTGGTACTGGCTGGATCCGGACCGGAACGGCCGCATGGCAGAAAACAGCTGGTTCACATACGATAATAATTTTTATTATGCCAAGGGAGACGGAGCAATCTATAAAAATGGTTTTCAGGAAGTAGATGGAAACCTCTATTATTTCCAGAGCTGGGGCGGCATTCAGAAAAATGTGTATCTCAGCATCAGCGGAAAAATGTACTATGTACAGGAAAATGGTATCGTTGCCCGTGGAATAGTCAGAACAATGAATGGACATGGTGATCTCTGCGCATTTGATGATACTACGGGAGCGCAGATCACACAAAAAGGCTGGCTGAAAAAAGGCACATCATATTATTGGGTAAGAGAAGACGGCGTCCTGCAGACCGGCTGGCTGCTGTACGATGATAACTGGTACTGGTTTGATGATAATGGTGTCATGATGGCATCCGGCTGGAAAGAAATCAACAACAATCTGTATTACTTCCAGAGCTGGGGCGGCATTTATAAAAACGGTTTCCAGAGCATCGGAGGAAACGAGTATTATTTCCGGAGCTGGGGTGGTGTATATCGAAACACCTTCTTTACCGTAAAAGGAAAAACCTACATAGCGCAGAATGACGGATCGATCTATCATGCCAGCCAGACCGGCTGGGTTCAGCTGGGAGATCAGACTTACTGGATCAATCAGGATGGTTCTGTTCAGACCGGCTGGCTGAAGCTGGAAGGCAAATGGTACTGGCTGAAAGCGGACGGCACACGTGCTGCATCTGAATGGATCACGTATGACAACAACCGATACTATTTTGACGGTGACGGTGTGATGTACACCGGAATGAAAGAGGTTGACGGAACAAGATATTATTTCCACAGCTGGGGCGGCGTTTACCATAACGAATCTTTTACTTGGCAGGGAAAGAAATACTGGGCAAAGGATGACGGAACCTTCTATACAGGTGTCTGCGATATCAATGGAAAGAAATACTATTTTCTGGAAGACGGCGAGCAGATTACAAAAGAGGGCTGGTATCTGACCAACGGAACGTATTACTGGATCAACAAGGATACGTCGCTTCAGACCGGCTGGGTGAAATATGACAACAACTGGTACTGGATGAAAGAAGACGGTACGATGGCATCGTCTGAATGGATCACCTACGACAAAAACCGCTACTATTTCCGAAGCTGGGGCGGCATGTACACCGGAATTCATACCATCGGCGGAACAAAATACGCATTCCAGAGCTGGGGCGGTCTGTACCATGATCAGACATTTACCATCGGCGGTAAAACATACTATGCCAATTCAGATGGAACATTTGCCACCGGCTGGGTGCAGAACGGCGGAAAAACGTATTATTTCGATGAGGACGGCACAAGCCATACGGGCTGGCTGCTTCTGGACGGAACGCATTACTGGATCAACGCCAATGGAACCAGAAGAGATGACGAGCTGTTTCAGTACGACGGAAACTATTATTATGTAGACAAAAACGGCGTTATGGCGACAAGCGGCTGGGTATACTGGGATTATAACTATTATTATCCGAGAAGCTGGGGCGGCATGTACAAGAATGCGTTTATTACCTATGATAATAACCTCTATTACCTTGGATCTGACTCGAAAATGGCAATCGGCTGGCAGTCGATTGGCGGAAATACATACTATTTCCGAAACTGGGGCGGCATGATAACCGGAAAACAGGTGATCGACGGAAAAACGTATGTGTTCGATGAGGACGGCAAGCTGGTACAGAGTCCGGACGGATTTGAACCGTCCGCGCAGATCGGTGTCCGCACCGTACGGAACTTTCTGAAAAATGCACTGCTTCCGCTTGGAAACACCCTGTATATCTGGGGAGGCGGCCACACAGACGCAGAGGCAGAGAGTTACGGCGTCAATGCGCAGTGGAAACAATTCTTCAATACACAGAATTCCACCTACAACTATTCCGATCATCTGTATGAGTACGGAAAAGGTCTTGACTGTTCCGGCTATGTCGGATGGACCGCACATCAGGTGACGAAAGAGTATGCAACGACAACCTCCACTGGAATGCCGGCCTACTTTGCAAGAAAAGGCTGGGGAACCTGCGTGACAGGCGATACGTCCCAGAAATTTACGCCGGGTGATGTGGTCAGCAAGAGCGGTCATGTCTGGATTGTCATTGGCCAGTGCTCGGACGGCAGCGTGGTTGTCATTCATGCGACACCGCCGTATATTCAGCTTGGCGGAACCGTTTCTTCAACAGGAAGCATTAACAGTGAAGCTATTGAGCTGGCAAATGAATACATGAAAATGTATTATCCGGTTGCGTATGAGCGGTATGGTGTAAAAGTTCTTGACCGGTCCTATCTGACCGGTGTGAATCATTTCACCTGGAGCAGCAGTATCTTAAGTGACAGTGAAGGCTACCGCAGGAAGAAACCGGCAGAAATCCTGAACGATCTGTTCCAGTAAAATATCTTCTATAAAAAATAAGAGAGAATACAAAAAAACTTTGTAGTTCGTGTATTCTCTCTTTCTTTTTGCGCTGGAATTGTCTATACTAGAAGGTGCGTGAAAGACGCAGATCAGAAATACAAAAGAAAAAATCTGGAAAATAAAAATACAAGGGGAGTAAACATGCGAAAGAGCTGGAAATGGGCGCTCTGTCTTGGCGCAGTGTCGTTGCTGCTGCTGGGCGGCTGCGGAAAAGAAAAGACGGAACCAGTGGATCTGGTGCTGGTAACCGACGGCAGTGAGGTAGCTTCCGATGCCGTGTATCAGTCAGCATGGAATGGTCTTGCGCAGTATGGAGACGAGAGCGGTCTGAAATATGAAGCAAGTGTTCCGGCAGGACGGACAACAGAGGACTATGAAAACACCATCAAAGAGGCGGCGCAGAAGGGAGCATCCGTTATCGTCTGTGCCGGAACGAGCATGAGCCGCGCCGTTTACGATGCACAGCGCGACTGGAAGGATGTCCGTTTTCTGCTGCTGGAGGCAGAACCGGTCAGTGAGAGCGGCCGCAGCCGTCTCCGCGGAAATACAGAAAGCCTGGAAATTGATGTATCAGAGGCCGGCTACCTGGCAGGATATGCGGCAGTACAGGCCGGCTACACGCACCTGGGCTATATCGGACAGAAAAACGAAGAGAACGGAACAAAGTACGGGACAGGTTATGCACTCGGTGCAGAGGCGGCCGCTGCGGATCTGGGACTTGGAGAAAACAGCATCACGCTGGATTATACGTATCGGAAAAGCAGCAGCGTATCACCGTCGTATTTGGAAAAAATCAAAAGCTGGTATGGTGAGGGCGGACAGATTCTCTTCTCGGACGGTGCATCGTATCAGAATGTACTTGGCGCAGCAGCATCTGCGGCAGGCGGAGCACTGATCGCAAACGGCGGCGTGGAGGAGTACGCCAATGCCGTGTTGAAAGTACGTCTGGATTATGGAACTGCAGTTTACAATGCGTTAAAAGAAATGAAACAAAAGGATTTTGAAGGCGGGAAAATTGTAACGCGCGGCGTGACCGATCAGGAAATCAGTCTGGAATGGAATCAGGATGCGGTGCCGTACTTTACAGAGGATCAGTACCGGGCACTCTGTGCGAAATTCTCCGCAGAGGACTTTTCAATCCCTGACGGCGATGCGCTTTCCTCGCCGGATCAATACAAATTGAGTTGTGTGAGTGTACAGAAGGTAAAATAACATGTATCGTTACTGTTCACGAATTGTTTACAAAAAGTCGGGATATTTTTCCTTGCATCCATTTGTGAATTGTGATATTATGTAAAAGAATTGGGAAAAATATTTCAAAATTGTTACAGAATAATTGAATTTCTAAGAAACAGGGAAACCTGAAACAAAGAAACCTACATACAACGAATCAATTTGGGAGTGAAAGAATGAGAAAAAAATTTCTTGCCTTAAGTTTAGCAGTGATCGTAAGTGCAGCTCAGGTAATGACAGTAAGCGCCTCGAAACAGGAGCAGTTACAGCAGCAGCAGGCAGCACAGGCAGAGACCAGCGCACAGCTTGACAACGCAAAAGCAGAAATCGACGATCTGGAAACCAAAAAGAATCAGATTACCGGCGAGATTGATGACCTGGACGCACAGCTTGTCGTAACCATGGCATCCGTTGAAAATCTGAAAAATGAAATTGCAGAGAAACAGACAGAAATTGAAACAACACAGGAAAAACTGGCACAGTCCCAGGCTGAAGAGGACGAGCAGTACGAGCAGATGAAAAAACGTATCAAATTCCTCTATGAAAGCGGCGGAGACAACGGCTGGGCAGCACTTCTTCTGGAGGGAAAAGATTTAAGCAGCATTCTCAACCAGGCTGAGTACACCCAGAAATTATACAAATACGACAGAGAGTGCCTGCAGGAGTACATGGATCTTGTACAGCAGGTAACAGACTACAGCAATCAGCTTGCAGATGAAAAAGCAGATCTCGAAGCTAGTGAGGCAGAGCAGGAAGCACAGCAGCAGTCCCTTGAGGCAATGCTTGAGCAGAAAAAAGCCGTTTCCGATGACTACGAAAACCAGATCGCAGACCTGAACGACATGGCTGCACAGTACAACGCAGTACTGGCAGAGCAGAACGCAAAGATCCAGCAGATCCAGGAGGAGATTGCAGCCGAAGAGGCAGCAAGAAAAGCCGAAGAGGCCCGTCAGGCAGCAGAAGCAGCCGAGGCAGCCCGCCAGGCAGAAGCAGCAAGACAGGCAGCAGCAGAAGCAGCCGCAAGCAGTGCTGCAAATAATACAACAACGGCAGACAACACACTGTCCAGCACAGGAAGCTCCACCACGACAACAACACCGTCTAACGGAGGAAGCTCTTACGATGATTCTTCGTCCAGCGATACCAGCAGCTCGGATGATTCCAGCAGCTCCAGCAGCACCGGGGCGTACTTCTGCGCATAGGGGGCCACGTCCTTATTGGTGCGGTCTGCGGCAAACAGGT
>OHRE01001228.1_pt1 | contig 10324 bp, 8 predicted proteins | sample 1578411 | NCBI WGS metagenome assembly OHRE01 (sample SAMEA3879566, study PRJEB24766) | human gut metagenome | biome: human-associated habitat; feature: feces | place: USA | collected 1985/1987 | reverse complement strand
AATGCATATATGCACGTACCCCTATTGCTTCTCCCAAAATCATACGGCGTTCAGTATCGTGATCATAAAATAATGCAGGATCAGCAACCTCAGCCTGTTGTATCAAGTTATTACAGTTGGCAATAATATTCCAAGCTGCATTCCACATAGCATCTGTTGTTGGTGTCAACTCTGAATGCTTATAATTAAAATTACAGATTTTACTCATTGCCTGTCCACTACCACTCGTTGGAGCTCTATTCTTATCATACACTTGTCCCCAAGCATCTACAATCCCCCACGTCAAATTACTTCCATACAAATCAAATGTTGATAATTTACGATAAATACCATTCAATGCTGTCCGAAATCCATCACCTGAAGAAAAAAGATACTCTTCCTTGATTTCATCAGAAGGATATAAATCAAGCCAGTCTTGGCAGGATGAAAACGTTAGTGCCAAGCAGGCTAATGATATGATTGTTCTATATATTTTTTTCATTATAGTAAGTCTTAAAATTGTGCTTTAATTGAAAAATTCACTTTCCATGATTTTGGATAACTTAATCCACGCTCTTGACGGATGAAGTCACTTGAACTGGCCTCAAGACGAAGCATATTCATACCTAAATACTTCCTTATCCATTCACGTTTGAAATCATAACTCAATGTCAATGCACTCAAACGGATATAAGATTTATCCTGTACAAAACGTGATGTAGGCAAAGTAGTCAATTTACTATCCTTAATATTTTTAAACTGGGCAACATCACCAGGTTTTTGCCAGCGATCTGTCAATACTCGTAAATCCACATTTCCTCGCTCTATCGCTGCATTCTCCACTCGATCTACCAAAGTCTGATTGTACTCTTGCCCTCCCCATTCATATAAGAAAGAAGCAAACAGACTCCATTCTCTATAAGTAAGATTTACACCAAATGCTCCATTAAATTTCGGTTCTGTATTACCCACAACAACTTCTTGCGTAGCATCCCATTTATCGGACACTGTACCATCTCTATTCAAATAGATCTCTTTACCAGTAGTTGGGTCGATACCTAATGATTTAACTGCCCAAATGGATGTCAATGATTGCCCCTCTTCATATTGTGCAATGGGCACAGAATAATTAGCATCTTTCAATGAATAATTTATATTCTGTGCATCCTGCTCCTTTTTATAAAATTCAGCTACACGTTGATTATATGCTTTCTGTGAATCAGATATTTTCAATATTTTATTGGTATTGTGTGCCATATTTCCCCACAAAGCTACTATCCAATCACGATTCCGATACACATCAGTACGTACAGTCAACTCAAACCCCTTATTCATAACTTCACCCATATTACTTTTATAGGTAGAAAAACCTGAAGTATTAGAAAGACTGACATCTACACCAATATTAAACTTGTCTGTTTTTTCCCATGTTAAATCCTTGTTACCCAAAGCTTTTAATACAGCTCCGTAACCAGTTGCATACCATTCATCGAAAAGAGTTTCATACATTGTAGTTGCTGCATAGGAAGGGAAATTTACTTTTCCCGTACGTCCGTAAGAACCACGTACTTTCAATTTATTCACCCAGTTATTTCCTTTTAAAAAATCATAATTATGCAAGTTTACTCCCAAACCTCCTGAGAAAAAGGGTGCCCACCTTTGATTAGAACCAAATGCAGAAGAACCATCAAAACGTACCGAAACATCCGCTAAGTAAATATCATTCCATGTATAGTTGGCTGTAGCCAATACACTCACCATGCGAGAAGTTCCTTCTGTACGTGTTGGTTTTTTATAGATTTCTGAAGCATAATTTAAAGAGTGAAATTGTCCTGATGAAAATCCACGATAATGGGCACTCGTATTATCCTGCGAACCTGCCGAGGCTTCCCATCCTATAGATACATTTAAATTATGTTTTTTCTCAAATGTACGTGTATAATACAAAAAAGCATTTGCATTCCAGTCTAAATTATTCCCATTAGTTGTATATAGGTCCCCTACCTTATCTTCATTCCCACTTGAAGATTCCCCCAGCACACTGGTTTTAGACGATAACGGATCTATAAATTTCTCACTATTAGCATACTTTCTAGTCACACTAAATTGGCCTCTTACAGTCCAATGGTCAGTCAAGTACCAATTTAAACTTAAATTATTTGTAATCTCATCATATGCATTCCAATCATAATTCGCCAAAGTTGCCTCGTATAAAGGATTATTTGCTGCACTATTCCTATCCGTTTTCGAGAAGGCTAGTTGTTCTACTAATATTCCATCTTCATAAGGAGTATCATAAGGTTGCATGCTCGTGTAATCACTGAATGAGCCATAGGGTGATTCAGTTGATTTCGTATGAGTAAAAGACACTGTATTTTTTACTTGAAGGCTTTTCATTCTATAATCCAAAGAGAAACCGACACTATAACGATCGCGAGAGGATCCTTTCATAACCCCTTTTGTTCCATTATAAGAAGCATCCACACCATACCTTAGGTTTTGTGTTCCTCCTTCTACGTACACACTATGTTTATGATCAAAAGAATTTCTTAATGGCAATACTAACCAATTTGTATCCACTCCTTTTCGTATCTGCGCATATTTTTTACTATATGAATTTATGATATTTCCCATATTATCTCCTGCCGATACATCAAACAACCCGGCAAGTCTCTCTATTTCCAACTTCTCGGATGCGTTAGCCAAATTATAATCTCTCAAGTCAGGCATTTCCAAAGTCCCTGTAAAATTATACGACACACGTACCTCACCCGGTTTAGGAGCCACTGTAGTAATGACAACAACCCCATTTGCTGCACGTGAACCATAAATTGCAGTTGCAGCAGCATCCTTCAAAATTGTCATACTTTCAATTCGGGTAGGATCAAGATCATACACCTTCTCTATACTCACTTCAAAGCCATCCATAATGAAAGTAGGCAAGTTAGGATTATTCTCTAAATTTGATTTAGAAAGTTGATCTTTATCCAAATCCCTCACTCCAACTCCTGAACGTCCACGAATATACATCTCTGGTAATGCATTTGGATCTGAACCAAATTGCGTATTTGTCATAAGACGGAAAGAAGGATCAAAAGACTGCATAGCATCAATTACATTAGTTTGCGATACCTTCCGTAAATCATCGCCTGTAATCTGCGTAGAACTACCAGTAAAGCTAGTTTTACGAACATTACTATATCCTGTCACAACCACATCTTCCAGTGTTTTTACGTCATCAACCAAAGTAATTTCAAGACTTTTCCGACGAGTAGCATCCACTTGAAGAGTCTGCTTTTTCATACCAATAAATTGCAGCCTTAACATCTTTGACGATATAAACACCCTCATAATATTTATCGGCGAGCAACTCTTCAGCATAGATGTAGTTTTGTTCCGCAGCTTTTTTCAGCCATCGTTCGCAACCGATATACGGATTAGCACCGCCAATAAAGCAAGCATCCCCCATCTCTTTATCAATATAGATTCTGGCAAGTTCATATTGCGCTGCGGCAACTCCTGCACGTGCACCATACTCGTAGTATCGTGCGGCTGCGACGATGTTAGGCTTTTCAAGACCGGCACCAGTTTTACAGCAATAGCCACAGTATATTGTCGCATTCAAATCGCCTTCCCAAACAGCTGCACGGAAAAGTTGAAATGCCTTTTTTTCGTCTTTTTGAATGTTTTTTCCAATCAGGTATTCATAACCCAGCTTACGCATGGCAACAGCGTCACCTGAATTGGCTTTTTGAGTTAAGGTATTGATGTCTTCCATACTTTTTCTCCTTAATCATACATGCTAGAAGTATTGTTGTTATTTAGCCATGCTTCAAGACCAGAAATCAGAATTTCATTGATGGACTCAATATAATTCTTGATTTTAGGATTCTGAGCTTGTTTTAAAGTAATCAGTCGATTTTGGTATTTCTGATTCTGTTCGATTGTATCAACCGCCTGAGTGCATTGGGAGTCTTTCGTAGGCAGATACAACGCATAAATAGCGAAGGAAACTTGTGTCATGGTAAGCTGTTCACCAGTAACAACAAACGAAAGCCACGGATATTTAGCGCTGTCGGTTGCTTCAATATAGACGGAAGGCTCGTACTCTACTTCATTTGAGAGTACTGCACCGCAGTTTTTAATTTTGGTTGTATACAGATCACCAAAATTTTCATGGAGATACTTATCAAGGTAAACTTGCATAGCATCTGTACTCCAGCGAATATTTTTTTGAGGAATTTTCTTGTTCCATTCAGCAACAACCATAGGAAGATCGAGTGTTTTGTCCTCGCTAGTTAAAAGGTTCATATAGGAGTTTATTTCCGAAACTGTCCAAGAAATAAATCGATAATCATATGCAATTTCATTATCACTTGTCTGAATGCTAAATTCCTCTATGCTGTTGGCCGCATTACTAATGTCATTTTGATTAAGATTTTTCAAAAAGTTTAACCGACGATCAATTTGCTCAGTACGAGGAATATTGTTTTTGACTAAAAATTCAAGAACCTTTCTCTCCTGAGAATACATTTTGAGGTAAGCAAAAACTTTCTGAAGTATGAAAAGCTGATCTTCCCAGCTAGATGTACAAATCAGAGGATAATATTCAAGGAACTCATCGAGATTGGTATCAACTTCCTGCGGGCTACCAGATTTCGAAGATTTAATAGATTGAGCAATCAAAAGATCGATTGGCAGGATTTGCTCTGTTGATGCAGAAATAAAAGGATTATCTTTTCCGACTTTTTCTTTAGCTGTTGAAAGCCGTAAATAATTCATAATAACCGTACAATATGTATCCAAAAGAAGAGCGGTAGCTTCGTCTGTTTCCTCCATAGAGAGACAGAGAATCATTTTTTTCATACCTGCATAAGGAGCAACCTCTTGATCGGCAAAAAGTAAATTGGAAACAGCAGCAACATAGTCTTCCGATTTCAAAATATCTTTCAAAGCTGCAAGCCTTGACAACGGACTGTTGCTTCCAACCATCGCGAGATAATTATCAGAATCATTTTTGGCAGCTTCTAATCCTTCCGCAATGCTGTCGAAATCTGTCAAAAAACTGCAATCGGCATTGTCAACAGGGAAGAAAGCATCATAATGACGATCCAAGCCTCGAATGCTAGGGACAATATCGGCGAAGCGCTGTAAATTGTGAATTGTCTGCATAACAAATCGAATGGAAATACAACACTTTTGATGCAGTTTAACTAGAGCTTCGCAGCATAGATTAACAACATCAGCTGCCTCCTGCTTATAGCTATCGCTGCTCTTCAGTTCATCGCTCAAACTATCCACAGCAGAAAAATCAAATTTTCCGGTATCCTCAAAAGAATCCATCAGAACATCAAAGGCATCATGAATGATAGTATTCTTTTTAGCCGCAAAATAGTTGCTTCTTTCATGCGTGAGCCAGTCTTGATAGAGTTTTTCATTTGCTTCAGCGTTTTGAGCATCGCGCTCCATCATTATCTTAATGAATTTTTCGGTTTCATTTTGATTCATTGTTTCTGTGATAGTTTCCTTTGCGATATCGGCGGCTGCCGAAAAAAGAGATCCGAGTAAGCCCATAAATAATTCCTCCCATTTTAAATTTGATCTAACTGACGGTAGACTTTTTCCAAATCCTGCATAGCTGAAATGACTTCACCTTTTAAGCCGGTTGCTTCCTGTAAGTGGTCATCCAGCTTGTTTACTCCTTTCTCCAATGATTTTCCAACACCTAATGTGTCTAACAGCTTCTTGGTTTGGTCGAGTTTCTTCTTCGCCTTTTGACTATCTGTGATTTCATCGTCAACATTTTGCCGGATTTGTTCAAGGCTCTGTAGATTCTGATTTGCATCCTTCGAAACGTCATAAGCTTTGTTCTCAACATCACGCAGAGAATCGTTAATGCTTTCCATAAGGGTAGCTTGAACAGCTGAATCTAAATTTGAAGAATCCAACGCAAGCCCGGCATCCATAAGACTCTTTTTTTGTTGCTTTAACTCGTCCAGCTTTTGTTTTTTATCTTCAATAGTTTTCTTTACCTCAGTGATTTTCGTTCTGGAATGCTCAATACTAAAATTTTCAGCCATAATAATACCTCATTCTAATTGGCCATTCGAATCAAGAAAAACAACGTTATTTTTGATTTTTTGTTGGAGAGATTCTCCTATACTGCGAATCAATTCATCCAACATCGCTTTTCTTTCGGCTGAAATGAAAAGTTCATTTATCGCCTGACAGTCTCTTCGGTATTGTGAACGAAGTATTACAATCGAGGTGTAAATATTTTCCATGTGCCAATAGAAATCTGTGATTTGAGTGGATGTATGTACGGATGAGTCATATTCGGAGAGTGCACAAAGAGCTTCAACCTCCTTTTTCTTTAGTGATTTAACATTTTCTTTTAGAGTTTCTAGCTTTAGATTTTCTTCTTTTTGCGCCAACTGAAAAAATGCTGGCTTGTGAAGCATAATATCATATAGTTCGTCGTCATTGGGCGTTTCAGAACCATGACCTTTTTGCTCTTGAATTCTGAGTTCAAATGGTCGCTGAAGTCCTTCATAAGACATTAGGGCCTCACCCGGACGATAAACTGCAACATGTTCTAGTTGAATGCCACTAGCAGACATTGTGCTGCCAATCAGTTGTCGATCATCTATAGAGGTAAGTCTATGAATCAGCTTGATATTAGTATTTTTAATAACTTCAGGTGCCATAGCAGTAGGAAGCTGGTCTGCGATGATAATACCTTCGCGTAAAGCACGAACCTCTGCTAACATTTTAACGATATATGCTGTAGCAGCAATTTTAGGATTTGAATCTTGACCAGATGCTACTTGTGCTTCAGGAGCGATAAGGTTATGGGCTTCTTCGATAAAAATGATATGCCGGACAACCTTTTCTTCATCTGCACGAGGAGAGGCTTTCAAAGTTTCTCGAATGAGGGTACATAATAACAACGTAACAAAGTTGGCAGGACCTTCTCCTAACGATTCGAGTTCTACAATGACAGGGTGCTTTAGCCATTCCTCTGGAGAGAATGTAGAGTGTTTTACATCAAAAATGTCCTTCATTTCCCGACGTAGGAGACTGCCAATACGCATTTCCAGAACAGATTGAATATTACCTTGAATTTCGCTGTCATAAGTTGTTTGGCTAAGTTCTTTTTGAAAGCGATCATATAATTCCGACATGGTCGGATATTCTTTTTCCCCGGTGTTAATATCATTGGTATTCCAACCATGTGCTCGATAAATACCTTCGATAGCTTTATCCAATATAAAAGGAGCTGGTGGAGCAATCGGAAAAGCACCCTCAAAAACCTGACACAGTTTAGAGATATGTTCTGAAAGTGTGAGTCCTTTCGGGAATTCGAAGGGATTCAACCTCATAGGAAATTTTGTACTAGCTGAAGGAGAAAGAATAATTAACTCTGGAATATCATACCTAGAAAGTTCTCGATATTCACGCTTGGCGGGTTCCAAAACCAAAAAAGGAATAGGATCACTTTCTTCTTTAAAAGTGACCGACAAATTATCGGTATCATCCTTGATTAGCTTTTTATGATGCCATAGGCTATTAGCGAGATGCAGCATGGTGTTAGTTTTACCAGAGCCGGGAACACCACATATGAAAGCGTGTTTTTTGAAGGATGATGCATCGATAAAAGCGCTCAACCCATTGTTGGTTTGTCCAAGGTAAATGCCAGTTTGCTCCAACTTCGGAGCAGTTTCCTTCTTTATTTCGATATTCTCGCCATCAAATAGTATTGGAAGCCGAAAGAAAGAAGAAAGTTCATCAAGTGTATAAGCGGTTGGCCAGAATGCTAAAGAGGGTGGTAGAAGATTGCAGTAAGGCTGATTTACTTTCTGCAATTCCAACGGTGTGGCCGTACTGGGAATTTCCTGAATTTCACAAGTTCCTTCTTTGATAGCTTCTCCGCAGACAGCATCCATCAAAAAATGCGCACTACTTTTTTGGTTTGCGTAAAGTAAAATGTTGGCAAAAAAACAAGGCGATTTGGCAACATCTGATAAAAACTCTTCGTATATCCGTAGGGTTTCTTCGGCTGAGACATCTCGCGGACGATTTTTGTTATCGGCGAGGGTGATTTGCCCACTACGGCCCAATGCTTTCTCACGTAGAATTGCGATAGGCTTTTGTAAGGCCTGCTGTGCAGTTTTATAGGTGTCACTTCCATAGATTGAAATATGATAAACCATATCCTCATTAAGAGCCTCTGCGGTTTTTTCCATTTCATAAAGACGTGACTTGGGATTGGATTTCCAGCCTTCGACTGTAAATAGCGTATCTCCTGTGGAAAGACGTGTTTGTTCTTGTTTTTTGACTAGAAGAATATTTGTAAATGATTTCCGCAAGCAAACAGGAACATCTTCAATAGGAGCAATCTTATAGTAGTCAGCTAAAGGACTTGCTTGCATAAGCGCATCTATTGATTCAAAGTTTACAGTCTGATCGGAAGAAAATGCCAAGAAAATTTGCAGACGACTCCCTTTTGGACGTTCATGAGTATAGCTAAGGAAAAAATGTAGGGTTGTATGGATTAGAACAGTATTCCTTTGCCATTGACGTAAAAAACGATTATGTCGCTCAAGAATACCATCTATACCTTGTTCACCAAGAGATTGATATTTAACTAGCTCTAAATCGGGAATGTACGGAATCTCATAGAAATGCCACATCATGGGGTACGCCCTCCGTGCAATCGAAGCAATTAGTCTTCATAACTAAGACATCCTTGGCGCTCTCTCGGATAGTAGTAAGCATCATAATGCGAACAGTACTGGCGGCCATTACTATCACGGTCATAAGGGTTCCAATAGATACATCCGTCAGAACAGTTGTGTCCGCAAAAGGCACCCGCAGGAATTTTCACAGAGGTTATATTGTTTTTGTCCATAATGTTTTTCTCCTTTTTATTGTATTAAAGTGTCAGATTCAATTCTTCGGGCGTAATAGAAAGTCCGGATAATTGATCATAAACTGCGAGATAAGGGAAAACTCCAGTATGAGGAATAACAATCGGAAAATACAACTTTTTCACATAAGCATTCATAATTGATCGAATATAGACAATATCCGCAGATGACAAGCATTGACATCCGTGCCCCTCTTTATGGGTGTGAAATATTCCTTTAAAAATAATTCCTTGAGCGTCCCAGTCCGATATTGTTTGATTCAAAAGCAATTCATTGGGAACATACTGGCAAGATTTCCTAAAAGATATTTTTCCTGAATCGACAAAAATGGTATTAATTGTGTTTTTTGATTGCCCAAGCAAGCCACCCATTTCAGGTGGAGCGGATGGAAGGTTGTAGAGCAAGTTGTACAAAGATTCGGTAATTAACACGACAAGACATTCTATAATTACAGTAGTGGAACTTAATATTATAGCTGAAAATAGCATACTCACTTTTGGGTTAGCGGTTGCTTCGAAGTGTTCTTTGAATTTAAAAGGTGTACTTTTTAAAACGATGATATATTTTCGTTGAAACTTCCAATTTCTCTTGAATTAAAGCGAGATTTGTGGCATAATGCCTTATAAAGAGTGAGCTTTGCAAAATTCTGAAAAGTACACCTTTCAAAATTTCATAAGGAGTTTGCTTAAGTGGATTTTTCAAACTGTATTGCTTTTCCATAAAACGTACCTACGGGCAAATTACAGGCTGCGGCAGCTTCTTTCAACGTAATCTTCTTATCTCGCCACGCCTTGTGAACCTCGTAGAAGTTGTCAGGGAGCGGGCGGGGAGGTCGTCCAAACTTCACACCGCGGGCTTTCGCCGCTGCAATGCCCTCCGCCTGCCGCTGCCGGATATTGGTGCGCTCGTTCTCAGCCACAAAGGAGAGTACCTGCAGCACGATGTCGCTCAGGAAAGTGCCCATCAGGTCTTTGCCACGGCGGGTATCCAGCAGCGGCATATCCAGCACCACAATGTCTGCGCCCTTTGTCTGGGTGAGCAAGCGCCACTGCTCTAAAATTTCCGCATAGTTGCGTCCAAGACGGTCGATGCTCTTGATGTAGAGCAGATCGTCTTTTTTCAGTTTTCGCACCAGCCGCTTGTACTGCGGACGGTTGAAGTCCTTGCCGGACTGCTTGTCCATAAAGATGTTTTTCTCCGGGATCTTCAGTTCTCGCAGTGCAATCAACTGTCGGTCCTCGTTCTGGTCACGGGTGCTGACCCGGATATAGCCATATAAATTCCCCAATAAATCGCCCCTTTCTGCTAAAAGTGAATTTCATCGTTCTATGTAAAACGGGCAAAGCATCCCTCCTGACGCTTTGCCCGTTGTTCTTTATTCTACCATAGCAGATCGGTTATCGCTCTCAAAATGC
>OHRE01001224.1_pt1 | contig 10349 bp, 6 predicted proteins | sample 1578411 | NCBI WGS metagenome assembly OHRE01 (sample SAMEA3879566, study PRJEB24766) | human gut metagenome | biome: human-associated habitat; feature: feces | place: USA | collected 1985/1987 | reverse complement strand
CCAGAATCGGCTTGCCCTGTTCGTCCAGCTTTTCCATCTTCTGCTTGACCTTGTACGGCGCAGGAGCCAGAATCTTGATGCCTTTTTCGCCTTTCTTTACGGTGCGGTGGAACGTGTCTTTCCACTTGTTGAAGCCCGCCACCAGCTGCCCGCCCTGCATGGCGATCAGCAAGGTGTTGTTGAAGCTGTAATTGTGGAATTTCGCCATCGTGGTGAGGTAGGCCTTGTAGCGGTCACTGTCGAATAATTCTTGAATGCCTGTTTCCAGCCGGTCCGTGATTTCTTTCATGCGTTCCGCGCTGTCCTTGCCGTTTAGGATAATGGGAATAACTTTCTGCGGTTCCGTTTCAGGCTGAACAGGTGGCGGGATGTTGGCCGAATCTCGCAAAACTTCCGGCGCAGGAAAGGACAGTACCCGGTATTCCTCCGGCACAGGCTGGCCCTCGTGGACTTTCTGCCACTCGTCCCCGCTTTTGACAAGGTAGCCGTACTGGGTGAACGCACCCTGTTCCTGCTGAGCCACATACCGGCCAAACTGTGCCGTGTCGATGCCGCCTTTCCATTCTTCCGGCATATTCACCATGCCGGAGCGATTCAGGTAGTAATCTCCTAGCTGGGCAGGCCCGTGCACATCCGGCAGATGCACATAGTAGTCCACGTTTTCGGGAAAGTCGGTGATTCTCCCGATGCTGGAAAGCTCACTCTGCGGGGCTTGCAGGGCGGCGTTCAGCTCTGCGCGTTCCCCGGTAGAGAGGGTTTCCAGTCGTGATGCCAGAAAGTTCAGTTCGTCCACATTGGATGCCAGCACCATGTTATAAGAAATTGCAAAGCGTTTTTCTTCCTCGGCAAAGTAGCCAGAAATGAAAAGGCCCTGCGGATTATCGGACGAAATGCCGATTTGCCGCAGGGCCACTTGTACCTGTTCGGTTGTGGTGGGCAGGTCCAGCCAGACGCCATCTCCGCCTTGTTGCTGTCGATTTTGCAGCTGGATGGAAAATAGTTCGCTCATTTGGTCACACTCCTTTTTTGCTATCCTACGGATAGAGAGAGTCGGTTATGGCAAAATGAATGCTTCACCTTACCATAACCGGCCCTCGTTTTCTTTATCCCTTACGCTCTACCCGGTAATTGACGTACTTGCCTCCCGTATCTGCTAGAAGTACTGTTGCATCATAGGTTTTGCCTGTTTTCTCGGAGTAGAGGCCCTTGACCTTTGCCTTACCGTTTTTGAGCAGAGCGGCGGCGATCTTTGGGGTGAACGCCTTTTTGCGCTGCTCAAAGAAGCGGTCATTCTTCCACATCACGAACTGACAGCTACGATTCCCGCAGTAGAAATTCTTTTTGCCCTCATAGACGTTTTCACCACACCGGGGACACTTGCCGATGATAACCCGTTCCGACTGGAACAGGTTTTGTTTGTCCGCGCTGATGCAGGAATAGGTCTTGACCAGCTGACGCACCTGCGCTTCAATTTCGGCCATAAACTCGTCCGCGTCTGCATTGCCCTTGGCAATCTCGGTCAGACGGTTTTCCCATTCAGCAGTCAGAGCGGGAGAGGTCAGGCTTTCCGGCAGAACCACCGCCAGATTGATGCCGTCCTTGGTGGGGACAAGTTGCTTGCCCTTGCGCTGCACAAAGCCCATTTGCACCAGCTTTTCCAGAGTTGCGGCACGGGTGGCGGGAGTGCCCAGCCCCTTGCGCTCTGCATGGCCCAGGCCACCCTCTCTTGCTCCTGCGGAGCAATTCACCTTGTCCTCCGGCATATCCTCGGCCCCGGCCCGCTCCATTGCTGACAGGAGCGTATCTTCGGTGTAGGCTTTCGGCGGGGATGTGAAGTGTTCCGATACGGTAGAAGTTACGCGGAAACTCTGCCCCTCGGCCAGTTCCGGCAGGGTGTTCAGGGTTTCCGTTTCTTCTTCGCCGTCTGCTTTCAGGGGGGAGCGGAACCTCTGGTCGATTTCTTTCCAACCGGGAACAAGCACCGTCTTTCCCTTGGCGGTGAACTCATTTCCGGCGCAGGAGAACACAGCAGTCACAGTTTCGTACTCATGGGGCGCGGCTATCGCGCAGAGCAGTTTGGAGCAGACAAGGTTCATCAGCTTGCTCTCACTTTCCGCAAGACCAGTGAACCCCTGCTTTACAAATTCGGACGTGGGGATGATGGCGTGGTGGTCCGATACCTTTTTGCTGTTCAGCACCCGGCCTACTTCCGCAGTCAGCGCAAGTCCTTGGGCAAAGGGCAGCAGCCCCAGCAGATCAGACACAAGATGTTGTGCTGTCTGGCCCATGTCCTCGGTCAGATATTGGCTGTCGGTGCGGGGATAGGTCAGCAGTTTCTTTTCGTAAAGTTGCTGGGCATAATCAAGGGTCTGCTTTGCCGTGAAACCGAACAGGCGGTTTGCCTCCCGCTGCAAGGTGGTCAGGTCATAGAGCTTGGGCGGCTGTTCTGTCTTTTTCTCCCGGTTGACAGAAGTACAAACGGTAGTTGTGCCTGTGCATTTTTCTTTGAGAGAATTTGCGGTTTCTGCATCCGCAATGCGCCCACTGTCTGCTTTCAGGCTGCCGGACTGGATGCCGACCGTGTAATACTTTTCTTTCTGGAAGCGCAGGATTTTTGCGTCCCGGTCCACCAACATTTTCAGTGTCGGGGTCTGCACCCGGCCTACCGTCAGGGTTTTGTGATACAGCACCGAAAACAGTCGCGTTGCATTGATGCCCACCAACCAATCTGCTTTTGCACGGCAGAGGGCCGATTGGTACAGCGCATCGTAATCCGAATCCGGGCGCAGGTTTGCAAAGCCCTCCCGGATGGCGGCATCCTCCATGCTGGAAACCCAGAGCCGCTTCACAGGTTTCGTGCAGCCGGCCATTTGGTAGACAAAGCGGAAGATAAGTTCTCCCTCCCGGCCTGCATCGGTCGCGGCGGTCACACTGTCCACATCCGGGCGGTTGAGCAGGGCACGCAGAACTTCAAACTGCTGTTTCTTTTCGTCCGGGACAATGAACTGCCACGGCTGGGGCAGGATGGGCAAATCTTCATACTTCCACTTACAGTATTTTTCATCGTACTGGCCCGCCTCGGCAAAGGACACCAGATGCCCGATGCACCAGCTGACCAAATACCCGCCGCCCTGCCAATAGCCGGTTTGCTTTTCATCGGCCCCGATCACGGTGGCAATGCTGCGGGCAACACTGGGCTTTTCGGCAATCACCAGCTGAAAACTCATGTTTCGTCCTCCTGTCCGTCCTCCGAATGAATCTCGATTTCAGCCGGTTCCTCGTCTGCATCTTCGTCCTCGCCAAAATCGTATTCGTCCAGATCATCGTGCCCGGTGGTGTCGGCCTTGGGTTTGCGGAACTTGAAATAATAGAGGGCCGCGCCGCCGCTCGCCAGAGCCAGCACCAGCAGGATTATCAGACTGCCCATGTTGGACTTCGGCTTTTCCTGCGGCGTTTCGGTGTCGGTTTTCACCGCTTCCGGGGCCGTGCAGTTGCGCAGGCTCTTTTCACACAAGGGGCAGTTTTCGTTGACGTTTCCGGCCTCACATTTCACAGTGCAGGTGCAGACTTCGGCGGCCTGCGGTTCTTCATCCAGCAGGGCCAGCAAGTCGGCATCATCCACTTGGTTCAGAAAGTGGACAGAAGTTTCCTTGTCCTCGTTGGCACGGTCAATGAGGATGTAAAAATAATTCCCGGCCTTGGTGGTCACAGTGATAAGCTGCTTGTCGCCGTAAAAATCATCCACCAGTGTTGCGTTGCCTTTGGGCGTGATGGACACGCCCTCCGGCTCCATGCCGCCCGTAGTCGGTTCTTCCTCGGTAATTTCTGGCAGAGGTTCCGGGGCAGGGTCAGAGCCGCTTGCAAAAGCGGGTATGGAAAAGGAACAGAGGCAGAGCAGGATAGCCAGCAGTCCGGCAGCGAAGCGGTTCCAATCAGGTTTCATTGGCGGCATCCTCCTGTTTGTGGTACGGTGTGGTGGTGGGTGCAGCATTCAGCGCACCGCTGCGCAGGAAGGCCGCAAACTCGTCCGGCTTCATATTCATGCTGCGCACCAACTGAATGATCTGCAAATTTTCCTGTTCGGTCTTTTCAGCTTCCAGTTCTTTCAACTGCTGCTGGTATTCGCTGATTTTTTCTTTGAGCCGTTCAATGTCGCGCTCAATGCGGGAAAGTCTTTTTGCCATACAAAATCCTTTCTGGCGTCACGGTAAACGCCCATAGCTGTAAAAATGTTCTTGCCAATATTTCGAGTTGAGGTTTGTGTAAGAGATTGGGTCGCCGCAGTGCAGCATGATGGAATTGCCCACATAGATACCGCAATGGCTCACGCCGGGGGTATCGTAGGTTCCCTTGAAAAACACAAGGTCGCCCGGTTTGACCTGTGCGGCCGAAACAGGAGTACAGAAGTTGTAAAGGCCCTGTGCGGTCTGACGGCCCACGTTCCAGCCGGAGTGATTCAGCACCCACGAAATGTAGCCGCTGCAATCAAAGCTGGTGCTGGGCGAACTGCCGCCCCACACATACGGGTAGCCAATGTACTTGGTTGCTTCCTCCATCATGGCAGCGAACTTATCATCTTTGAGAGCTTCCGGGGGAACATCGTAGTAGGTGGGCTGCTTGATGGTGGACGCATTGGGGTACTGTGCCTGCCCGAACAAATCCGGCCGGTTGCCCAGCGTGCGCATATAGAGCGAATAGGCACTGAGCTGTTCTTCGGTCAGTACTTCCACGGGCAGGTGGGATAAATCCTTGTTCTTCAGCTTGACCGTGCAGATGTAGTATTCATACGGTTCTTGATAGGTGATAACCTGCGGCACACCATACGGGCCAATAATGACCATCATTTTTGTGCGGTAACGTATCTGCATGGTCACGGTCTCGGTCAGGATGTACTGCTTTTCAAAGAGCATTTCGATCTCGCTTTGCACCTCGGCCAGCGTGAACACGCCGTCATGCAGCGCAGACAAAATCGAAATCAGCACATAGGGGTCATGCTCGATTTCATCCAGATAAAAATGATACTCGTCGTAGTTGTGGGTGGCCTCGTAGGTGTCGAGATACCGTTGCAGTTTTTGTTCCAGCTTGGCGTAGGCTTTTTCGGCACCCAGCATATCCTTGTCCTTGGAAAAATAAGAAGATGCCGTCACGCCGGTTCCAGCGGTGCCCGCCATCACGGTGCAGGACTGCAAACCCGTTATCAAGAGCAGAGCCAGCAGACCGAACACCGCCACAATCAGAATGGTTTTCCAGTTCCGGGCCGCAAATTCGGCTACCTGTTCGCCGCCCTCAGCTGCCAGCTTCGTTACCCGGAAACCGTTCTCTGCGGTGGCAGCTGCACCCTGCGCGGCAGATTGTCCGGCCTGCCGTGCAGCTTTGGCATACTGCTGTTTGATACGCCGTTTCTGCCACATCCGGGAAATGGGGTTGCTGGCCGCCTGTGCAATTTGCGGATTGTCCCGCAGGGATTTCTGGTAAAAGTATTCTGCATTGGCAGACATGAGCTGACGTTCTGCCTTTTCCACGGCCTTGTAGGGCTTTATCTTGTGGTGCCGGATGCCGCTGCGGATGGCTTTGGCCGTCTGCCGCTCCACCAGTTCTTCACCCTTGTGGCCACCCTCCACACCCACATTTTCGTGTTCGACTTCATGGATTTTTCCGTGGGCAAACAGCAATGCTTCCGACAGCGGGCGGCTGGCCGGGTTGGGTTTCAGGCTGGGCGGGCCTTTGTCCTGCTGCTCAAAGCGCAGGGTGGATTTTGCCTTGCCGTTGGCAGCATCGTAGACTTTTTCCTTGACCGGGACACGCTTTTTGGGCAGAGCAGCGCGGGCCACATCCAGCTTGTCGGCTTTCGCTTCCGCCTTTTGGATGTACGGCTGCAACGCCGGGTCTGCCCGTTCTTCTTCGGTCAGTTCCAGACGGGCGGCGGAACGGTGCAGACCATCTTCACTCTCGGCGGTTTCCGCAGCTTGTTTGGCTTTTTTCTTTGCCTTGTGCTTGTCCTTTACGTCCTCGGCCCGTTCCAGAATTTTTTCGGCCTTGCCCTCGGCATCCGTGGAATAATCCTGTTCCGCTTCCCGGCAGGAAACATTCTCCACAGTGCCGTCAGCCTGATTTTCTACCACCAGACCGTCACGGGTCATGGTCTGGGTGACTTTGGCTTTTGCCTGCAATTCTTTCAAGGTTCTTCACCTCCCATCGGACAGCGGCCCGTTTCAATGTCCGCAATGTATTTGAGAATCGGGAACACCTGCGGCGGCGAAACTGCATTGCCCAGTGTTTTCATCCGCTTGCTGCGGTTCGGCACCTCTTCGGTCAGGCGCGGGATGTCGGCGGGTTCTTCGGCCCAAAGGGAATGTCCGTCCATTTGCGCGGGAAACCCATCAGCCACTCTACCCAATCCGGGTTGAGATAGGGCTTTTCCAGCGTGGTGGGGGTCATGCGGTAGACCACATGGGACAGCCGTGCTGTCCATGCCTTGCCATCCTTGTTCATCTTGCGGTAGCTGCCGTTCGCAGAAATTTGGATGTCCAGCCCCTTGCCCACATCTCCGCTGTCGCTGGCAAGGGGCGTGGGAAGCAGCGGAGCCGATGATGAATACCCGTTTCCGTTCGTGCCACGCGCCAACGGCAGCAGCAGGTAATACGAAAACCCGAACATCGTAACCTGCCTGCTCCAAGTCAATGAGCGTTTTGTCGAGCCCCATACGGAGGAAGCCAGCAACATTTTCTCCAAGCACCCAACGGGGCTGCAATTCCCGGATGACCCGCAGCATTTCGGGCCACAGGTAGCGTTCATCGTGGAAGCCGCGCTGCCGCCCTGCGGTGGAGAACGGCTGGCACGGGAAGCCGCCTGAAATGAGGGTGACGGTGCGAAGTCCTGTTTTTTCAAAGAAAGCCTCCTTTGTTACTGTGGTGATGTCCTGAAAACAGGGCACCTCCGGCCAGTGGCTTGCCAGAACAGCGGCGGGAAATGCCGCCCACTCGCATTGACAGACAGAGGTAAACCCCGCTGCTTCCGCGGCAAGGTCGATGCCGCCGATGCCGGAAAACAAGCTGAAATGTGTTAAGCTCATAGCTCCACCACCTCGCTGAGCCGGGTGGTCATGATCTTATAGAGCTGGGTGTTTTTCGGGATGGGGTTTGAGAATGGCAGCACCACGTTCTCAAAAATCAGCAGTCCCTCGCCCGGTTCCGAATTGTCGATGTACTTCTGCTGGTCTGCGGAGAGGTTCAGCCGTTCCGAAAGGATTTTGCGGTCGCCGGATGCCTGATTCAGCAGCGTGATGAAGTCGCTGTTTTCCAGAATGTTCTCGATCTCCGGGGAAGAAAGAAGGTCCTTCACATTCTGGGTGGCGCCTGTGGGCACGCCGCCCCATTTGCGGAAGCGTTTCCAAATCTCGGCACTGTACGCAGCGGTCTGTTCCTCTTTCAAGAGCAAGTGGAACTCGTCTGCAAAATACCATGTAGCTCGGCCTTGGCTGCGGTTCTGGGTGACACGGCCCCATATCTGGTCTTGGATAATGAGCATCCCTAATTTTTTTAACTGCTTGCCTAACTCTTTGATGTCAAAGGCCACAAGCCGGTTGTGGATGTCCACATTCGTTTTGTGATTGAACACATTCAGCGAGCCGGACACATACAAGTCCAATGCCTGCGCTACCCGGTCCGCCTCCGGCAAGTGCTGGTCGAGCAGGGCTTGGTGGAGGTCAGACAAAATCGGCATATTCTCCGGGCAGGGGTTTGCAAGATAGGGGCGGTAGATGGCTTTCACGGCACGGTCTATCACGGTGCGTTCAATCGCTTCCAGACCTGTTTTGCCGCCCATGACCAGCTCACAGAACGACAGCACAAAATCCGACTTCAAGGCCAGCGGGCTGTCATCCTCGGAATAATTCAGGTTGATGTCCAGAGGATTCACATAGTCCTTGCTGGTGGGCGAAAGTTTGATGACCTGCCCATGCAGCCGCTTGACCAGCGGATAATACTCGGCCTCTGGGTCTGAAATAAAAATATCGTCAGCAGTCGTTAAAAACACACTGACGATTTCGGACTTGCAGCTCATGGATTTTCCGCTGCCGGGCGTGCCCAGCTTCAAGCCGTTGGGACACCGGGCCTGCTTGCGGTCCAGCATGATCATGTTGTGGGATTTTGCGTTGATGCCGTAGTACATGGCCGCACCGCTCTGGAAAAGCTCCTGCGTTACAAAGGGCACGAACACCGCCACGTTGGAGGTGGTAAGGCTGCGCTGAATCTTTATCTGGTTGATACCCAGCGGAAGGCTGGACACAAGGCCCTGCTCCTGCTGGTAGTCCAGCCGGACAAGGGAGCAGTTGTACTTCTGGGCCACACCTGCCGCTTGGAACACATCGTTGCCCAGCTTTTGCTTGGTGTCGGCCACGTTCAGCACTAAAAAAGTCAGCATGAACAATCGCTCATTTCTTGTTTGCAGTTTGTTTAGCAGCTTTTTGGCATCCTCGCCGTAGGTGGCAAGGTCGCTGGGGAGGATATCCATGTCGTACCCGGAACGGACAGCCTTTTTCTGCTCCTGAATCTTCATGGCGTCAAGGTCTGTGATCTTCCGCTTGATGGTTTTGATGGCCTCGGTCTGGTCGATGGCCTGCACATGGAGATTGACGAGAATCCCGCTTTCCGTTTTGAGGAAGTCGGCCAGCATTTCGTCCGAAAGTTCCGGCGCAAGGATTTGTAAAAAGCTCACAGCTCCATACTTGCCGCCCAAGCCAAAGGTTTTGGCCGTACCGAAACAGAGGGAGGACGGGGCCACAAAATCCTTGGTAGAGAGGCCGGAGGGTGCCAGCCAGTCCCAGTCAAAACGGAACGGTTCTCCGTCCGGGTGGAAGATGCCGTGCAGAACTTCCAAACGCTCCTGCCCGTCCATGACGTGTGCCACACAGCCCATGGTCTTGAAATAGCCCAGCAGGTCAAGGCCAATGCGGGTCAGCCGTGCCCGTGCTGTTTTTAGATTGTCTGCCTCGATGGTGAAGGTCAGGTATTTGGTTTTGACAATGCCGTTGTTTCCGCTGGCAAGCTGCTTTTGCAGGATGGCGGTGTACTCGGCGCGGATGTCGTCAAAATCATCCCCCTGCGGTGCGATCTCAAAACTTTTTGCGTACTGCACCGGGTCAACCTTGCGATTGAGAAACGAAAGCTGCACATGGATGGAGGCATCCACATAGTTGTACAGGTCGCACAGGTGTTCAAAGATGGCGGTCCTCGTTTCCGGCTGGGCCAGCTGATAGCTGATGTCCTCAAAGGCAATGCACTTGGAGAACGTGCGTCGGTCAATGCGGCACACACCGTCCGGGTAGATGGCCTCATACGGGATGGTGGCCTGTGCCGTGCGGGGCTTGCCGTCACCCTTGTACTTGCGGAGAACGGCATCAATTTCTTTTTTCTGGGCGCGGGTGAGCTTTTTGGGCTTTTCGGTTTCGCGGGGTGTCGTTTTTCTGGACAATGGCCTTTACCTCCTGTTCCATTTTGTATTGCCGCACAAGGGCGGCGTAAGCGTTGTTGGTCTGATAGGGCCTTTCCTTGGGGCGCAGGAAACAGCACTGAATCATTTGCTGAATCACCACTTCAAGGGGCTGGCCGTGCCGCTCAAACAGAGCGAACAGCAGTCCCGGCAGCATGGCAAAAATCATCAGCAGGGTCGCCGCGCTGTTGGAAAGATAGTCCCGGGTCAAAAAATAAAGCGGCCCGCCCGTGAGGAGCGCGCCGCCGAAGCAGACCAGCTGCCGCTTGGTCAGCCCGAATAAGACTTTGGATTTTACATGGGTCAAATCTTTGGGAACGGTCACATACGCCATACGTTTTTCCTTTCTCGGCCTTAGTGGGCACCAAACACCGACTTGCTGATGCTGCCGGTCTTGAACAGACAGAAACAGAGTAGCACGGTGTAGCCCATGCAGCCCCAGATAGCCCCGGCAATGTCCGCCGCGCCCGAAATGTTGCGTATCAGCACTGCGTAAATGCCCACGACAATCATAATCAGGAACGCTTGAAAACCCAGTGCCAGCAAAGACTTCAAGTAGTTCTGCCCGGTGCTGCGCCACTCGCTGCTGCCCATAGTGGCAAGCGGGATAGGGCCTAACGCTGTGACCACATAAATTTCAATCATGCGTCCATAGGTCACAAGGAAGATGCAGATGGACAGGATGTTCATGGTCAGGCCCACCACAAGGGTCTGGAACCACAGGCTGAGCAGACTGCCGATGGTCATGCTTTCCAGCTGAAATTCCAGTCCGGGTATCAGGCGGTCAAAGTGGATGGATGTTTCACCGATGATAACGCCGGAACTTTGGTTGACAACGCTCTGGGTGGCATCGAACACAC
>OHRE01001221.1_pt1 | contig 10379 bp, 8 predicted proteins | sample 1578411 | NCBI WGS metagenome assembly OHRE01 (sample SAMEA3879566, study PRJEB24766) | human gut metagenome | biome: human-associated habitat; feature: feces | place: USA | collected 1985/1987 | reverse complement strand
TTGGTATTGATGTGACAACCACTGGACAGGATCAGATGACCTGGTGGACAGAGGGCGTTGCTGGAAACTATGACATTACAACATGGAACACAGAAGGGTCTTACACGGAACCACATAAATTCCTTCAGGAATCTCTTGGTTCTGATCCTCATGCCATTTCTCTTCAGGCACTTGAAGATTTCCAGAACTATTCGGATGCGGTAAATGCGTTTTCTACCTCTGCTGATCCGGAAGTGGTTCAGAACGCTATTGCTACTGCATTGAATATTTCTAACGACAACGTGATTGACCTCCCAATTTCCTATTCTAAGGATTTGGTTGTATATAATTCTTCAAAGATTGCCGGATATACTTTCTCCAGTGTGCCGCAGTTCTTTGAAATCGACAATGTACAACCAGTGAAGTAAGCATAATTTGATGTCTAAATGGAGGGTAAAAAACCCTATCAGAGTAGCAGGAAATAGTTAAACAAGTATAATAGAGGTTGGTTAGAAGGGTTTAACCAACCTCTATTTTTATTGAAAAGGAGCGAATGTGTAATGGACAAAAATAATAATCCAATGTCCAGGCTGATGGAACTTGCTGCTCCATATAAGAGTAAATATGTTCTTTCAGTGATAATGGCAGTTTTAGGTGTTGCTGCTGGGTTGCTGCCGTTTTTTGCAGTCTCGAAAATTGTCGTTCTCCTGATGAATGGAGAAACCACTGTTTCTGTCTATATGGAGTGGTGTCTGTTTGCCGGACTTGGTTTTCTTGCAAAAGTATGTTTTTCTAATCTGTCTACTTTAGTGTCCCATACGGCCACTTTTGCAACGCTGGCAGAAATCCGTCTGAGACTTGTGGATAAACTTACCAGGGTTCCGATGGGGTATATGATTAACACTCCATCAGGCGAATTGAAAAATGTTCTGGTGGATCGTGTTGAGGGAATGGAAACTACCCTCGCTCATTTAATACCGGAATTGACAGCAAATCTCTGTATTCCCGTCTGTATCTTGATTTATCTGCTGTTTTTGGATTGGAGGATGGCTCTGGCATCATTGGTTACCCTGCCAATCGGTATGTTGTGCTACAAGGGAATGGCAAATGGATATGAGGAAAAATTCCAAGGGCTTATTATGCGTGTGCGTAAAATGACAAATACAGTTGTTGAATATATTGGCGGTATTGAAGTCATCAAGGCGTTTAATCAGTCAGCTAATTCTTACCAAAAGTATTCAGACGCAGTGGAGGATAATGCTTCTTATGCTGTAAACTGGATGAAAAGTGTGCAGCTTTATAAATCTATGCTGGTTACAATTTGGCCCAGTGTATTAGTGTGTGTTCTCCCCATCGGCTGTATTTTGTATCAGAACGGAACTCTGAGTGTTCCGGCTTTTATTACCTGTATTGTTTTGTCGTTGGGGATTATTACACCGATTTTGAATGCCATGAATTTTACAGATAGTATTTCTCAAATGAAATCAGTGGTTGGAGAATTATGCGCTGTACTGGACGAAAAGGAACTGGAACGCCCAGAAAAACCTGTCCCTATTCAGTCTTCCAATATTTCGTTAGAAAATGTCAGCTTTTCATATGAAGCCGGGAAGCCATTACTGAAAAATGTCAGCCTTTCGATTCCAGAAAATACGATCACGGCTTTTGTGGGTCCAAGTGGTGGTGGTAAGTCTACTATTACAAAGCTGATCGCAGGCTTTTGGGATGTGACGGACGGTGCGGTTAAGTTAGATGGAACAGATATTCGTAAAATTCCATTGTCGCAGCTTATGGATCAAATTGCCTATATTTCACAGGACAATTACCTTTTTGATGAAACGGTTTTGGAAAATATCCGTATGGGAAAGCCTTCTGCAACAGATGAGGAAGTGTATCAGGCAGCCAGAGATTGTGGATGTTATGATTTTATTCTGAATTTGGAAAATGGATTTCAAACGGTTGTCGGTGGTGCCGGGGGGCATTTGTCAGGAGGTGAACGTCAACGGATTGCGATTGCCCGTGCTGTACTGAAAAATGCACCTATTGTAATTCTCGACGAAGCTACTGCCTATATTGATGCTGAAAACGAAGCTTTAATCCAGGAGGCAATGGCAAAAGTGATTGCCGGAAAAACAGTTCTGATGATTGCCCACCGACTTTCAACGATTACTGACGCAGATAAAATTGTTGTAGTAAAAGACGGGCAGATTGTAGATGAAGGAATACATGAAGAACTATTGGATTCCTGTATGCTTTATCAGGAAATGTGGAAAGCACATACGGATACAAAAGACGAGGCATAGAATGGAGGTGTAAAAATGATAAGTACATTAAATAAAATTTATCGGTTTTCGGGAAAAATGCAGGGAACGATGAAAAAGGTAATTCTGTTTTCCGTTCTCCATTCACTTTTCGATATGATGTCTTTTGGAGCCTTAGCATTAGTGTTTTCGGGTTTAATTGATGGTTTTACAACCTCCATGATTTGGATGGTATTTGGAATTACCCTGATAAGTATGTTGCTTAAAATCTGGTGTAGCTATATTTCTGATTTTGGCAAGGTACAAATTGGATATTTTATGTGTGCAGAGAAGCGGATTCATATAGGAGATCGTATCAAGTATATGCCGATGGGGTATTTCAGCGATCACAATTTAGGAAATCTGACTTCTGTTGTCACAACCACAATGAGCGACATTGAGAATAATGCTTCTATGGTGCTGACTAACATATTGGGTGGATATATCCATGCGGCAATCATCACTGTTATTATGCTTTGCATTGACTGGCGTATTGGGGTGACGATTTTATGTGGAATTCTGCTTTTTACATGGTGCATCAGCCGATTGCAGAAAAAGGCAGAAATAATTTCTCCACAGAGGCAGCAGGCTCAGGAAACACTTGTTTCTAATGTGTTGGAATATGTCCAGGGTATGTTGATTGTAAAATCATTTAATCTGGGGCAGAATTCTAACAGTAAAATGAAGCAGGCCATTATGGATAGTAAGGACAAGAACTTGAAATTGGAGCGTACATTTGTGCCTTACAACATGTTACAGCAGATTCTTCTCTATGGAACAAGTATTTTAGTTATAGTGGAAGGATTGTGTTTTTATCTGGAAGGAACAATGGAACTTTCCATTTGCCTATTGATGACTGTTGCCTCGTTTATGCTATTTGGTCAGCTTCAATCAGCGGGAAATACTTCTGCACTTCTGCGTCTGCTGGATGTGTCGATTGATAAGGTGGAAGAAATTGATAAAACGCCTGTCATGGATGAGCATGGAAAGCCGACTAAACCAGAAAATTTCAACATTGTTTTTGATGATGTTTCCTTCTCCTACGGAGAACACAAAATCTTGGATCATGTCAGTTTGACTATACCTGAAAAGAAGACGACAGCCATTGTCGGTCCGTCTGGTGCCGGAAAGAGTACGCTTTGTAATTTGATTGCACGGTTTTGGGATGTTGATGGAGGAAAAATTACAATCGGTGGAGTGGATGTGCGGGATTACACACTGGACAGCTTGCTCACAAATATTAGTGAAGTATTTCAGAAAGTCTATCTTTTTGCTGATACGATAGAGAATAACATCAAATTTGGAAAGCCGACAGCTTCTCACGAAGAAGTGATAGCAGCTGCAAAAAAGGCTTGCTGCCATGAGTTTATTATGAGTCTGCCAGATGGCTACAACACCGTGATTGGCGAGGGTGGTGCTACTTTGTCTGGTGGAGAGAAACAGCGGATTTCCATAGCAAGGGCGATTCTAAAAGACGCGCCTATCATCATTTTGGATGAAGCTACATCAAGTGTTGATCCAGAGAATGAAAATCTTTTGATGGGTGCGGTAGCAGAGTTGACAAAAAATAAGACAGTTATTATGATTGCCCATCGATTAAAAACAGTTAGAAATGCAAATCAAATTTTTGTGTTAGCTGGTGGGCACATTGTTCAGAGCGGTACGCACGAAGAATTGATAAAACAGCCTGGTATTTATGCGGACTTCATTGGGGTTCGTAAGAAAGCGATAGGCTGGAAATTGAAATAATCACAAAAAGGAGGTTGTTATGAAAATCCATGCGTCAGGTGAAGATTACTTAGAAGCCATATTGATACTTCAAAAGAAACTCGGTATGGTGCGTTCCGTGGATGTTGCCCGGTACATGGAAGTTTCAAAACCCAGCGTATGTTACGCAGTAGGAACTTTACGAGAGGGCGGTTTTTTGACAACAGACGAAAACCATTATATACACCTGACCGATCTTGGCCGGGATGTGGCTGAAAAAATTTACGAACGCCATTGTTTTTTTACTCATCAACTTATATCCGTTGGAGTTAATCCACAAATTGCAGAAGTTGATGCTTGTCGTATAGAACATGCAGTCAGTGATGAAAGTTTTCAAAAACTGAAAGAGCATGCGATGAGAGCGTGTGCTTCACAAAAAATTGACAATACATTTGATGATTTTCCTGTGAAGAAGTAGAAAAGGTTGCTTTGCTAAAATAGATTAAATATGAAAGACACAAAATACAAGATATTAGCATATTTTGACAATCAATCATATCGAAAACTATTCAATGAGGTAAACTCAGATTATGCAGAAAATCTACAAATTTTACTGCATAATTTGAGTTTATTTTCTTATGATGTGCTTATAATAGGAGTGATCCTTTATAAAGAGAACATAAGTAATATTATATCTGCTATTAGAAAAATAACGCAGATACCAATTATTATTTTGACGGATGCTTCTTCTTTATTGTGTATGTCATGGAAAAAAGAATCAATATACGCTGGTGCAGATTGTGTAATGGATATAAATAGCACTATAGAAGAAGTAGATCTGCAGATTTTTTCATTGGCACGACGAAATAATAAACAAAAAATAACTCAAAAGCAATCCGAAACGATGATTAATAAGGGAAAACTTGTAATGGATCATAAGAAACATAAAGTATTTTGGAATGATGTAGCGTTACATTTAACACGACAAGAATATAATTTTTTATACTTATTAGCAGCGACACCGATGAGAGTATACACGTTTGAACAGATTTACCAGCTTGTCTGGAAAGATTATCCTGTTGGTGATATTAAAAATATCATCTGGTGTCTGGTAAAGCGACTGAGAAAAAAGCTGAATGTTGTTGAAGATGGTGCTGGGAATTGTATCGTCAGTGTCAGGGATATAGGTTACAAATTTGAATTGAATAATGAAAACGAACAGCAGTAAGGCGAATAATCCGTAAAAAGATTGTTCGTCTTATTTTATTTGTGCTGGAAAGAAGGTGATAAAAATTGACCGTCAATTGACAGGTTTCTGACCGTTAACTGACAGGTGCATCCGATACACTGTGCCTTTGTAAAGATATGATTACAAAGGAGATCCGTGTTTGCAGGGAGACAGCAGAGATGCCGGACATTCCTGTAGACAGGAAGAACGAGCCAGATCACCGCCACACTCCGATTTGATTTCGCAAAAATTCAGATCGGAGGAAAACATAAGTGGCTTACAATAAAGCAAAAGAAGAATATAGATGGAACCAGTGGAAAGCAGAGGAAGAGAAGATCTTGCGTGAACAGGGCGTGGATGAAGAGACGATCCAGAAGCTTCGGGAGTATGACTGGGACGATTTCAATGCAGAGCGGAGATTCCGGGAACATCAGACTTCGCTTCTGGACTGCATGGAACTGCTTCTGGAAGAAAAAGAATCTGGAGAGTCTCAGCCAGAGAGTGTGGAAGCCCTGCTCGATACCGTGGAGAATGAGGAACTGCTCCAGATCCTGTTATCGACTGACAAGAAAACTCTTCAGATGGTTGTCCTGAAGATGATGGGATATGCACCAAAGGAGATTAGCCATCACATGGAACTTCCGGAGCAGACGGTGTATACAAAACTGCGGAGGTTACGGGAGAAAATCAAAAAGTCCATGAAATTTGAATAAAACGAAAGGGGCTCATCGGCTGATTATCAGAACGAACAGACAGGAGGATTGATACGATGGATGAGAAAGAAGTGTCCGAAATGCAGGAAGAAATGATGACGGTACTGGTAGTCGAGCCGATGAAAGCCCCCTATATCAAAAGCATCCCCAATGAACTGGAGGATCTGCAGCAGGCAGTAGGCGGTGACATTGAGATGACCTATCCGTTTGAAGATGAGGTTGGAATCCTTTTAAACGGCAATGGAAAATTTGAGGGGTTGCCGTTAAATCGGGCATTGTACGATGACCGTGGACAGGTCTATGATGCCATTGCCGGAACATTCCTTGTAGTAGGACTGACAGAAGATGACTTTACTTCGCTGACACCGGAGCAGATTGAAAAGTTCAAAGAAAAATATCAGTCACCGGAAGTTTTTACTCTGTTTAACGGAGAACTCCATGTGATGAAGATGCCACCGCAGGAACAAAAAGAGCAGAAGGAAAGTCGGAAGAAGGATGCACAGCAGAAGAATCCGGTAAAAGGAAAAAAGAAAAACAGATCCGGAGAAGCACGATAAAAAATTTTTCTGTGAAGTGAATAAAAAAATACACTGCCATCGGCTAGTAAGCAGAGGGACATCCCTCGGCTGTTCTTTGGCAAGTGAATATCGGCACTACAGGTACGTTCCCAACCGTAGAAGCGTGACAGCATGAGCGCCATGATTAAGTATAGGGTAAAGATTCTTGGACTTGGAGCGAGGAAGCATAGCTGTGAATAAGGCGGTGGCAGCCTTTCGCCAGGATCACGGACGGGGGATAATGATACACGTTACCAGCCAGAGAGCGGAAGATGGACTCCGGGTTGTAATCAGAAAGACCCCCAGGACATCTGTGAGCGGCGGCAGGCCAGCCGCCCGCCTGTAGTGTCCCCTTTCCCAGAAGAAAAACAGGGATGGTTCCGGGGGTGCGAGGTCAAATGCGGAACAGCAAGATAAAAAAAGAAATCAATGAAGAAGTGTGTCGTTGATATCAGATACCATGCGGCTGTGGGAAACTACAGCCGTATTCTTGTGGTATTAACGTCACATCAAGGGGAGAAAAGATGGAAGCAACAAAAAGAAGTGGGATGAGCAAGGCTCAGTTCTGGAATCTGATTGAAAAAGCAAAGGAAGTGTGCGGCACCGATCTGGATGCTTCGGCGGTGTGGATCAAGCAACAGCTTTTCTATATGACACCGGAGGATGTCCTGCAATTCCATAATCTGGTTTACAGTTACCGGGATGCAGCTTATAAGTATGGTTTATGGACAGCGGCAGGTATTCTGATGGAAACAGGGTGCAGTGATGATGGATTTTCTGATTTTCGGATGTGGCTGATCGCCCAGGGAAAAGATGTATATCTGAATGCCTTAAAAGATCCGGATTCCCTTTCCGGCGTGACTCCGTATGGGTACTGTAGTTTTGAAGCGTTGGGATACATCTCATCGCAGGTCTACAGTGCCATGAAAGGGAAAAATATCTACCAGGACAGTACAGCCAGAATGCAGATGGAATGTTATGAGCAGGTGATCCGGGATATTGTGTACCATCCCATGATCGAGTATCCGCTGGAATTACCGGAAGCAATGGTGGTTTATCCGAAACTCTGTGAAAGGCATTTGTCCGAGCAGGTAAGGAATGCTCCACAGAAGGTAAGGACATGGAATGTTTCCCGGACGGATATCCGAAGGATGATGGCAAGAGGGAATGCTGCCATAAAGAAAATGCAGGAGCAGGGAGCAAAAGCACCGGAAGCAGTCAGATCCGTCCGTAAGGGTACGGTAAGATAAGCTTCCCGGCAAGGAGAAGTAATGTGTTATAAAAATGAATATCAGAAAAGGGCACATGGCGAAGTGGAACAGATCTTTCGGGAGCTTCTCCCGGAAGCCGGGCTTCATGTAAGGGAAGAACAGATCCGTCTCTGCCATGAAATGCTGGATGCCCTTATGAAAAATGAGATCACGCTCTGTGATGCAGGCGTCGGCATCGGAAAGACCTATGCCTATCTGACAGCCTGCATCCTGATGCGGAAATATAGTGTACTGCATTCCGGTTATTCGGGATGTGACAGGCGGTCTGTAGTGGTATCCACTTCCAGTATCGCCTTACAGAAAGCCATCATAGAGGAATATGTTCCTTTCTTATCGGATGTACTGTTAAAAGCAGATCTGCTTCAGGAAGAATTAAAGGCAGTTGTCCGCAAGGGAAAGGAACATTTTGTATGCGATTACAGGCTGGCCCAGAGATTAGAGGCAGTCCGGGACAAGAATAAAAATCAGGCACAGATGGAGGCATTGAAGTCCCTCCGGCATAACTTTGATTTAGATTCCGTACATAACCTGAGCGGTTTTGACCGCAGGCTGGTGTGCGTACCGAAATTCTGCCCCAGGGAGTGTCCGGGGAAAGCCGGGTGCCGTTATCAGAAGTATCTGGACACTTCCAGGAAAGAGGACATTTTTTTACAGATCTGCAATCACAATTATCTTCTGGCAGACGCCATGCACCGGATGAATGAATACCGGCCTCTGCTGGCGGATTACAGAGCATTGGTAGTAGATGAAGCACATAAGCTCCCAGAAGCTGCCAGCCAGATGGATGGGAGAAGTATTGGAAGAAAGGATGTGCAGGAAATCTCGTATTTCTTAAACAGGGAGCATAAAAGTTCGGAAGGTAAGAGACTACAGGATTGGTTTAATACACTTTCAATGGAAATCCGTAAGGATCAGGCCGGCAAGCTCCCGGAAGCTGCCAGTCAGATGTATGGAAGAAGCATTGGAAAGGAAGATGTGCAGGAAATTTCCTATTTTCTTTCCAGGGAGCATAAAGGGAGCGAAGGGAAACGGCTGCAGGAATGGTTTGCCGCTCTTCAGGAAGAGATCCGAAAGCATCGGAAAGATGGCATAGAGGACATGGCTGGAAAAGAAAGTTTTTATTTTCCGCCGGGGGCTGGCAGCCTTCTGGCCCAGACGAAAGAAAGGCTTCAGCTTATGATCCGGCGGCTCGCCGGGAATATTCCTTACTGGATCTTTCGGCGGCTGGAAGAGATGGATGAGCTGTTTGGTTGGTTCTTAAAGAACGATAAGCGGTATATTTTGTTTTTACAGCAGGACAGCCGGGGGCATTTAACCTTTATGGCGGTCAACCGGGAGATCCCGAAGTATCTGGATGCTACCTTATGGAACAGGGGATTTGTGGATACAAACGGCAAATACTATGAGCTTTGGAATGCGCAGGCACAGTATTATACGGAGTAAAATTTTGGCAATCTGTCGGCAGAAGCCATTCACAGAGAGATTGACGGTACACTGAAACGGCTGGGAACAGAGTATCTGGATCTGTATATCATTCACCGTTTTGACTACGAAACTCCGATTGAGGAAACAATGGAAGCCCTGAATGTATGACCGCACTGGCATGGCAATGGGCGAAGGGAGTCAGCTCCCCGATTATCGGTGCGACCAAGGCGGCAATTGTTTCGTAAAAAACTATGGCATGTAAAACGCCGTCAGACTTGTTGTAGTCTGACGGCGTTTTACGTTAGGAAGCTCTTTGAAGAAACATCTATATTATTTCGTTTCCTGTCCCGCTTTCTTCCGGAACAGTTCTTTTCCACAGCTGATGACAATGATGACACCAAGAACCATCAGCAGAATGGCGATGATGAGCTGCAGTCCTTCAACGAGGAAGACAGCGGTTCCTGCTCCATACGCTTTTACAAGTGCGATGACACGCTCTACCAGTGCGGTAAAGGTGACGCAGAGCATGATGATAAGCGGCGGGAACAGGGTTCTGTTTTCACGGCCGGTGACTTTCAGGAAGACACAGAGCGTGATCAGAACGAGTGCACTCAGCATCTGGTTTGCACTTCCGAACAGCGGCCAGATATTGGCATATCCGATCTGGGTCAGGATGTAGCCGCAGAGCAGAGTAACAATGGTAGAGAAATATTTATTGCAGAGCAGCTTTCTCCATCCGGCAGCATGTTCCATATCATCGACAGTGAACAGTTCCTGGAAGGACATACGTCCGATACGTGCAACGGAATCCAGGCTTGTCAGGGCAAGTGCGGAGACGCACATCGTCATAAAGCACTGGGCAGCGTAAACTGGGATTCCGAACATCTCCAGGAATCCGGCAACACCGGAAGAAAAGATCGCAAATGGCGTTCCGACAGCAGCCGTACCGTCTGCAGAAGCAGCAGCACCGGCAACGCAGAGGGCGAGGACGGCAAGCAGGCTCTCCAGAACCATAGCTCCGTATCCGACTTTCTGCATATCTTTTTCATTCGCAATGGTTTTCGAAGAGGTTCCAGACGATACCAGGCTGTGGAATCCGGAAACAGCACCACAGGCAACGGTGACAAACAGGATCGGGAACAGATCTCCGGATGCCGCATTGTGGAAACCGGTGTACATTGGAAGATTCATTTTCGGGTGTG
>OHRE01001219.1_pt1 | contig 10402 bp, 7 predicted proteins | sample 1578411 | NCBI WGS metagenome assembly OHRE01 (sample SAMEA3879566, study PRJEB24766) | human gut metagenome | biome: human-associated habitat; feature: feces | place: USA | collected 1985/1987 | reverse complement strand
GACAGAGATATCGCAATGGTATTCCAGAACTATGCTCTTTATCCTCATATGACTGTATATGATAATATGGCATTCGGTCTTAAACTCCGTAAGTTCTCTAAGGAAGAGATTAAGAGAAGAGTTGAAGAGGCTGCAAGAATCCTTGGTATCGAGCAGTATCTTGACAGAAAGCCAAAGGCTCTTTCAGGCGGTCAGAGACAGCGTGTTGCTCTCGGTCGTGCTATCGTTCGTAACCCGAAGGTATTCCTTCTTGACGAACCGCTTTCAAACCTTGATGCTAAGCTCCGTGCTCAGATGAGAACAGAGATTTCAAAAATTTATCAGCGTCTCGGCACAACATTTATCTATGTAACCCATGACCAGACAGAGGCTATGACAATGGGTACAAGAATTGTTGTTATGAAAGACGGTTTCATTCAGCAGGTTGATACTCCTCAGCATCTTTATGATATGCCTTGCAATATGTTTGTTGCCGGATTTATCGGTTCACCTCAGATGAACTTCATCAACGCTGTTCTCTCTAAGAACGGCGGCAAGTATACTCTTGATTTTGACAAGTATCATGTTCCTGTTCCGGAGTCAAAGGTCAATGCTGACCTCGACAACTATGTTGGCAAGGAAGTTGTTTTGGGTATCCGTCCTGAGCATGTTCACGATGAGCCTGAAGAAATTGCTAAGGCTGAGTGTCTTCTCAAAGCCAATGTTGATGTTACCGAGCTTATGGGCGCTGAAATTTATCTCTATGTAAATATCAACGGTACACCTATCACAGCTCGTGTTGAACCTACTTCAACAGCTAATCCGGGCGACGACATTGAGATTGCTTTCGACCTCAGCAAGATTCACATCTTTGATAAGGATACTGAGAAAACAATCACAAACTGATTATAATTTAATTTGGTTTTTACGGCGGAGCGTTATGCTCCGCCGTCTTTGCGTTTGCAGAAGGAAAACGATTGTTGCCGTAAGCACAATAACTTTCAAAAACCATTTGCGTTTAAATTTTATAATTGATTAACCGTGATGAATAGATATTTTTCGTATTTTGTCACAAAATCAACACAATGTTGTGATATATTAAAAAACAAATAAGATTTTGTAACAATTGTTTAATTTTGCTTTCAAAACTGTAACTTGTTGCTGATTATGCAAATTCTCTAAAAAAATTCAAGAAAAATTGTAAATAGAGGTTGATTTTTTTCTCGTTTTTGTGTAATATGTATATGAGACAGATTGTATTTTATTGAACTCTTTTACAATCACAATATATAACTGCGGAGAAAACGAGGTAAAAATTTATGTCAAACAGATTATTTCAAGGTATTGTACACCAGATGAAAGACGCAATCGACAGAACGATTGGCGTAATTGACGAGACTTCGGTTGTTATTGCCTGCTCCGAGCTTGGAAAAATCGGCGAGGTAAACGAGAGCGTTAATTCCGAAACACTCAGCTCGACAGCACCGTTTGTTGTGAACGGCTATACATACAGATCTTTCGGCAGCAATGCAAAGTATGATTATGCAGTATTTGTTCAGGGTACCGATGAGTATGCTCAGAAGTATGCTCAGCTTTTGTCGGTTTCTTTTGCAAGCATCAAGCAGTATTATGACGAAAAGTATGATCGTTCAAACTTTATTAAGAATGTTATTCTTGACAACATTCTTCCGGGTGACATTTACCTTAAAGCAAGAGAACTTCACTTTAACAGCGAGGTTTCCCGTGTGTGTCTGCTTATTAAAATTGTTTCAAAAACAGATGTTTCCGCTTATGATATAGTTCAGAATCTTTTCCCGGACAAGTCAAAGGACTTTGTTATAAACATTAACGAGGTTGAAATTGCACTTGTTAAGGAAATTAAACCAGACACAGAGAGCCGTGACCTTGAAAAGCTTGCAAGCTCGATTTCAGACACACTTTCGAGCGAGTTCTACACACACTGTGTTGTCGGCATCGGTACAACGGTTACAGGCATCAAGGATCTTGCAAGAAGCTTTAAGGAGGCTCAGTCAGCTCTTGAGGTTGCAAAGGTATTTGACACAGACCGTACAATCGTAAGCTATGATAACCTCGGCATTGCCCGTCTTATCTATCAGCTTCCCACAACATTGTGTGAAATGTTCCTCAAAGAAGTTTTCAAGCGTGGTTCAATTGAGAGCCTTGATCAGGAAACTCTCTTTACAATCCAGCGTTTCTTTGAAAACAACCTCAATGTTTCCGAAACATCAAGAAAGCTTTTTGTACACAGAAACACTCTTGTGTACAGACTTGAAAAAATTAAAAAGCTCACAGGTCTTGACCTCCGTGAGTTTGAGGACGCAATCGTGTTCAAGGTAGCTCTTATGGTTAAGAAATACCTCAACGCAAGTCCTACAAAATACTGATTTGGTTAAAGTGTGCCCGAGCATAGTGCGTTCGCTGTGCTCTGGGCGTTTTGACTTTTTATGAGTATTTGTACAATAACTACAAAACAAAGGTGACTTTATGATTGATTTTATAAATGTGTCTAAAACATACCCTAATGGCACTCATGCTCTCTACGGTATTACGCTGAGTATTGATAAGGGCGAGTTTGTATTTATTGTCGGTGCATCGGGCGCAGGCAAGAGTACATTTCTTAAACTCATTATGCATGAGGAGACTCCGACATCGGGCAAAATCGTTATCAACGACACTGATGTTACAAAGCTGAGAAGGAGCAAGGTTCCTTATATACGCCGTCATATGGGCATTGTTTTTCAGGATTTCAGACTTATTGACAAGATGAATGTTTTCGACAATGTTGCGTTTGCGATGCGTGCTGTCGGAAAACCTTCGGCAGTAATTAAAAAGCGTGTTCCGTATGTGCTTGAGCTTGTCGGTCTTAAAGATAAGATGAAAAACAGACCGAGTGAACTCTCGGGCGGTGAGCAACAGCGTGTAAGCCTTGCAAGAGCCCTTGTGAATAACCCCGAAATTATTATTGCCGATGAGCCGACAGGTAATGTTGACCCCGAGATGTCACACGAAATCATTGAGCTTCTCAATGAAATTAACGCAACAGGCACAACCGTTATTGTTGTAACGCATGAACATGACCTTGTTCGTGAGTTTGACAGACGAGTTGTTGTTCTTGACCACGGAAAAATTAAGAGCGACACCAAGGATTTGTTTGTTAAAGATGACTATACTGACGATTACGGTGATAACAGCGGTGAAGAAGAAAATACACCGGATTATCCCGATAATGCAGTGGTTGTTCCGGAATAATGCGTTTGCGCAAATAGGATTTTGAAAGGATTTTTGATATGACCGGATTTGGTTATTTAGCAAAAGAAGGTTTCAAAAATGTGTGGAACAACCGTATTATGAGTATCGCTTCTGTCTGCGTACTTATAAGCTGTCTTGTTCTCACAGGTGCGGCGGCACTTTTTTCGATGAATGTTGACAATGTTGTTGAATCTGTCGGCAAGTCAAACGAAACCTCAGTTTATGTTAAAGACGGATATTCACAGCTTGAGGCTGTTTATGTAGGAAAAGAAATTGAAAAGCTTGACAATGTTGAGTCGGCAACCTTTCTTTCAAAGGAAGATGCGATAAAGCAGTATAAATCTACTCTCGGTGATGATCTTTTTGCCGAGATGCAGGGCAGAAACAAACTCCCCGATTCTTTCATTGTAGTTATGAAGGACTTGTCGAAGTATGACGATACTGTTGCTCAGATTAAAAAAATTGACGGTGTTGACAGCATAAGCAACCACCGTGAGCTTGCAAAGAAGCTTACGGACATCAGCAATCTTGTCAATATGATTTGTATTGCGGTTGTTTGTGCGCTGACAATCATTTCAATTTTCATCATTGCCAACACAATTCGTGCAACAATGTATTCACGAAGATTTGAAATCAGCATTATGAAATCGGTTGGTGCAACGAACTCGTTTGTCCGCTGGCCGTTTCTTATTGAAGGTATGATAATCGGACTTATTTCCGCAATTGTTTCAACAGGCGCAATTGCAATCCTCTATGAGACTGCACAGGCTCTTGTTTATCAGATTGTTCCGATTGATTTCATTCCGATTAACAATGTCATCTGGATTACAGGCGGCTTGTTTGCAATTGCAGGTATTGTTATCGGCTTCTTCGGCAGCTTTATTTCAATCAGAAAATACCTTAAAATGGAAGGTAACGAAATACTCGGTTGGTAATCCCGACAGAAATCTTAAAGGAGGAGATTACAATGAACAAATTAAAAAGAATTTTATGTGCAATGCTCTGCGTATGCATGATTTCAATTCCAATGGCAATACCGACTACTGTTTCTGCTGAGGACAGCATCTCAGACCTTGAACAACAGCTTCAGCAGCTTGAACAGGAAAACGAAAAGTATCAGAAGATTCTTGATGATACAAAGTCTGACATCGCAGAAAAGGAAGAGTACAAGAGCGCCCTTGTAAGCAAGGTTCAGGTTCTTGATGAAAAAATTGCAGTAACCCGTGAGAAAATTTCAAGCCTTAACGATGATATTAAGGAAAAGCAGGACGCTTATGACAAGGGACTTTCGGAAGTTGAGGATCAGTTTGACGCACTTGCAAACAGACTCAGAATTCTCTATATGTCAGGCAATGCAACCGACCTTGAAATCATTTTCGGTGCAAAGGATTTTTCTGACCTTATTGATAAGATGGAGCTTGTAAAGAGCCTTGCAAACAGCGACAAGGAGCTTATCAGCGAAATCCAGACAAAGCTGGACGAGCTCAGCACCAAGAAGAAATCCCTTGAGGCCGACAAGAAAGACCTTGAAACTCAGCAGGCGTCATTGAAGTCGGATCAGGACGAGTTTAATAAACTCATTTCCGATAATGACGAGATTCTTAAAAATCTTTACGCATCAAATTCCGAGGCGCAGAATTCCCTGGAAAGTGCGGCTTTGCAGAGTGATGAGATTGAAGCTAAAATCAGCCAGTACTATGCCGCTCAAAAGGCTTCACAGAGCTCAAGCTCAAGCGGTTCATCAAGCAGCTCTTCAAGCAGTTCATCAAGCGGCTCAAGCAGTTCAGGTTCATCAAGCTCAGGTTCATCATCTGTAATTGTTCCGTCGGGTTCGGGCTTTGCATGGCCTACACCGGGCTTTGTAAGCCGTTCATCTGAATGGTTTGAGGACAGAGAAGTTTATAACCACGGCGGAATTGATATTGCCGGCGCAGGCATCATGGGAACTCCTGTTGTTGCGGCTGCCGACGGTACTGTTGTTGCAACCAACAGCAGTTGTACACACAACTGGGGCAAGAGCTACAGCTGCGGCTGCGGCGGCGGTTATGGTAACTATGTAATGATCAGCCACGCGGGCGGTAAGATGACAGTTTACGGTCACCTTACAAGTCTTACAGTAAGTTCAGGTCAGTCTGTTTCTAGAGGACAGGTTATCGGCTATGTCGGTTCAACAGGTAACTCAACAGGACCTCACCTCCACTACGAATGCCGTCTTAACGGTGTAAGATACAACCCGATGTCTGAGTATCCGTACATGTGATAATTTCTTTGATACATACACAATTTGATAATTAATTTAAAAGCCTTCGCATATACTTAAATAAGTAAATATGCGGAGGTTTTTGTTTTGATTACTTCATTGAATGTTGTGTTTCCCGAAAAATGCGGGAAAATAAGGGGATTTTTTAACAGGCTGAGAGGGGACAAGGTGTGCGTTGAAATCAAAAGGGCAAGGGGCGTAAGCGTAAAACAGCTTACATACATCTGTCGCAGACAAAAGGTCAATCTCAATAAAATTGACAGGGCAATCGGCAATCAGCGTACAAGACTTTTGTGTTGCGAAGAAATGACTTTCCCAAATGACAGCGGTTACAAGCGTTTTTACTCGCCGTTTTTTTCGGCAAGACTTTGTACAAATATGGCGCTTTATGCCCTCAGCAAATTTGATACTCCCGAAAGGCTGACGGTCGGAATTTATGATCCCGACGCTCAATGCACCGACCTTGTTTCATTTGTGTTGAAATATACGGGCAATGTCTGTATTATCACAGACAACGAAGATGTGTTCTATGATGAGCTGAATACCATTGCCGAAGAAACAGGTGCGTGTGCCGTTGTTACTCACCACCGTGAACAGCTTTCAAATTGTGACCTTGTCATTGCACCGTTTGAAATTGAAGAAAATCTGCCTGTAAGAAATGATGCGGTCATCCTCACAAACGGCAGACCTAAGGAAAATATAAAGGGCTTTGTGTATTTTCGCTATTGCTTTAAAATGCCGAACGGTTTCGCACTTTTGCGGCCTGAGGGATTGTCGGAGGAATACTTCTGCTCAGCACTCTACACACTCGGTTCACAGTACGAACTCGGTTCAATTGTTCCCGATTTGTGCCGTAATGATACAGAGGCGCAGACAGTGAAATCTCTTTGCAGTTATCTTGCCCGTTTTGCTTGACAATCGGTGTGAAAAAAATTATAATAAATCTATATGCAGTTTTTTGCTGATATGAAAGAATTTTATACCGTATGCACGCTTGTGCAGGTGCGGTATTAACTGAAAGGAACGATATAAAATGGCAGCTAAACCAACAATGCTTACTGCGGAAGGTCTTAAAAATCTTGAAGAGGAACTTGCAGAATTACAAAATGTCAAGCGTAAAGAAATTGCAGAGAAAATCAAGGTAGCCCGTTCCTACGGCGACTTGTCCGAGAACAGTGAATATGATGATGCAAAGAACGAGCAGGCTATTATGGAGGCAAGAATCGCTACTATCGAGTCTATCCTCAAAACTGCTCAGATTATTGATGAGTCCGAAACATCTAACGATAAGGTACACCTCACTTCTGTTGTTACAATCGAAATGGTTGGCACAGACAGACAGATGACATACAAAATTGTTGGTTCGGGTTCTAACGAAACAAATCCCGCACAGGGCAAAATTTCTGACGAATCACCTGTGGGCAAGGCTCTCATGGACAGATGTGTCGGTGATGTTGTTGAGGTTGAAACTCCCGGCGGCGTAAAGGCATTTAAGATTCTTGAAATCTCAAAGTAATTTGTTTATCTATTGAATTTTTGCTGACGGATTCTGCTTTTGCAATCCGTCAGATTTATTGATGTTGAAAAGAGAGGAATGATTGGAAATGAGTCAGAAGCCACAGCAGAACGGCACAAGCGATGTTATCAAGGTCAGATACGAAAAGCTTGACGCCCTCAAAAAAGCAGGCAGAGATCCGTTTGTAATTACAACAAGTGCCCGTGATGTTCTCACGGAAACAATTAAAAACAATTTTGAAGAGTACGAAAACAAAGATGTATGCGTTGCAGGCCGTTTGCTTTCAAAAAGAGGCAAGGGCAAGGTTTCGTTTATGGATCTTTGGGATCGTTCGGGAAAAATCCAGATTTTTGCAAAATTTGACGATCTCGGTGAAGAAGAATACGGTTTCCTTAAAAAGTGGGATATCGGCGATATCGTTGAAGTAAAGGGCTTTGTTTTCAAAACGCAAATGGGCGAAATTTCTGTTCATGCAAAAGAGGTTAAGCTCCTTTCCAAATCACTCAAACCCCTCCCCGAAAAGTATCACGGTCTTACAAATACAGACCTTCGTTACCGTCAGCGTTATGTTGACCTTATTATGAATCCCGAGGTAAAGGATACATTTGTAAAGCGTTCAAAAATTATCGGCAGTATCCGCCGCTACCTTGACAATCAGGGCTTTATGGAGGTTGAAACTCCTATGCTCGTTGCCAATGCCGGCGGTGCGTCGGCTCGTCCGTTCCTTACTCACTTCAACGCTCTTGACGAGGATTTAAAGCTCAGAATTTCTCTTGAACTTTACCTCAAAAGGCTTATCGTAGGCGGACTTGAAAAGGTTTACGAAATCGGCAGAGTATTCCGTAACGAGGGTGTTGACACCCGTCACAACCCAGAGTTTACTCTTATGGAGCTTTATCAGGCATATACCGACTACAACGGTATGATGGATCTTACCGAAAACCTCTATCGCCATGTTGCACAGGAGGTTCTCGGCACAACAACAATCACATACAACGGCATTGAAATGGATCTTGGCAAGCCGTTTGAGAGAATTACAATGCTTGACGCTGTTAAAAAGTATTCAGGCGTTGATTTCAACGAAATTCATTCTGATGAAGAGGCAAAGGCAATTGCTAAGGAAAAGGGTGTTGAGTTTGAAGAACGCCACAAGAAGGGCGACATCCTCAACCTTTTCTTTGAAGAATTTGCAGAAGAGCATATGATTCAGCCTACTTTCGTTATGGATCATCCGATTGAGATTTCTCCGCTTACAAAGAAGAAACCCGAAAATCCCGATTATGTTGAGAGATTTGAGTTCTTTATGAACGGCTGGGAAATGGCTAATGCATATTCAGAGCTTAACGATCCGATTGACCAGAGAGAGCGTTTTAAGGCTCAGGAGGCACTTCTCGCACAGGGCGATGATGAGGCTAACACAACCGATGAGGATTTCCTCAACGCACTTGAAATCGGTATGCCTCCGACAGGCGGTATCGGCTTTGGTATCGACAGAATGTGTATGCTCCTCACAGATTCAGCCGCAATCCGTGATGTTCTCCTCTTCCCGACAATGAAGAGCTTGGATTCCGACAAAAAGCCGTCGGGTATTCCGAAAACCAAGGACGCTGTTGTTGAAGAAAAGATTGATTTTTCAAAGGTGAAGGTTGAGCCTTTGTTTGAAGAATATGTTGATTTTGAAACATTCTCAAAGTCAGATTTCCGTGCAGTAAAGGTCAAGGCTTGCGAGGCTGTTAAGAAGTCGAAGAAGCTTTTACAGTTCACTCTTGATGACGGCACAGGCACAGACCGCACAATTTTAAGCGGTATTCACGCTTATTATGAGCCTGAAGAATTGGTTGGAAAGACTCTTATCGCTATCACAAATCTTCCGCCGAGAGCAATGATGGGTATTGACTCCTGCGGTATGCTCCTCAGTGCAGTTCACGAAGAAGAAGGCGAAGAAAAGCTCCACCTCCTCATGGTCGATAACCATATCCCCGCAGGTGCAAAGCTCTATTAAGAAGTACCGTTTTACCCTACAAAACGGGATGTACTTCATTTGTGAAAAAGCTCTGAAAATACACAAATACACCAAATTTACACCAAATGGTGCTTGAAACGGTGCAGAGCCTTAAAAATCGCATAATTTTCAAGATATATGGGCAGTTCCAATCGGGATTGCCCATTTTCAGAAAGAAAAAGACAAATCGGAATTTGAGAAGGTAAGTGAATGGGATACCATGGAGGAATATGATAATGTCGAAAGATGAGTATTTGATAACCGATACGCCCCTCAAAGCGTTGACGGTTTTTGCAATGCCAATGATTCTTGGAAGTTTTTTTCAGCAAATATACAATATGGCCGACTCTATTATTGTCGGCCAGTTTGTTGGTTCTTCCGCACTTGCAGCTGTCGGTGCATGTGCAGCATTGACCAATGTGTTCATTTGTGTGGCACTGGGAGCCGGTGTCGGAGCCGGTGTGCTTGTGAGCCGTTATTTCGGAGCCAGGAAGTATGGCAAAATGAAAACAATCGTGTCAACCTCCTTGATTAGCTTTTTGCTTCTAAGTATAGTCCTTGGTGTTTTTGGCTTTTTCTTCGCCAGCTCGATGATGAGTGGACTGCAAACCCCTGCCGACATACTGGATGATGCAGTACTGTATCTGCGGGTCTATTTTGTGGGCTTTCCGTTTCTGTTTATGTATAACATTCTTTCTACCATGTTCACCTCAATCGGCGAATCCAAAATTCCGCTAGGACTGCTGATTTTTTCGTCCATCCTGAATATTTTAATGGATCTTTGGATGGTAGCCGGGCTAGGTCTCGGTGTGTTCGGCGCGGCTATTGCAACCCTGATTGCACAAGGAATTTCCGCAGTGTTTTCGTTTTTGATTTTCTTTGCACGGATGCAGCAATATAAAAGCCCCTTTAACAGGTTTGAACGGCAGGAGCTGTATTCCATGCTTTGCATTGCGGTGCCGTCGGTTTTACAGCAGTCCACAGTGTCCATCGGTATGATGATTGTGCAGGCAGTGGTAAATCCTTTCGGTACACAGGCACTCGCCGGGTACACAGCAACGATGAGGGTGGAAAATGTTTTTTCATTGATCTTTGTATCCATCGGCAATGCGGTTTCGCCGTATGTTTCCCAGAATCTTGGCGCAAAGAAAATTGATCGTATCAAAAAAGGCTACCATGCTGCGCTGGTGTTGGACGTGTGCTTTGCCGTTCTTGCCTTTCTCGTCATTGAAACGCTACACACGCAGATCTCCTCGCTGTTCTTAGGAAAAGACGGAACGGCGTTTGCCTATCAGGTGTCTGGTGATTATATGAGGTGGATTGGTTACTTTTTCATCTTCATGGGTATCAAGATGGCAACCGATGGAGTTCTTCG
>OHRE01001210.1_pt1 | contig 10435 bp, 10 predicted proteins | sample 1578411 | NCBI WGS metagenome assembly OHRE01 (sample SAMEA3879566, study PRJEB24766) | human gut metagenome | biome: human-associated habitat; feature: feces | place: USA | collected 1985/1987 | reverse complement strand
TTTTATTCAGAAATACATATAATAATGGCTATTGCCGAACATCCTGGAATCCATGTGGGAGGTCTGGCTGAAATTCTAGGAGTAACCAAAGGGGCTGTCTCCGAAATACTAAAAAAACTGGAAAAAAAAGATCTTATTATCAAAGAGATTGATAATCTTAATTTATCCAGATATTCATTAAATTTAACGGAGAAAGGCAAAAAAGCCCATAAAAATCATATGTATTACCATTCTGTTTTAAACAACATGGTTAAAGCAGAGTTGCAAAATGCTTCAACTCCAGAATTAGAATTTTTATCAACCTTTTTATCATCTTTAATCAAAAAGGTCAAAAGCTTTAACGAAAATTTTGATGATTAAAAAATTTTGCAAAAGTGTATGGCAACCATACTCTTTTGTTTCAACTTTTTTCTATTATCTTGCAATTGAGCGGTATAGGATTTATAAATTTAAGAAAGGAAAGATTATGGAAAAGTTTGAAGATTTAATACAGTCACCAGTGCCCGTTTTAGTTGATTTCTTTGCAGAATGGTGTGGACCTTGCAAAGCAATGAAACCGGTTTTAGAAGAACTAAAACTTATTGTGGGAGATAAAGCACGTATTGCAAAGATAGACGTTGACCAGCATGAAGACCTGGCTACTAAATATCGCATACAAGCTGTACCAACCTTTATACTGTTCAAGAATGGAGAGGCTGTCTGGAGACATTCCGGCGTAATCCATAGTAGCGAACTGCAAGGGGTTATCGAGAAGCATTATACATAAAAAGATAATAATAACGAATGAAGAAAGTATTAGTAATGGTAGCCCTCGTCATGGCAAGTGTAATTGTATACGCATTCAATGACAGTAGGGAAACTAATCAAGGTAAAAAAGAGGTAACAGGTAACGGTGAAGTCGTCGTAATGGACAAAGAAATGTTTCTGAAAGACGTCTTCGATTATGAGAAATCAAAGGAGTGGAATTATAAAGGTAATAAGCCCGCCATCATCGACTTATATGCAGATTGGTGCGGACCATGTCGCCAAACAGCTCCTATCATGAAAGAATTGGCAAAGGAATATGCCGGAAAAATTGTCATCTACAAAGTCAATGTAGATAAACAAAAAGAACTGGCAGCTTTATTTAATGCAACAAGTATTCCATTGTTTGTATTCATTCCCATGAAAGGAGATCCACAGCTTTTCCGTGGAGCTGCTGACAAGGCAACTTACAAAAAAGCGATTGATGAATTTCTCTTGAAGTAAAGAAGAAAATATAGTGACGCTATCCGGTCGGGATAGTAACGCTATAATAGGAAAAGAGTGACGGTATCCTTGCAAGATACCGTCACTCTTTTGTATATCTTGCCAATCCTTATTTGAAGTATCCCACAGGATGATTCATCATTGGCATTTGGCTATCTTTCAATTTCAAAACTTTCTTCAATTGTTCATTGTCCATCGAAGCGCGTGGCACTGTTGCTATGTTAGCAGCGGAACAGAATATTGAAATATTTTGAGAAACGATGCCGGAATCCATAGCCCCCATCAACTGGCTGCGTGCACTCTTCGCATCTCCAAATCTGGAAAGATCACTGATTAACACCAAGGACACCGGAGCTGTTTTCACAAATGCCTGTCCACCGGCTACTGCTCCACGATGATCTCCTTCAGCAACCAGAGTCAACTGATGATTTTTAGCATCATACAGATAACTTCCTTCAGGTAATACTACATATACATCCACATCCTGCTTATTCAACGCCGACGGAGCTGTTCTCATTCCGGATTCCTTACGGTTTATCCCATTAGCAGCCCATAACAAATCAGACAGATCCGACAGACTCAATGATTTAGAAGCATACTCGCGAGTTGAATGTCGTTCAGACAATGCCTTCATCACCGCATCGGTACGGTTTAAATTAGGCTTCGGCAATTTAATCACTTTATCAGCAGCAAAAGCAGCCACCGAAAGCATTAAACAAACTAACAATAGTTGTACTTTTCTCATAACTGTGGTATTTAAAAATTGATAGACAAATATAAATAAAAAAGGTCTGTATTCGTTGCAGAATACAGACCTTTTAAGAGTTTATTAGGCTTAATTATTTCTTATCACCGAAATAACGGTTGTACAATCCTTCAAAACCTTTACCGTGACGAGCTTCGTCTTTGCACATTTCGTGTACAGTGTCATGGATAGCATCCAGATTCAGAGCTTTAGCACGAGTTGCGATACGTTTTTTGTCTTCGCATGCACCTTGTTCAGCATCTTTACGTTTCTGCAGGTTCGTTTTAGTATCCCATACACAATCACCCAACAGTTCTGCAAACTTAGCAGCATGTTCAGCTTCTTCCCAAGCGTAACGTTTGAAAGCTTCAGCTACTTCAGGATAACCTTCGCGGTCTGCCTGACGGCTCATTGCCAAATACATACCAACTTCAGTACATTCTCCCATGAAGTGATTGTTCAGGTCCTTAATCATTTCTTCGTCACAACCTTTTGCCACACCGATAACGTGTTCGTCAGCAAAAGACAATGCGCCACCTTCTACTTCAACAACTTCTACGAATTTGCTGGCAGGAGCCTTACACAATGGACATTTCTCAGGAGCTGCGTCACCTTCATGAACGTAACCGCATACAGTACATCTAAATTTCTTCATTTTCTTCTCAATTTTAAATTAATTAGTCAATACGTGTTTCTTTATCTTTACTTAAGCAATTCTTGCAAATACCTTTATAATAATAATGAACTTCCGATACCTGATGACCATCCATTTCCAGATTTTCCACTTGTTTAATCGCTTCCGGACATTTCAAATCATAAATATGTCCGCAACGTTTGCAAAGGAAATGAGAATGTACAGAAGTATCCGCATCAAAGTTTGTATTCTTTTCGTCAATCGTAAGCATTAATGCCGCCCCCTGTTCGGAAAACAATTTCAAAGTATTATAAACCGTGGTCTTTGAAAGTGTCGGCATTGAAGGAGACAATGCAGTGTAAATATCATCAGCCGACGGATGAATCGGATGCTCCATCAAATATTCCATGATAGCGATGCGTTGCATAGAAGGCTTGATATTATGCTCTAATAATCGATCGTATGGTTTCATCATCTTCCTTTCTTTTCAAAGTTGTATTCATTACAATTATAAATCCAATGCAAAGATAGAAATCCTTAATCTTATTTCCAAATAATTCATGACTTTTTTTTTGTGACATGACTAGCATTATTAGGTAAAGAGATAAATCAGTATAAAAAAAGGATCCACTCCATTTACTGAATGGCGTGAATCCTCTTTTTCTTTCCGTAAATTAAAACTTAATTATCCGTATCAGCTCTCGCTTCTTCTACAATCTTAGAAGGAACCTCGTCACAGCGAACATATTTAGATACATCTCCCGCATCATCTTTCGCTGTCCAAATCATAGAACCGGCTTCCAATAAATCGGTTACGATATAATCATTGTTCCATTCACCGTTGCCGAAATCATATTCACCACTAATCACATATCCCAAATAAGGATCTTTTTCAATGCTAAAATCGCCAGTGATATAACGCGCGTACATGCTGTCAAACTTCTGGTAAATTTCAAAAGTTTGTTCCTTACGGTTAAAGGTTATGTAGCAATACGTACCTTCGGCAAGAGATTGTCCGTTCCATTCGGCCAGTTGCCACGTACCGTTCAAGTTGGCCGGAGTGACCGGCAATGTCGGAATATCCGTCTTCTCATCGTCATCACAAGAAGTGAAACAAAGTACGAAGGCGAATAATGCTATCAAATTAAATATATTCTTCATATTTATTACGTTACTCAATACGATTTACTCTAATATTCAATGTACGGTCAGACTGCGGTCCATCTATTCCTTCTATTATAATAGGAAAGGTAAACGAACTGCCTTTTCCTGAAGGAATCTGTGATGTATCTATCGTAACCACTATATCAGCTTCTCCCGCCGGACTGATAACCTCCGGTTCCGTACGAAAAGTTGCAAACTTGGGAACACCGGAGGCTGACAAACGTAACTCTTGCTCTCCGCTATTACCACAGAGAATTCGTTCTGACAAGCGTTTCCCGGAAATTTTAAATTCCATCCGGTTTTGTTTGAGCCGCAATTTCCCCATTATATATGGATACCGCGCCCATTCATCTGCGCCGGGCAGCACATTACCTCTTAATGTGAGTCGTGCCACAGGTTTTTCGTCAGAAAGCGACAAATAAACGAAAGCATTTGCATCTATCGTTCCGGGATGGTTATTCGGATTATAAGTCAATCCGATAACCTTTGTTTCCCCCGGTAATATATCTCCGGATTGAATATCCGCAACCACGCATCCACAAGTCGTTTTGATCCGGGTTAAATTCAAGGTCTCACCACTTACATTAGTACACATGAAACGATATGTCTTCGGAGCATCATCTTCGGTTAATGTTCCGATATTTATTAATGTACTGTCGAAATGCAGTATTTGTCCGGCCTGCTTTAACAACGGCGGATTTATAAGTGAATCAATTCGTACCTGTGGAGCTGAACAACCAATCCTGGCTTCGAGCATCCGGCAATGTCCAATGACTGCACTTAATAAAATTAGCCGTATCAGAGTAAATGGTTTCATTAAAATATCAGCATTTACATCCAACCGTTATCATTCGCATTCTTACGCACGGTAACTGTAATGGTCTGTTCGTTTCCGTTACTTACTTTCACCAGAATGCGAGTCGCACCGGTTTTCAATCCAGATACTTTCATTAGTGTACCTTCAACAGTTACCGTAGCAACCGATGTGTCACTCGATGTACAGATGTAAGTCAGGTTCTCTCCTCCCACATAATAGTAAGCCAAATTGAGAGTCGATTCCGCACCTTCCGCCACATACACATTCGGCACTACCATGTCCGAACCTTTACCTTCGATATTATCAAGCAAAAGTCCTGCATCTACAAGACCAGCCCCCATCTTACCAATGTATTTCGACAAATTTATTTGGGTAAGAGAAGCACCTACCGATAGATGGTTGCGATAATATTTTTTCACCTTTCCATTGCCATACCAACTATCCAACGGTTTTACAGAAGCCTTTAGCAGCTCAATGAATTCACTAGCTTTAAAGTGACGACGTTGCTGATAAGCGTATGACAAACCTAGTGCTGCAACTCCCGATACATGCGGACAAGCCATAGATGTACCATCCATAAATCCGTATGTAGCTGTACCATTTTGTATCCATGTAGACAAAATAGAACCGGAATATATTCCCTCCGACCAACTTTCGGGATCATCCTGTCCCACCTTATTATAATATTCCGTATCACCACCAGGAGCGGAAATAGTCACCTCTTTACCATAGTTTGAATAAGAAGCGGGAGTAAAATCTGCCGCCACTGCACTCACTGATATACATTTGGAATAAGCAGCGGGAAACGCGGCCATTCCTGCATATTCGTTACCGGATGCAAAAATAGCCAAACCACCATCAATCACTCCATTGGGAGAACCGGCGTTATTGATGAAATAATCTAATGCTTCTTTTTCCAGCGGATACATATTTTCCCATTCCTCCTCCGAACCCGGTCCGGGAGAATATCCTTCAATCATATTGGCCAAAGAAGAGTTATATCCCCAACTACATTGCAAAATAACAGCACCATTATCCGCAGCATATTTAATAGCTTTGGCTTCTGCGTCCAAAGTGACACCATTTATACCTGAAAAGACCTGACAGGACATTATTTTCACTCCCGAATTTTCTCGACCGTCACCACCGGCAATACCGCAAACACCTTCACCATTACCATTCACAGCAGCAATAGTTCCTGCAACGTGTGTTCCATGTCCGGAATCTTCAGCCTCCATCCACGAGATAATACCTGTATCACTTACGAAATTGTATCCATACTTGTCATCTTTATATCCATTACCATCTTTATCTGTATCGGCATAAAGTTCTTCTCCTTCGTTCATCCACATATTATCTCTTAAATCGGGATGACTATGCATCACTCCTTCATCCAACACAGCCACAATAATAGCAGGATCGCCAGTACATTTCTTCCAAGCTTCCGTACAACCTACATCGCATCCAGCTTCCGAACCATTATTAAGCCCATTTTTATTATCGAACTCATTAGTACCACTGTTGATGTAATGCCACTGATAAGGTAATCCGGGATCAGAGAATCTACCGCTTGCTGTTACAGCACGTATAGCTGATTTTTGTTGTAACGCAGCTTCGCTTATATAACTCCTGTAACCTTTAGTGTTATAAGCACGTTTAATATGACCATTAGCCTGTACTTTGGATATCTCGCCCAATTTAGCAAGACGACTGGCAGCCTCCTTCAAATCTGTATTTTCATCGAACTTTACCCGATACCAGAGATGTAATCCGGCAGAACGTGTACGCTCCTCATTCTTAACATCTACCGGGAATATACGTTCAAAATGATATGCTCCTAAAATATCCAATACTTCATCCGTAGATGGAATACCGGAACGAGTCGCTGCCCCTCCGCTTCTTGTCGCCACTTTAAGAGTCCGATCAAGAATTTCGGTCATTTGAGGATCGAATTTAATTAGCAGTTCACCGGAAGTAACATCAGCCGGAAGCTGAACTTCCGTCCCCCCTACAGGGGTAGACGGTTGTTCAATAAGTTCTTGTTCCGAGCATGAAGCCAATATCATAGCAAACAGTGCTGTATATAAGAATTTTTTCTTCATTGTTCCTTTTTAAATTATTCTTGTTAATGATATTTATGCCACAATTAGCCTAGTCAGTTGTATCCGATAGTACGAATTTTCTGAAATATAACGGATAAGCTACACCATCCACAACTGTATCGTTCCCCGGATCTTCTTTTCCATAATAATAAGAATAATCGTAGTTAACCAAATCCACATTACTAAATCCAACCACGGTTCCACTTGAATTCTTACCATTCTCCTGTTGATTGAATACCATGGTTTCCGGATACCAATATGCAAAATAAGGATGGAATAAAATCCAATTCGGCACAGCACCAGTCAGGAAGTTCAAGTTGAAATGAACATTACGGGCAAATGGCAATACACGCGGTATTTGTTGCCCATTTACCGTAGTTTTGGTTTTCTTATATTCCACAGGCTGATCTGTTGTCAACAACCATTGGCAAGTGTCTTTTGATATCTTACTCTGGTATACAGACGGCGTAGCTGTCAGTTCCTCTTTAGTAAAGAAATCATCAGCCTTATAAGTCAGCGGTTTTCCCGCCGCTCTCAAAGCTTCGGTTACTTCTTCATCTGTAGGAAGTTCACCCTCTATAAAATTGTATGACATTTGCAGTGAAAGCAGATTATCCCAAGTCAGCAATTTCAAGAAAGCCTCCCGTTCCAGTTGCCCTTTAGAAATATTCACATACAATCCGACCTCTCTACCATTGTATTTAGTGCCTTCAATCAGGCTTAAATCGCTCAGCGTTTCCGTAGCACGGCAGCTGGTCAATGTCAGATATTTCAATTTCGGGAAATTGTTCTGGTTTACTTTTTCAGTAATCACTGACAATGTCTTGAAATTATTGCTTGCTAAATCCAATTTCTCCAGTTTCTTACCTAATTTAACAAAATTATTAGGGAAGTCTTCAATTCCAAGAGAAAATACAGTGAGATTCTTTAAATATTCCAATTCACAGATTTCCTCACCCAAATGAACAGTACGTGTCTGTCGGTTCGCATTACTTTGAATAGAGAATGATTCCAGATATTTCAAGTAACGGATTTCCTTCGGTATGGAATCACCACTTTGCAAATCAATCATGGCATAACTTACCGAACGCACACGTCCTATTGCTTCCTCAGGAACTTCGTTATTTTTAATCTCCTTATCAGTAGCCTCCCAAAGCGTCACAAAATCCCAGTTAGTCATATTTTCACTAGTATCGAAACTCATCATGGTCTGGAGTTTGCTATTAATAGTGATTACAGCCAACGAGTCTCCCGAACGGTTATCTTCAATTTTCATTGCAGCCTTCTGTGTTACAGTCAACACAACAGCATCAATTTCATTACCGTCATCATCTACTAATTGGTCTGTTTCCGGATGTGCCGGAACTAAACGTACTTTTGCGACACGAGTATAAGGAGCCACATTCATTCCCCAACGGAAATCAACCTTCAAAGTACGGGGACGCGCACCCCTGTCAAGATCAACCTTTAAATCCTCCTTTTTCGGCGATGTCAGCCAACCAGTACGTTCTCTCTCCACTTCCGCTTTCTCCTCAGCGGTCATTGTAGCCTCTTCGGCAAAAGAATAATCTACTTTATCGATCACAAATTCAACATTCGTAGAGATGGTAGTTTCAAAATGACGTTTTTTGTGAGTATCGGAACTGGGAATTTCCACTTCCGGTTCTCTCACTATAATTTGCTTACCGAAGCCAAACTGCGTAACAGTAACCAATTTAGATTCACCTCCATTCATAGAAAAGCGTATCTTTGCCGTGCGCACAGTATTTCTCAGTGTAGAGTCTATGGCAAGAACACAATCTGCCGAACCCAGACCATTTGCCGGTGAAACGGTAATCCAAGGATCAGAATCAGATACACGTGCCACCCATTGATCATTAGACGAGACGGATATCCTCTCAGTACCTCCTTCGGCACCGATAGTAATCTCTTCCTTATCTACCGAGATACCATTGATTCCCGCTTCATCATCATCCTTGCACGATGAAACGAATCCCATACAAAGAATCAGTCCTAATGTTATTTTATTTAAATATTTCATTAATAGCATCTTTTTTATTATCGTTCAATATCCAAAGCATCACAACCACGAATATCCTGTGTCTTATCATATATAAGCGCATACATACCTGCTTCAATATAAGGACATACGCTTGTCACATCAATAGATATATTGGGATTGTCTGCAATATCTAAAATCCAAAGTTTCGAAGTCAGCGTTTCGGTAACCTTACGGATGTCATTCGAACCGATTTGCAATTGAATCAAACTCGGACAAGTAGTAATACCTGTAGGCCATTCACGCAAAATACGGTTACCTTCTGCATCACGCTGGTGGCGGATACCAAAAGCTTGCAACTGACTACTGTTCAGCGGCTGCGTCGGGAATTTAGAAAAACAGTTGAAGCCGACATCCATATTACTCAAGTAAGGTAAAGTGGTCGCCCGGAAATCATCAGACAAACTTGTGAGTTTATTAAAACGCAAGTCTATAGTAGTCAGCAGATACGTATTCTTATAATTACCCTCTTTCGGTTTCAGTGAATATTCCGGAATCGACGTCATCTTATTATTGCTCAGATCGATAGTAGAAATAGGAGATCCTGACGCAAACAATTCTGTCGGGAATTTCTCTATCTGATTATAGGATAAGGTAATCGTACTGGCATTGATACCCTTGAATTGGGCCATCGGACAATCGATATTGCTTCCTTCCGAACCTATTTCATTATACGAGAAATCGACAGAACCCATAACATATACCGATTTAGCATTAAAAATATTCGGTATATATTTCAACTTATTATGAGAAAAGCCCAAGCCTTCTACTTGATCGGTAAATGCACAAAAGTTATCCGGGATTTCTTCAATCTGGTTATAATCCAGCTTAAGGTCTGTCAGTTTAACATTTGTACCGAAAGCTTCCAATTGTTTTACATTATTGTGTACACAATCTAATAAGCCAAGTTTTACCATTTTCTGTAAGGATGCAGATTCGGGGAATCTTTCCAGATTGTTATAACCCATATATAAGATTTGAATTTTTGGCCCTGTATCTTCATCGTCAGCCAGCCTTTGCCAGTCAGCAGTCAGTTGATCCCCACTGATACCTTTATTACAAGCTATATTTAATAACTGTAACTCCGGCAAATCATATATAAATTCCGGTATCTGTGTCAGATTTGGACAATTATATAATTCCAGATCCGTCAGTTTTGTCAGATTACTCCAACTTAACTCTTCATCCGCATACTGCTTAGCATATTCTGAATCGGCATCTTCCCAATCGGCAGCGATATTATCATAAGTAAACGGCGAATTGGCAAAATAGATTGTCTGTAAATTAGTCAATCGCTGAATAGCCTTTGAAATAAATGTTATTCGATTAGTAAGGATACCTATTTGAGTATCCTTTAATGAAATGCGGTTATTCTTCTTTATCGGTTGCAGGTCAGGATGTCTGTTGATACCATCTTGCAAAAGTTCCGACATATTCAGACGCGGATCGCGATCAAGAAATGTTCTTTTGTAATGCATACGTATTCTTTGCTTCTGTTCCTCGCTCATATCCGGGGTCAGTTCATCTTCACCAAAGAGTCTGCCGCTCAATATTTCACTATGCGTACCAAAAGAAAGAGTTTTTAGTTCAGTTAACTGTCCGATAGCATCAGGCACTCTGCCTTTAGCACCAAAGCCAGCAAGTGAAAGCCCTATAACACGTCCAT
>OHRE01001209.1_pt1 | contig 10437 bp, 9 predicted proteins | sample 1578411 | NCBI WGS metagenome assembly OHRE01 (sample SAMEA3879566, study PRJEB24766) | human gut metagenome | biome: human-associated habitat; feature: feces | place: USA | collected 1985/1987 | reverse complement strand
TTTTTAAAAAAGTACTTGCATTTTAGAAAAAGATGGTGTATATTAAATGAGTCGACAGCGAGGAACGCAAACGACACAGACAAATGGCCAGTTGGTCAAGGGGTTAAGACGTCGCCCTCTCACGGCGAAAACACGGGTTCGATTCCCGTACTGGCTGCTACGAAATAGTGAGAATTTAACCAGAGCTTAAGCTCTGGTTATTTTTTTTGTCAGGGATTTCCCCTGACATGTTGTATGTCTTTGTGAACAAAAATGATTGAAGAACCAGGAGATTTCATCTGACAACAGAGGAGTAATATTTGGAAAGGAAGAACGATATGGCCACTGATGAAGAACTTTATGGGCAATATCTGCGCGGTGATGAGACAGGACTTGAACTGTTGATAAAAAAATACGGCGATCCGCTGACCTTATACATCGATGGTTATCTGCATGATGTCCACGAAGCGGAGGACTTAATGATGGAAACCTTTTCCTGGCTGTTTACGAAAAAGCCCCGCATCCGGGATGGATGTTTTAAGGCTTACCTCTATAAAGCAGCGCGGCACATGGCTTTGCGTCACAAAAGCAGACGGCGGATTTTCTTCAGTCTTGACGACCTGACCAGAGAACCGGAGGCACAAACGCTGGTGGAGGAGATCGTCCGCACAAAGGAACGAAATCAGATCCTGCATCTCTGCATGGACGAGTTAAATTCAGATTATCGGGAAGCTCTTTATCTGACCTATTTTGAGGGTATGAGTTACCGGCAGGTCGCTGAAGTTATGGGAAAAAGCGTGAAGCAGATCACTAATATAATGTACCGGGGAAAAGAGCGTCTGCGGGGATTATTGGAACGGGAGGGAATAACAAATGCGGAGTCATGAGGAACGGATCGCAGAAGTCCGACGAAGGATTGCGGAAAAAGAACGACAAAAAAGACGGAAACAGCGGCGGATCGTTGCTATTACCTGCATAGCGGCATGCCTTGCTGTGATCTTCGGGGCTTCCTTTGTCATGTCCGGGATTTCTGGGCAAATGGTGCCGGGGATCTCCTCCGGATATGAAACGGCGGCAACGATCCTCGGCGGAGGTGCTGCACCCGAATATATCATAATAGGGCTGCTTTCATTTCTTCTCGGCGTATGCGTGACGATCCTGTGTTTTCGTGTCCATCTGCTGGACAAAGAAGATCAGGCAGAGCAGAGGGGGGACCGCGCCAATGGAATTGATCATTAATCTTTTGCAATTTTTCGTTACCCTGCTGGGCTTCTGTCTGAGCGGCATTCGTTATCTGAGGCATCGGACACTGTCATATTTTCTGCTGATTTGCTTTTATGGCTGTTTCGCACTGGGCTCCCTGTACTGGACATTATATCTGTTGTTGTTTTCCGAAACACCACGGATCTTTTATGTATCGGAATTCGGCTGGGTCTCCAGCGTTATTTTTCTCTATCTCCTACAATATACTCTCTCCTCCCCGGAGGAAAGAAGCTTTTCCTGTCGGAAATCCCTGCTGGCTCCGCTGACCGGAGTTCCGTTGTGCGCATTTTACTGTACCTTTGGTGACATTCTCTCCAACCTGCTCTGGTGCGGCATGATGATCCTTGTCTCCTATCGTTCCATCCACGGTCTTGTCTACGCAGAGACACAGACGGGAAAAGGACGGAACCTGCGGTATTTTCACATTGGAATCCTCTGCTATGTTGCGGCAGAATACGCTCTGTGGACCTCCGGCTGCTTCTGGCCGGGCGACTCCATCTTCAGTCCCTATTGCTGGTGTGATCTTCTGCTGACGGTCTGCCTTTTCGGGCTGCTGCCTGCCACAGGAAAGGCGGTGCGGACATGATCTATATTGAAAATGTATTTATCTGTATGGCCTCGCCCCTGTTGATCGCCGCCCTGTGCATGGGTAGGCGACAGGCCAAATTCTTTTTGTGCTGTCTTGCAGGAATGGGGGCATGCCTGCTCTCCGCTTACATCAATACCTTCTTTGCCGCTCTTTACGCAGCAGATACGATTGCCGCCACCGCAGAGATCGCACCTGTGGTAGAAGAAGTGATGAAACTCCTGCCGTTGCTCTTTTATCTTCTTGTATTTGAGCCTGAACCGGTGCCGATAAAAAATGCTGCCATCATCGTTGCACTTTCCTTTGCCACCTTTGAGAATGTCTGCTATCTGATTCAAAACGGAGCCGGACATTTTTCCTTTATCTTTTTCCGGGGCATTGGAACGGGTGCCATGCATGTGATCTGTGGTGCCATCGTCGGCGGTGGACTGGCGTATGTATGGCAGCGCACCTGGCTGAAGATTGCCGGAACCTGCGGTCTGCTCGGGGCAGCCATCACTTTTCATGCAATTTATAATCTTCTGATCGCCTATGGCGGTGCGATACAGTATATCGCATACATTCTGCCTGTGCTGATCCTGACGGTGGGAAAACTGATTGTCCGCCTGCCCCAGAGTCACAACTGAATCCTGTCTTTTGAGGAGCTGCTATCGGCAGCTCCTGTTTTTTTCAAAAAATTTGATTTTCAGGTGAGAGTTTTTTCGCTTTTTTGTACCTAATTAGATGAAGGGCATATGTATTTTATGACTTTACTTTCCGAAGGGAGGTTTTCAACGATATGTATGATACAGAAAAACGGGTCGAACTGGTGAAAAAACGGGTGCATGAAAAATATCGCCGGAAGGAGCGCCGCGGGATCTGCCGGCTGTCTGCCCTGTGCACAGCATTGTCTGCGTTCCTTGTGGGAACGGTGCACACAGCAGCCGGCCAGACGCAGATCACCGCCCGGGGAATGTACGGTTCTATCCTGCTGCATGAAGACGCCGGCGGTTATGTGCTGGTTGGGGTAATTTCTTTCTCCACAGCAGTCATGATCACTGTGCTGTGTATCAGACACCGGGAAAGAGAACACCGCGGACAAGGCACGGGAAAAGGAAATGCATCACAACAACGGGAGGGAAAAAATAAATGAAAAAACAAAGAAGACGGATCTATGCGGCGCTGCTTTGCAGTTCCATGGTATTTTCTCTGGTCTCCACGCCGGTATCGGCAGCAGAAACCGGACAGCTGACGAATCCCCCTACATCCACAGAGGGTCCGGGTTCCCCGGAAAGCGCATCGGGAAATGAAGCTGCAGCGGTTCTGAACGGACTGTACGCAGCACTGCCGGTCACAAACGGTGTGAAGGAAGTGGCGACAGCGGAGGAACTGACGGCCGCACTGGAAAACAATGCGAATGACACAGTCAAACTGACGGCAGACATTACCATCGGCACCACGCTGACGGTTAGCCGTACTGTGACACTGGATTTAAACGGTAATGTACTGAAAATGACCGGCGGCTTCAGCGTAATCAAGGTAGAGTCGGGCGGCGATCTGACAATTGCGGACAGCACTCCCAACAAAGTACATAAATTTAACCCGAACTATACAGATATGTGGGGATGTGGCCTATGGAAACTGGACAAAGACACCGGCACGGAAATCGTCTCTGGTGGGGTTATTACGGGCGTTGGCGGTAATTTTGCCCACAGTGATGGCGGCGGTGTGCTTGTTAATGTCGGCGGTAAACTGACCATGACCGGTGGCAGCATCGTCGGATGCTCGGCAGGTGGTCTCGGCGGCGGTGTACACCTTGCCTATGACTCTTCCATCGGCAAGAGCAGCACATTCACCATGACGGGCGGAAGTATTATCGGCTGCGCGGCAAAAAACGGCGGCGGTGTGTCTGTCTCCCCGGGGTGCACATTCACCATGGGTTCCGGCTCTGAGATCCGCAACTGCAACGCACAATCCGGGGGTGGCGGTGTGGACATCAGCGCCCTGTGGAATTCAAATATCATCGGCTGCTTTATCATGAACGGCGGAACAATCCGTACATGCACAGGATTATACGGCGGCGGTGTGTACAACTCTGGATCCTTTATTATGTTAAGCGGTACGATTAAAGACAGCATCAGCACACAGGATGCTTCAAGCGGCGGGGTGTGGAATGATAATCAGTTCACCATGACAAGGGGCACGATCGGTGATCCGGATAATAAAAAAGACCCAAGCCATGTATACAATACTTCCACTCAGAGAGTTACTCTTACTATGCGCGACAATGCAAAAATCTACACAAATGTAACAAACGTTGGCATCCTGAATGCTGACGGCGGCGAAATGTCCGGCACAATGACGAACGATACCAACAGGTACGGCACCGGCACGATCACCGGCAGTGAGGGTGCCGCCGGCAGCACTGAGTTCCATGGCAAAGTGACCAACACCGGCACCATCCGGAAGGGCACATTCAAGAATGAGGTCATAAATGAGAGCAGTGGTACCATTAACGGCGGCACATTCACCGGCGCGATTACGAACAATGATGGTACGGTTTTAGACGGTGATTTCAGCGGTGCCACCCTGAACGGTATGCTCGTGATCACTTTTGACCCAAACAATGGGGATCAGCCCAGCACACAGAAAGTGAATTGGAGTAAGGACGGAGCGGCACTCACCGCACCGGATCCCGTTCCCACCAATGAGGGGCATAGTATTGAAGGCTGGTATTATGATAACAACGGTACGGAAACAAAATGGAACTTTGACACGGATACAGTCAAATGCACTATGACCCTCAAGGCAAAATGGGAACTCTCCACCTATTCCGTAACGCTGCAGACAGACGGCGGTACGATTGCCAGCGGAAAAGAAGTAACCGGCTACACTTACGGCACCGGGGCAGTTCTTCCTACCGCCGATGATATTACCCGCGAGGGATACCGCTTTGACGGCTGGTACGCAGACAGCAGCTTTTCCGGTTTGCCCGTTAGAGAGATCACAGCTACCGATACGGGAAATAAAACGCTATATGCAAAGTGGACGCGAAACACGACTCCCATCATCTCCGGAAACACGATCAATTATATCGTGGAGCACTACAAGACGGACGGCAGCGGCTACACGCTGGCGGAAACAGAACATTCCGCAGGGAAGACAGGTGATACCGTCACAGCAACGCCGAAAACCTATGAAGGCTTTACCTACAATCCGGCAATCTCCACCGCCAGCGGAACGTTAAAGAAGATCAGCGGTCCGGAGGATATCGTGACTTTGAAGCTCTACTATGATGTGAATGCTGACACCGAACAGGAAAGTACTGACAGCGGCTCCGAGGAAAAGGCTGACCGTGAGAATCCCTCTCCTGTCATGAAAAACACCACCTCCTATATGACCTATACCGTACAGGCAGGTGACACTCTCTGGGCAATCGCCAGAAAATACAACTGCTCCATAACCGAGATCGTGGCAGCCAACAGTGACCGGATCAAGAACCCGAACCGGATCCACGCCGGCTGGCAGCTTAAGATTCCCCAAAGCGGAGCGCCTATCACAGGCGGCACTCCCGATGCTGTCCTGCCTGAGAATAAGAAAAGCGGGATATACATCGTCAGACAGGGCGACACCCTCTGGGCAATCGCCAGAAAATGCGGCTGCTCCGTGGCTGAAATCGTTTCCCTGAACCGGGAACTGATCCGCAATCCTGCTCTGATTTATTCCGGCTGGGAACTGAAAGTACCACAGGATTAGCCTCCCCTGAAAGAATCTACCGTGCCAGTCATACTTCATAATGTCGGATTGAATATTTTATCTAAGGGAAAAAACGAAAAAATAGACGGCCAGAGGCCGATGATCTGAGTTCCTTGAATTCTTTAGATTTCTCAAATCCGCGCAATCGGCGGACACATTTCGATTGCGCGGAAATCTGAGCTATGAAATTCCATAAATACTTTGTTTCACCTGTGTGCCCCGGTCAGGCGATGTTGCCAAAACAGACATACAAAGATTACAGCTCCTCGATCACTTTCATAAGCTCATCTACATCAATGCCATGTACCATAGCTGCCTCTTCCAGGGTCTCTCCCTGTGAAGCAGGGCATCCCAGGCAATGCATTCCTGCATCGAGGAGTACGGGAGCTACTTCAGGATTGGCACGTAAGATCTCACCAATGGTCATGTCTTTTGTTACTCCGGTCATATCGGTCTCCTTTCTGCCGTATAAGGCTTTTTTAGTATAATACTTTCCCCGGAATAAGGCAAGATTATTCTTGTACATCCGCATTTGTTCTTCCCCGAAGATCAGCTCTGCCGCGAACCACATTTATAAAAGCATTTGCTTCGCAAATGGCGCCGCTTCGCAGCTCATCTTTTATTTCATGTTGGTGTGCTTTGTCCATGAAAAAGAGATTTTCGTGCTTTGTGTGCAAGCACCCACGCACGTCAACCTCTTTTTCATGTCAGAGCTGATGTACAAAACTCGGAACAATTCCTAAAAAGGTTGACACTTACCCTTGTCAGGTAGTACACTTTTATCGTAAAGAAACAGCTTGGGATGCCAGCGCAACTGGTACTCTCAGTTGATAATATTAATTGTTTTTACTAGAAGGAGGTAAATTTTCATGGCAGAAGCATGGAGAGGCTTTAAAAGAGATGGCCACTGGGATGTAGACGTCAATGTACGTAACTTCATCCAGACCAACTACACTCCGTATGATGGAGATGAGAGCTTCCTGGAGGGACCTACCGAAGCAACTAATAAGCTTTGGGGCAGACTTCAGGAGTTACAGAAGGAAGAGCGTGAGCATAACGGCGTTTTGGAATGCGAAACAGAGATCGTATCCAGTCTGACCGCTTATGGCCCTGGCTATATTGATGAATCTATGAAGGATCTGGAGCAGATCGTTGGTCTGCAGACAGACAAGCCTTTAAAGAGAGCATTCATGCCTTATGGTGGTATTAAGATGGCTCAGCAGGCAGCAAGCACCTATGGCTACGAAGTAAATGAAAAATATGACAAGATCTTCAATGAGTATCACAAGACTCACAACCAGGCAGTATTTGATGCTTATACCGATGAGATGAAGGTTGCTCGTCATACCCATATCGTTACCGGTCTTCCCGATACCTATGGCCGTGGACGTATCGTAGGCGACTACAGAAGAGTTGCTCTGTACGGTATCGATTTCCTGATCGAGCAGAAGAAGAAGGATAAGAAGAACTGCGGTACCGGCGTTATGACCGAGGAAATCATTCGTCTGAGAGAAGAGATCGCTGATCAGATCAAGGCTCTGCAGGGAATGAAGGAAATGGCTAAGATCTACGGTTACGATATTTCCGGTCCCGCTACCACCGCTAAGGAAGCTATCCAGTGGTTATACTTCGGTTACCTGGCAGCTATCAAGACCCAGAACGGTGCAGCTATGTCCGTTGGACGTATCTCTACTTTCCTGGACATCTATATTGAGAGAGACTTAAAGGAAGGCACCCTGACCGAGAAAGAAGCTCAGGAGCTGATCGACCATATGACCATGAAGTTCCGTATGGTTAAGTTCGCTCGTATTCCTTCTTACAACCAGCTGTTCTCCGGTGACCCCGTATGGGCTACTCTGGAAGTTGGTGGTATCGGCATGGACGGCCGTCATATGGTTACCAAGAACGACTATCGTTTCCTGCATACTCTGGAGAACATGGGACCCAGCCCCGAGCCGAACCTGACTGTTCTGTACTCCAGCGCTCTGCCTGATAACTTTAAGAAGTACGCAGCTAAGATTTCTGTGAATACTTCTTCCATCCAGTACGAGAACGATGACGTTATGAAGCCTATCTGGGGTGATGACTACAGCATCTGCTGCTGCGTATCCGCTACTCAGACCGGTAAGGAGATCCAGTTCTTCGGTGCTCGTGCTAACCTGGCTAAGTGCTTACTGTACGCTATCAACGGTGGTAAGGATGAGAAGCATCTGGACAAGGACGGCAAACATATGCAGTGTGGTCCCGAAATCGCTCCTATCACTTCCGAGTACCTTGATTTCGACGAAGTTATGCATAAATATGACATCATGCTTGACTGGTGTGCATCTCTGTATGTTAACATCCTGAACCTGATCCACTACATGCATGATAAGTACTACTACGAAGCAGCTGAGATGGCTCTGATCGATACCGATGTAAGAAGAACCTTCGCAACCGGTATTGCAGGTCTGTCCCATGTAGCTGACTCCCTGTCCGCTATCAAGTATGCTAAGGTTAAGGTTATCCGTGATGACCAGGGTTGTGCTGTAGACTTCAAGATCGAAGGCGACTTCCCTAAGTACGGTAACGATGATCCCAGAGCTGATGAATTCGCTGTATGGCTGCTGAAGACCTTCATGGAGAAGATCAAGAAGAACCACACCTACAGAAATTCTGAGCCTACCACTTCCGTACTGACCATTACCTCTAACGTTGTATATGGTAAGGCTACCGGTGCTCTGCCCGATGGTAGAGCAGCTTACACACCGTTCGCTCCCGGTGCATCACCTTCCTACGGTGCTGAGAAGAGCGGTCTGCTTGCATCCCTGAACTCCGTAGCTAAGTTGCCTTATGAGTATGCTCTGGATGGTATCTCCAATACCCAGACCATGGCTCCTTCCGCTCTTGGTCACAACCTTGACGAGCAGAAAGAAACTCTGGTACGTGTAATGGATGGTTACTTCGATCGTGGTGCTCATCACCTCAACGTTAACGTATTCGGTACCGAGAAGCTGTTAGATGCACAGGCTCATCCTGAGAAGCCTGAGTACGCTAACTTCACCATCCGTGTATCCGGTTATGCTGTTAAGTTCATCAGCCTGACCAAGGAGCAGCAGGATGACGTTATCGCAAGAACCTGCCATAAGAGTCTGTAATCCAGTCTTTACAGGTTTGTAAGATAATAGAATGTATAAGGGGCCGGGCAGTATTGTCCGGCTCCCTTTTTGGGTACACTATTCAGAACCATTAAATATTTTCGGATGCTCTTCGAATGCTTGCATTCGCAAGAGTATTTGAAAATATTTATTTGGCGAAGCCATCTCCATGAGCAAAAGGAAAGTTCCGAAGGAACGATTTTGCGAATGGAGTTCTGAATAGTGTTAACTACACTCACCCCTCAGCTGCCTGCACGGCAGAGAATGGAGATTATTACAATGATCAAAGGCAGAATTCACTCATTAGAATCCTTCGGCGCAGTAGACGGACCCGGAATCCGCTATCTTATTTTCCTCAAGGGCTGCAATATGCGTTGTCAATATTGTCACAACGTAGATACCTGGAATCCCGACACTGACAATCTGATGACAGCAGACGAGCTTCTGGATAAGGCAGAGCGTTTCCGCAGCTACTGGGGCAAAGAAGGCGGCATCACTGTCAGCGGCGGCGAAGCCTTATTACAGATCGATTTTCTGATCGATCTTTTCCGCAAGGCCCACGAGAGAGGCATCAATACCAATCTTGATACTTCCGGACAGCCTTTTACCAGAGAAGAGCCTTTCTTCTCCAAATTCAATGAATTACTGAAATATACTGATCTCGTCATGTTGGACATCAAACATATTGATGACGAAGAACACAAGAAGCTAACCGGCCATACCAACAAGAATATTCTAGACTGCGCAAGATACCTTTCCGAGCAGGGTATTCCCATGTGGATCCGTCATGTACTGGTGCCCGGAATTACTGACAATGACGAATATCTGAAAAAGACAAGAGAATTTATTGATACTCTGGATACCGTCATGAAAGTAGAAGTTCTTCCCTACCATACTCTGGGTGAGTACAAGTGGAAAGAACTGGGGATTCCTTACAAGCTTGAGGGTGTAGAACCGCCCACCGAAGAGAGGATCCAGAACGCGAAGAAGATTCTGGAGTTCAATAAATATAAATAAGCAACTGTAACTATTGATAAAAAATACTAAATAAGGCTTGTATTCAAAGCCCATTTATATTACAATACAAGTGGTTATATTGATAAATTTGTATCAAACAAGAGATTTGATACACGCAAAATAGGAGGAAAAGATTATGGCATTTGTTATTGGTGATGCTTGTGTAGCATGTGGAGCTTGTGAAGCACAGTGCCCCGTTGGCGCTATCAGCATGGGCGACGGAAAGTTTGAAATCGATGCAGATAAGTGCATCAGCTGCGGTTCCTGCGCAGGTCAGTGCCCTGTTGGTGCTATCGCAGAGGATTAATTTCCGACTTAAAATGCAACCTTGGGAAGGCATTTCAGAAAATGAAATGCCTTTTCTTTTTTTCTGCCTTAATTTCCCTGCCGGTATTTTCTTTGTCTGCGATCTCTGTGGACTCTTTTTCCACTTTCGGCCTTCTCTCCTCTTTCTGCTGTTTCCGCAGTTGTCCCCTGGTCTTTTTCCGCAACAGCTCGTCCATCTTCTGATAATATTCTTCGCTGCGCTGTTCCAGCCTGCGATCCCGCTCTTCCTCACGCTCCTCTCTGCTGCGGAACTGATAATCCAGCTCCTTGACCATGCTTTCCTTGAGTTCCCGGCAAAGGTCCTGGTTATTCTCCCGTACTGCCTCACGGATCAACTGTTGCAGGATCCACTGGAGCCTTTTAGCCTTCTCTTCCCTGCTTTCACTCTGCAGT
>OHRE01001203.1_pt1 | contig 10473 bp, 8 predicted proteins | sample 1578411 | NCBI WGS metagenome assembly OHRE01 (sample SAMEA3879566, study PRJEB24766) | human gut metagenome | biome: human-associated habitat; feature: feces | place: USA | collected 1985/1987 | reverse complement strand
TCTTGCCAAACAACTCCTCAAAATGAGCGGGAGTCTTATAGGCCAGTGAGCGATGCGGACGTTTTTTATTATAGAACTCTATGTACTGTTCAACACTTTTGCGATAGTCATGCTCGGATGAATAGGTTCTGCGATAGGCTTCTTCCTTTTTGAAGGTAGCAAAGAATGTTTCTGCAAAGGCATTATCACACGGCCTTCCAGAAGCGGAAAAGGATTGTTGTACCCCCGCTGTTTCGTAACAGTTTAGTGAATGCTATATATCGGCCTCCCCGGTCACTGTGAAAAATGAGGCCGTTAGGGGTTCCACGTTCTTCAAAGGCGTGTTTAAATGCAGATGTTACCAGATGTGTACTCTAATTTTTGGAAACCTTATAACCTATGACTTTTCTGTAAAACAAATCGATGATGATACAAAGATACAATGGGGAATTGTTGACTTTGAAATAGGTGATTTTTGTGGCTGGTGGCCTCTCTGGATTTCAAAACGGCACTGATTTTCTTCGCACCATAGATTTGGCCGTTTTCATCATAAATTTCTCTTTTCTGTATAAAAATAGAAAGACAATTTATAAAAATCGCTAGAAAATGCTGGATGATGATAAGCTAAAAATGAAAGTATAAAAATTATATAAAAGTTTCGGAAAAATTTGGGGGTAATAGTAATACACACAATAAAAATTAATGATGATTTTATTTGTTAAAACACCTAATTATTTCAATAAATCCAGATTATTTTCTATTTATTTTAATAATTATGCCCTTTATAATATTTGTTGAAAGGAGTTACGGCAAAGGCGCCGTAACCGATTTGCTTCACGGCGAGCGTTAAATAAATTAGGAAAGGTGAGGTCGATTTATGAAAATGAAAAAACGCATAACCAGAGCATTCGGAGTGCTACTTGCGCTCAGTCTTTTTACAGCAATGATAGGTTGTGCAGAAGACACTGGTTCCAGTTCGGAATCCAGTGGCGGAACGCAGAACAGTTCTGCAGCAGAAGAAAACACAGAGAAAGTTACTATTCGTATTTTGGATCAAAACACCAAAAACACCGACGGAATGACGGCGTTTGTAGAGAGCATAGAAGCCTATGCGGAAGAGGTGTCCGACCGGTATATTATTGAGCACGAAGGAATTGCTGGCGACGATATCAAAACGGCCATGAAAACATACGTGGCTGCCGGGAATACCCCGGATATCGTAGAATACTGGAACTCCGCTTCTGATAGCGGCTCTATGATGGACGCAGGCGTATTTCTCCCTATTGATGAATTCTTCGAGGCCTCTGAGGAACTTAGCGAAGAAGATTTCCTGGAATCCCACTATTATTATCACAACGGTGTGTCCTACGGAATTCCTATGGACCACGCACTGGGCGTATGGCTCGTAAACAAAAACATTTTTGAAGAATACAATTTGGAATATCCCAAAACCTATGACGATATTATCGAAATTGGTAAAGTATTGAGTGCAAATGGAGTGATTACCCTTGCGATGGGCAGTAAAGGCGGCAACCCGCTGCATTTCCCGCTGTCTGATCTGTATGGCCGTATGGAGGGCGCGGAAGAAGAAATGAACAGTATTTCCCAGACGGGTATTATTAATACAGATCTGTTCGTAGAAGCTCTTACCATTATTGATGAAATGCGTCAGGCTGGCTGCTTCCCCTCTGATACCATTACCAACGGTGACTGGGGTCCCACGTTAGCACTGTACAATGAGGGTCGAGCGGCAATGTACTATCTGCTGTCTGGTAACGCCAATGCGGTGACAGAAGAAGCCTATGCATGGTCTGAAATTATTGACCATCCCCAGCTGACCGGCGAACTTGCCCGTGACGATCAGGACGATATGGGAATTATGCTTGGCAATAAAGCCATGTTTATTTGCAAAGAAGAATGGGATAAGAGCGATGCCAAGAAAGAAGCGATCGTCGATTATCTTGAGTTCTACTTCAGCGATGACATGTGCCAGTTCTATTATGATGCCAAAGCCACTCAGCCTGCCAAAATTATGGAATACAAAGACGACAATGCCGTTCCGCTGGCAATTGATATGAAGCAGTATTATGAAGACAGACCCAATATCACCAAAACCGCCCAGATTCATATGCTCACAATCCCCAACGATACAGTATGGGCTGAATATCAGAGCTACTTAGACGAATTTCTGGCGGGAGCCCTTACTCCGGAAGAGTATGCAGACAAGGTACAGGATTCCATGGATCGGAACTATAAAGTTCCGTAAGTAAAAACTTGAAGACGGCAATAAGAGATCCCGGTTAGGGTTCTCTTCCCTGACTTTCGTTAAAGAATGTATTTATCAAGAATGCCCTGCTGTCGATTTCAATATCGGTTAAAACAACAGGGCATTCTTTCAAGATTGGGAAACAGATAGCACATTATCTGTGTCCCGGGAAAGGATACCAGGATATCATGAAACAAAACAGATTGAAACGCACTTTAGGTGATGTGGCTTTTTCTACCTTTTTTTCCCTGCCTTCTGTCCTGCTTTATATAGTTTTTATGATTTTGCCACTGATCTTTGTGATATACTTATCTTTTACACAGTGGACGGGAGCAGGAGACATTAATTTTGTAGGTGTTGCCAATTACCAGTTTCTTTTCAACTACTCGGACTTTTGGCAGATTATGCGAAATACCGGTGTTTTGATTTTGCTGCATGTCTGCTTCCAGATTCCCCTGGCGGCACTGGTGGCTTTTTTGCTTTTCCGTACTAAACAGGGATTTCGTTTTTTTCGGGCTGTCTATTTTCTGCCCTCTATTATCGCAGCGACGGTAATCGGCCTGATGTTTTCTGTTTTGCTTAACAGCGATATCGGTCCGATTAATTCAATTCTGCGATCGATGGGGCTGAATTGGATGGCCAAAAGCTGGCTTTCCGATCCGGATATTGCCATGTATACGGTAACCTTTATCCAGGTCTGGCAGTATATCGGGTATTATATGGCGATTATTCTGGCGGGAATGCAGTCAATTTCCGATGAGGTTATTGAAAGCGCCCTTATTGACGGGGTAAACAGCAGGCAGCTTGCCTGGCATATTGTTTTTCCCCAGATTAAACCGGTGCTGGAAATCTGCTTTATTTTCTGCTTAACCGGATGTCTGAAATCTTTTGAGCATGCTTTTATTACCACCTGGGGCGGACCGGGAGTAGCATCCACCACGCTGGCTTTGTACATGTATAAATTGGCATTCTCTTCTTCGGAACTGGGGAAAGGGGCTACCATTGCCGTAATTATTGTTATTGGGGCTTTGGTCCTAACCAGAATTACCGGAGCTGTTTTCAAGGATTCTGATCAGGGAGGGAAAAACGTATGAAACGTGGAGTTTTGTTTTATGTCAAAATGATTTGCTTGTCTATTTTTGCAGTTAGCACGATTTTTCCTTTCTGCTGGGTTTTGCTATCTTCTTTTAAGTCAACCACCGAGATTTACGGAAATTCTTTTGCCCTGCCGGAGGTATGGCAGTTTGAAAATTATGTAACTGCCTGGAAAGGGGCGGGCATGTCCTACTCTTTTCTTAATTCTTTTATTTACACAGTGGTTTCTGTTGCACTTGTCTTAATCATCACTTCTATGGTATCCTATGTTATCGCCAGAAATCGTCACGGACGTTATTTGTACCTGTTTTTTTCCTTTGGACTCATGGTTCCCATCCATTCCGTCATTATCCCGCTGAACGTCCTGATGAACCGCATGAATCTGATAGGAACCAGGCTTAGCCTGATTATTGTGTTCGTTGTTTTAAATTCCTCTTTGTCGATTTTTATTATCACCGCTTTTATGAAGCAAATTCCGATGGAATTTGAAGAGGCGGCTACTATCGACGGATGCTCCAAATTGCAGATGTTCCTGCGCATTGTTCTGCCCATGTGCCGCTCTGCTCTGGCAACGGCCGGTACGCTGGCTTTTATTAATTGCTGGAACGACCTGCTGCTCAGCATGATTTTTGTCAGCAAAAGCGAATGGAATACTCTGAATTATTCCATATTTATGCTGAAAGCGCAGTTTATCGCTAATTACGGCGCCATTACTGCGGGGCTGGTTATGTCTATTCTGCCGGTATTCTGTGTTTATATTTTGTTCCAGGAACAGATTGTAAAGGGATTTCTCAGCGGGGCGATTAAGGGATAAAGATTCCGAAATCAAGAAAGGGCCTGATGATGAAAAGAACAACCTATCAGAATAGAATTTTCCGAACACTGCTTTTTTTCACGTTGGGGATTCTAGCGGTGTTTGTCATCAGCCTTGTAAATTTTTACCTTTTTTTAAGTCAGCACTATATTGTATACTGCGAAAATGTACTGACGCAGGTAAACGGCCAGATCGAAAACGTCCTGCATAAAATGACTCTGTCACAGAAAGAGGCGTTTTTAACCATTTGCGACTCTCCTCTTTATAAAAGTGATTACTACGATGAAAGCGTCATGTTTTCCGGCAGGAAAATTGTCACGTCGCTTGCAAACATCAGCTACAATAACGATGATATTGACAATATTTTTGTCCACATGTATCGGAACGACGGCTTTTACAGTACGGAAAAATCTTCCTACAACCGGAAGGATATTCAGGAAAAAATTACTCAAAATCAGAGAAAGATTGGTAATGAAACAAATTATGATCTTACCCTGAAAGCAGACGAAACTACCGTAGACACTGTGAATTTTTACAGCTATGCCTATGAAATGGGAACTGACAATATTGCCGCCGGCCTTTGTGTCAGCCTAAAATATGCTGTGTTCAGCAATATTCTGAATTCCATCAATCTCCATGAGTCACAGCAGGTGTATTTGGTTGCCCAGGATGGTACTGTGATCTACAGCGGAGGGAATCAGGGAGCCTTACCGGTCGATCGGGAGAATCTTTATTACCAGGAAACGGACATTAACTTTTTCGACAATAAAATTATCATCAGTGACAGTCTGGATTCCATTGACTGGAAACTGGTTGTGGTTGTTAACCATTTTTCCTTGTTTTTCTCTTTGTTTAAAAGTCCTCTGATTTTTCTGGGATGGTCTTATATCATTTTCGTTTTAGTGAGCATTGGGTTTGCTTTTTCCCGGTCGAAGGCGCTGGCGTCGCCTATTAACGATATCATTCAACAAATTCAGGGATACCCGGAGCACAACAAAAAACTGCTGGACATTAAAACCAACAATTCCGACATCGCCTCTCTGATAGAAAACTATAACCGGTTAATTCATCGGATAGAAAATCTGCATGCCATTAATATGCGTCAGGAAAAAGAAAAAATGCAGGTGGAATATGAAGCGCTTTTGTCCCAGATTAATCCTCATTTCTTATTCAATGCTTTAGATTGTCTGCGGGGGATGGCGCTGAAATATAAAGCGCGAGATCTTTCCCTGAGCATCCGATCTCTTTCGTTGATGCTGCAGTATAGTCTGGTAGATACCCATACCAGCGTTACCTTAAAAGATGAGATGGAAAACCTTCAGAATTATTTGGAAGTGGTTAAAAATCAGTCCGATAACCGTCTGGAGTGTCAGTTCGATGTTCAGCCGGATACCTATGATGATCCCGTGATTAAATTTATGCTGCAGCCTATTGTAGAAAATTCGGTGAAATTCCGTGCCAGAGGGGATCACAACTTTATTTGGATTTCGGCGTTTCACCATGGGGATGGATTGGTCATTGCCATTAAGGATACCGGAACCGGCCTCACCAGGGAATATGCGGATAAAATAAATTTTGTTTTACAGCAGAACGGCAATTTACGGGAAAGCATCACTGTCAGTGGGACGGGAATAGGATTATCTAATATCTCCAAGCGTCTTCATTATTCTTTTGGACCGGAATCGTTTGTCAAAATTGACCCCAATGAGGATGGCGGGGCTTTGGTAACCATCTATATTCATCAAAACCGCGGAAACGGCAGGGATCTGTCGCTTCTGAACTGATGGAAAAACAGGAGAATGGTAGGAGAAAGGGAGAGGTTATGTCTGTCAGAGTTATGATTGCGGATGACGAAAGTATGATACGTTTATTGGTGCGGGATATTATCGAAACCTATGTGTCCGGTGTTACGGTAGTAGGAGAAGCGGCGGACGGAGATGAGTGTCTGGATTTGTTTCAAAAGCTTAACCCTCAGATCATCATTACAGATGTGGTAATGCCCCATACAGACGGGCTGGAACTCCTCCGCCAGATTAAAGCTATATCTCCTGAAGTTTTGATTATTCTGCTGAGCGCCCATAAAAAGTTCGAATATGTCCATGAGGCAATTAAGGAACAGGCGTTTGATTATCTGTTAAAGCCTACTCGTGAAGAAGACATCAAGCGGGTATTTGGCAGAGCTTTAAAAGTGCTGGAAGAAAAGGAAAAAAATAAGGCTCTGTACAGCGAAATGAAACGAAAAATCAAAAAGTACGGAAGCCAGATTACCGTAAAAGCGCAGGAAAACAGCGCGGATTCCAGTTCTGAAATTTATACGGACACCATGGATAAGGTCATTAAGTATGTGAATGAGAATTATACACTGGAAATCGGCCTGCAGGAGATTTCCTCCAAGTTTTTTCTTTCTCCTGATTATCTGTCAACACAATTCAAAGTAAAGACAGGAAAAAATTTTAAAGACTATATCAGCAATCTGCGTATTCAAAAGGCAGAGGAGCTTTTAATGTGCTCCGAATTTAAAATATCGGAGGTAGCGGAGTTAATGGGATATAACGACAGCGGATATTTTATTAAGGTCTTTAAGAATAAACTGGGGTGTACCCCCAGCCAGTTCAGAGAATCTAAAAGGAGGGACGATCGGCGTCAGAAATAAGCCGGCGGGTACGATACGCGGACTCCCGCTTGCGTTGCAGGCTGTTTTTCTCGGAACAGTGCCATGAGAAAAAGCGAAAATTGCTGCGTTTCAGATCAGAACACAAATATAAGTAAAGGAGCAAAAACATGGAATGCGGATATAAATTGAGACCCAGGGGCAAGGTGGCAGACTGGGAGGCCGAAGGCTGCGAAGCGGTACTGGGCGGCGCTCTCGGCAGTATTTCCAGCTGTTATGTAATTCAGGAAGGTCCGGTTTATAAAATGTGGTTTACCTGGCAACAGTCTCACTGCATTGCCTATGGGGAAAGTACTGACGGAAAACACTGGGGTCTACCGACTGTAGTGTTAACCCCCAGGTATCAGTCTGAGTGGGAAATTCATGAGGTCAGCCATCCTACGGTGATTTACCGGGACGGGCTGTATCATATGTGGTATACCGGCAGAGTGTTTCCGACTGAGATTACAGCAGCCCGGTGCAGCATCGGCTATGCAGTCAGCAAAGACGGGATTCATTGGAAAAAACATCCCCAACCGGTATTAGTGCCTCAGGATCCATGGGAAAAGATTGGGGTAATGTACCCCCATGTCTTATGGGAAGAAGAGCTGGGGTGTTATCGCATGTGGTATTCCGGCGGTCGGATTACCGATCCGGATGCCATAGGAGTTGCAGTCAGCAAAGACGGAATTCATTGGGAGCGCTGTTCCCAGAACCCTGTGTTCCAGTCGGATTGCAACCGTTACTGGGAAAACGCCAAAACATTTTCCTGCTTTGTCTGCCCCAAAGAGGACGGCTGGTATACCATGTTTTATGTAGGAGCAGACGGAGACGGTGTTTTGGGAATCGGACTGGCACGCTCTAGGGACGGGATTTCCCAGTGGCAGCGGCACCCGTCAAATCCTGTTATTGCAGGGACAGACGGTTCCTGGGATTGGCGCAGCGCCGGAAAGCCAAGCGTTTTAAAAACGCCGAAAGGCTACCAGCTGTGGTATAAGGGCTGTAATGTCCGATTTGAAGAGATTGGCATTGCCGTGCATAAAGGCTTTGATTTGGGATTCCCCGAGACGGGGCAAGAAGGCGAGAATGAACGGGGACAAGACAACGGTACCGGAAAAGTCAACCTGTATGTGAGAGATGAATTGCCCATAGGAATTTATGTCATTCCCGATTGAGGAGGTTCTAGTAATGATTTTAAACGGATATCGGCCTATGCCTACAGGTACAACAGCAGGCTGGAAAAAAGCAAAATATCCGCTGTTTGAACCGGCTTTGAATACCATGTTCGACAGCTATGTCATCAAAGAAGACGGTATTTATAAAATGTGGTTTTCCTGGAGACCCACTAAATCCATTATGTATACCACCAGCACCGACGGAATCCATTGGGAACCGTTTTGCTGTGTGCTAACCCGTCAGTTGGATTCTTCCTGGGAGGCGGATAAAGTCAGCCGGCCCACGCTAGTGAAGAAGGACAATCGATATCATATGTGGTATACTGGTGATTTGGTCCGGCCCCTTGTCTGCCGCCATCGGGTATGCAGTCAGCGACGACGGTATCCACTGGGAACGCCCCCTTGCCCATCCGGTGCTTCGTCCGGATAAGCCCTGGGAAAATCATATTATCTGGACACCTCACGTCATTTACGACGAGGAAGAGGATTTGTTTAAAATGTGGTATGCCGGCGGCGCAACAGAAGGCACCGAGTCAGACGCTCTGGGATATGCGACCAGTAAAGACGGTATCCATTGGACCAAATACCCGTTAAATCCTATTTTCGTTCCCGATGGCAGCATTCCATGGGAAATGGCTAAAGTATCCGCGCCGTTTGTGTGGAAGCGAGACGGCTGGTATTACATGTCTTATTTAGGGAACGATGCGGATATGAGAGGCAGCAACGGTTTGGCAAGATCCCGGGATGGCATTACTAACTGGGAACGGCATCCGTCTAATCCTATTATTGCCAGTTCAGAAGGCTGCTGGGACCATAATTGTATTTGCAAACTCATGATTATAGAAACAGAAACCGGATATATGGGCTGGTACAACGGCGGCAACCGGAAAATTGAGGAAATCGGAATTGTATATCATGAAGGATTTGATCTGGGATTTGAGACAGATGGAAAGCCGGCGCCGAATGAGCGGGGAGACTATTCCTATCTCTGCCCCATCAATATCACACACTGATTATTTGCTTGAAAACCAGCATCCATCACAGACAATTACACGTTAAAAATAAAAAGCGTCTGATCTTTGGGGGGATTACATGTTAGCGTCCATTCCTTTAAAGGACATCCAGATTCAGGATCGGTTCTGGAAGGAACGCCTGGATCTGGTGAGAAAAGAAATTATTCCCTATCAGTGGGAGGCAATGAATGACCGGGTGCCCAATGCGGAACCCAGTCATTGCATTGAAAATTACCGCATTGCTGCCGGACAGGCGCAGGGGAGCTTTTATGGCGAGGTTTTTCAGGATTCTGATTTGGCAAAATGGCTGGAAGCGGTAGCCTATGTGTTAAGCTTTCAGCCGGATCCTAAACTGGAGAAACTGGCTGACGAGGCTATTGAACTGGTGTGCGCAGCCCAACAGCCAGACGGATATTTGAATACCTTTTTCACCATCAAGGAGCCTGACCAGAGGTGGCGTAATTTGCGGGAAGGCCATGAGTTGTACTGTGCTGGACATATGATGGAAGCAGCAGTGGCTTATTTTGAAGCCACCGGAAAGCGCAGACTGCTGGATGCCATGATGCGGCTTGCTGATTTAATCTACAATACTTTTGGACCGGAAGAAGGGAAGATACACGCATATCCGGGACATGAGGAAGTAGAGCTGGCGCTGTTTCGCATGTACCGGGCGACCGGCGTGAGAAGATATTTGGAGTTATCCGCTTACTTTATTAATTGCCGGGGCACCGGGGAAAACTATTTTCGAAATGAAAACGACAGGCCGGGATATCTGCCTATATGGGGCTCTATGGACACAAATTCCGACATGTCCTATTATCAAGCCCACCAGCCGGTGCGGGAGCAGAAACAGGCCGCCGGACATGCTGTCCGGGCCATGTATCTGTACAGCGCCATGGCGGATTTAGCCGGAGAATTAAAAGACGAAGGCCTGCTGAATGCCTGCAAAACCTTGTGGAATGACGTGACAGAACGGCAGATGTATGTAACCGGAGGAGTTGGAGCGTCCGGCATTTTAGAGCGTTTTACCACCGACTATGATCTTTCCAATGAGATGGCCTACGCGGAAAGCTGCGCTTCGATAGGACTAATGCTGTTCGGGCTTCGGATGAACCGTGTTACCCGCCAGGCACAATATTTTGATCCTGTGGAACGTGCGCTTTATAATACAGTGTTAGCCAGCGTGGCGCTGGACGGTAAGAGCTTTTTCTATGTCAATCCACTGGAAGTATGGCCCAAAGCCTGTATGCCTTATACTTCCAAGGAGCATGTAAAGCCGGTGCGCCAGCCCTGGTTCAGCTGCGCCTGCTGTCCTCCCAACGTTGCCCGCACTTTTGCTTCTCTGGGGCAGTATATCTGGGCGCAGGATTCACAGCGGGTATATTTGAATCTGTTTATCAGCAGCACTGTAAAAGCAAAAAACGGCGCTATTTTAAAGCTCGAGACGGAATTCCCCATGGGAAATGTACTGAAAATCACTT
>OHRE01001198.1_pt1 | contig 10525 bp, 7 predicted proteins | sample 1578411 | NCBI WGS metagenome assembly OHRE01 (sample SAMEA3879566, study PRJEB24766) | human gut metagenome | biome: human-associated habitat; feature: feces | place: USA | collected 1985/1987 | reverse complement strand
CGTGAAAACCAATGGAACCGGATACCTTCTGACCAGTGTCAAAATGGAAGATTATGTAATTCTGTATCAGCGGACCGAAGAAGACCGCAAAAATCCGTACTTTGCACCGGTACTGGCAGAAAATCTGCAGGGACTGCCGGACACGCTGGTACTGACGGCGCAGTACGATCCGCTGCGCGATGAGGGCGAGGATTATGCGAAAAAGCTGAAAAGGGCTGGCAATCTGGTTGAACATCATCGGATCAAGGGTGCATTGCACGGCTATTTTGCGCTTGGCATTGAACACCTATATGTGCAGGAAAGTTTTCAGTATATGAATGCATTTTTAAGGAAAGAAAAACAGCAGAAAAATGCAGACGAAGAACTGGAAAACATAGCAGCAGTGAAGAAACAATTGACACATGGGAAGGCGTAAGGAGGCATAGAAAATGAAGAAAGAACATTCTTCGCGCTGGAGAAAGCTGGACAACGCGGCACAGGCATTTCCGGCGGCCACCGGAAAAAAGGATACGAGAGTCTTCCGGTTTTACTGCCAACTGAAAGAGGACATCCAGGCGGATCTGCTGCAGAAAGCGCTGGAGCAGACAATGGAGCATTACCCGGTGTTTTCCATGGTACTGCGGAAAGGTCTTTTCTGGTTCTATCTGGAGCAGCGCGATCTGCCAGCAAAAGTAGAAGAGGAAAAGCGTCCGCCATGCAGTGAGATTTACGTACCCGACCACAAAACGCTTCTTTTCCAGGTTTCTTACTATAAAACCCGAATCAATTTCGAAGTATTCCATGCCCTGACAGACGGCACCGGAGCGATGCTGTTTCTGAAAGAACTGGTGAGCAATTATCTGATCCTGCGCCATCCAGAGGAAACATTTTCCAAGGTCAGCGAAGATATGCTGACGGAAACGGACTTCGAGGAGGACAGCTTTTCCCAGTATTACACCGGAAAGAAAAATGAAAAAGAAAAAAGCCGCCCGGCATACCAGATCAAAGGCGAGTATCTGGAGCAGGAGGAGATGGAAATTACTGAGATTCTGCTTTCCGCGGAAGCAGTTCATAAGTGCGCAAAAGCACATGGCGTGTCGGTAACGGCGTACCTTGCGGCGGCGTTGGTATATGCGGTATATGAAGAAATCCCGAAAAGCAGGCTGAAAAAGCCGGTTTCTCTGATGGTTCCAGCCAACTTGCGTAACTTTTTCCCATCTGCATCGATGACGAATTTCTGGAGCTGGATCGAGATTGCCTGTGATTTTGGGCCGGAGGCATCGTTTGAGGATGCCCTGCAGATCACGGGAGCCGCGATGCAGAAAGAGGCGCTGAAGCAGGAGATTTCCACACGTATGAACGATCTGGTGCGGATTGAGCGGAATCCGGTGCTGCGCGCCGTGCCGCTGGAAATCAAAAATCTGGCGCTGATGGCGGGCACGACGCTCGGCGGACGAAGCATTACGACCGTCTATTCCAATATCGGCCGGATTCAGATGCCGCCGGAGTATGAAACATATATTGAGCGGTTCGGATTTTTCACCAGCACAGACAAAGTACAGATGTGTTCCTGCTCCTACGGGGACAGCATGGTGCTTGGAATCACATCTAAAATCGCCGATTCCAATATTGAACGGAACCTGATGCATCTGCTGCAGAAAGAGGGCATTGTCTGTGAACAGGAGGAAAATGATTTTCCGGGACAGAAAGAACAGCCGCACGGGACGGCCAAACTGGGATTGAAAATTTTTTCTTTCACCTGCATCGCGGCTGTCGTACTCTGCTGGATGATGAATTTCCTTGCAACGCCGCAGATGTGGTGGGCAGGTTATGCGACAGCGGGTGTGTTCTGCGCCTGGCTTCTGATCCGGGTGGGATATCAGAAACGGAAAAATCCACTCAAAAACAGTATGTGGCAATTGATCTTTATTATGATCGGTGCGATTCTGTGGGATTATGCGACGGGCTGGATCGGCTGGTCTGTCGATTTCGCAATTCCGCTCGCCGTTCTTCTGAATGGCGCGACGATGCAGATTCTGGCAAGAGCGTACAAAATGGAGGTCAGTGAATATCTTTTTTATCTGATGCAGTCCGGAGCAGCAGGAATCGTTCCGGCGATTTTGTGGCTGACGGGAACTGTCCGCATTACCTGGCCGTCCGTGATCTGCGTGGGCCTCAGTGTGCTGTATCTGATCGGGCTGTTTTTTTTCCGCGGAAAAGATTTTATGCGGGAAATGCAGAAAAAATTCCGGGTATGAAGGGAAAAGGTGATAGAAAAAATAAGAAGAGCAGGTAAGAAAAGTGGATGTTGGTCTCTTTTCTTACCTGCTCTTTTGAAACTTGTGTGTGTCTGCGGCGGAAAAGCCTGGAGAGAAATCTACAGCGCCTTCTCCTCACAGCCGCAGGAATCCCACGACGGCATTTCATCCCCATTCTTAATCGCATCGCGAACCGCACTGTAATACCGCACTTTCTGTTGAATATGCTCCAGATCGGATTCCATGCGCTCGATTTTTTCGCGTATATTCTGCTCATGTTCCTTGAGAATGGCAACCATCTGGTCAATATTTCCCGGGATATCATCCTCAAGCCGGAAAAACTCCTGAATCCCCGCAATCGGAAGACCGGTGCGCTTGAAGCAGAGAATTGCGGTCATGCAGTCAATGTGCTGCTGGGTGTAAATTCGTTTCTTACTTTCGGTATGAATGACATCCGTCAAAAGCCCGATCTCCTCATAATAACGAAGCGTAGAGGCCGGAAGTCCAAAACGCTCGGACATTTCACGAATGGTGTAGGTCTGCTGTTCCATGGAAAAACCTCCTTGAACGATAGAGTTTGAATAGTAGAATAACTTCTTAAAGTATACTTTAAGAAAGTGAAATTGTAAAGAGAGAATCTTCGTTACGTTTCACTTGGCAGTGCAGCACTTGCTGTTTTGATGCGTAGGAAAGGAATATTTATCAGAAAGTGAGAAGAAAAAGTACATTGCTTATCTGCATTAGAATGGAATATAATAGAAAGCAGAAAAAACGTGAAAAATGTGAGGAATAATCGTGAAACAGGAAATTATAGCAGACCTGTCCCGGATTACGGAGGAGGAACAGGCGATTCTGGACGGCAAGACGGAAGTGGAAAAGGAGCGGTATTCGAGCGGGCAGAAGTTTGTGATGGATGCGGGAAAGCTGCTGGAGCGGGGAAAATTGATTGATATTCGGCCGCACACGCGGTTTATTCGTTTTCCGGCGCACAGCCACAATTATGTCGAGATGATCTACATGTGCCAGGGAAGCACCGTGCACACCATCAACGGGGACCGGATCGAGCTGAAAACGGGTGAGCTGCTGATTCTGAATCAGAATGCAGTGCAGGAAATTGAACCGGCAGGGCGTGACGATATCGCGGTCAACTTTCTGATCTTGCCGGAGTTTTTTGACCAGACGCTGCGAATGATCGGGGCAGAGGAGAATCAGTTAAAGGATTTTATCGTCGGCTGTCTGAAAAGCGGGGAGGTACCGCTCTGTTATCTGCATTACAGAATCGCGGATGTCCTTCCGGTGCAGAATCTGATCGAAAATCTCGTCTGGACGCTCTTACATCACCAGAGCAATAAGCGAGCATCAATCAGATTACGATGGGCCTTTTATTCCTGCAGCTCATGAACTACACCGAACGCGTGCAGGTGGGAGAGCAGTATTTTGAACAGGAGATGCTGCTCGGCGTATACCGCTATATCGAGGAACATTACCGGGAGGGCAGCCTTTCGGAACTGGCGGAAGAACTGCACTACGATTTTTACACCTTAAGCCGCCTGATCCGCCGCCTGACCGGGAAAAACTACACTGAACTTGTCCAGAACAAACGCCTCACCCAGGCCGCGTATCTGCTGGAAACGACAGGACTTTCCGTGGCGGACATCAGTGAGCGGGTCGGGTATGAGAATATGAGTTATTTTCATCGGATTTTCAAGGAGCGGTATGGAATATCGCCGAAGAAGTACCGGGTGGAGAAGAAAATAGAATAGAAATAGAAAAATCCACAGGGGGATAAGGGCTCTGTGGATTTTTTTGCTGTTATCCTATTTTAGCGGAAAACGAATCCTCATAAAGATAATTCTGCTTTTATAATAGATTTGTCCAGCATAGTAAGATGTTGGGCATTCGAAAAAGAAAAAGCAGAGAAAGAGTGGAAAAATAGACAACTTTAGAATATAATTGACTAAGAAAAAATGGAAAAACAGGAAAAACTCGATAAAATTATATTTTACGTCGTAATTGTCATAGGAATTTTAATGATTTTGCTGCAAAATGGAGGTAAGAAAAAACAGAAACGGAGTGAATAAAATGAGTTTATATATCGGGACAAATTATCATCCGCATGATTGGCCGAAGGAGCGGTGGGAAAAGGATTTTCAATTGATGAAAGAGGCTGGATTTGATACAGTACGGCTGGGACATCTGTGCTGGGACAGCTATGAGCCGGAGGATGGCGTTTATACCTTCGAATGGTTTGATCAGGTTATGGAGTTATGCGTAAAATACAAATTGAATGTAATACTGGATGTGTCGATGCATCCGGCACCGATCTGGGTTCATAAACTTTGCCCGGGATGCAATGTAGGAGGAAAAAATGGAGCTCCACAGGCACCGCTGCGCCGATATATGGACGATGTTTCTGATCCAGAGTATCAGAAGTATGCACTGCGGTTTGCTGAAAAAATCGTTTCCCGTTATAAAAATCATCCGGCGCTGTTTGCGTTTGGACTGTGCAATGAGCTGGGAGCAGGCTATCCATCCTATTCTGAAGCGTCGAAGAAGAGATTTCAGAAATGGCTGGAAAAGAAATATAAAACAATAAAAGCACTAAATCATGCCTGGGCAACCCAGCGCTGGAGCCGAAAGCTTTCATCTTTCGAAGACGTTGCAATGCAGGTAAATGAATACGAAATCGGGGCACCGGAGGCATGGCTGGATATGCGGCGCTTCTTTTCCGATGGTATCGCAGATTTTATTACAGAACTGGCAGAAACGGTAGAACAAAATGCGCCGGGAAAGGCTCATACATCGAACCACTTTGCAGAATATGAGACGCTTGGATTTGATTATTTGAAGGCAGCATCTGGATTTGTTGACTATCCTGGCATCGGTTTTTATCCTGGCTATGGAAACAGGGAGAGTATGGGATTCTGGAAAACGGGTTCCTGGTACATGAAACGGATTGCTGAAACTGGAAAACCAATGTGGTGCATTGAATTTGTGACAGGTGGTTTCGGGATTCATCATGCGGCAATGGGGATGAACAGAATGTATGCGTTCTGGTGTCTGCTGCATCGGATGCAGATGATGCTGGGATGGACCTGGCGAAGCATGCTGAATGGCGAAGAACAATATCTGACCGGTATGCTGAATCATGATGGAAGACCGAATGAAAATTATCGGGAATACCAGTGGATTGCATCGGATTTTCGGAAGCTGGAAAAATACGGATTTCCATATCTGCCGCAGCCAGAGATTGCTGTTTCTTACAGTTATGACAGTGAGCTTATGGCTGCGTATGCAAAAATGCAGTATCGAATGCCATACAGCAACAACCTTGCCATCGCGCATCGGATTCTGGAAGAGAGAAACCTGGATTATAATGTTGTAGATTTGCATCAAATGACAGAACAATATCAGATTCTGATTATTCCGGGTGAAATTGTAATGGATCACGAGCAGGAAAACACGGTGCGGGAATTTGTAAAAAATGGCGGTACGGCAATTATGACAGGGTATTCTGCATGGGTAAAAGAAACCGGTCAGGTATTTGACACGTCGAGACCAGGAAACCTGACTGATGTATTTGGAATAGAAATTGTTGGATATCAGAGGACCGCAGGTATGGAAGTTTCTGAAAAAGAAGAGCAGAAGCTTCGCAGAAATCCGGCAAACGGAAGAGAACTTCTGAAAGTGAGAGAAAAATGGATTGATGTGGATTATTATGAGCAGATCAAAGCAACAGATGCAGAAGTCCTGCAGCGTGAGGAGACACATCAGATTCCAGCTATAACCAGAAATCGGTATGGAAAAGGAGCGGCGTATTATTTGTTTTGTGAAACAGAGCCGGAACTTTTAGGCGAGGTTCTTGATGAATGCTGCAGGGAAAAAAGTATGCAGTCCGTGGTTACACCGCAGGGAGTAATTGGAAGAAAAATAGCGGAAAACCAGTATTTTTATGTGAATCTGACGGGAAAGGAGCAGAAAATAGAGCTTCCAGAGAATGGATATGGGGTGCTGCAGGAGAAAAAGATGGAAGATACCTGCACGCTGCAGGCGTTTGATGGTGAACTGGTGATTTGTTAAAGAAGATTGCATGAGGAAAAGAAAATGAAAAAAACAGAGGACAAGTCAGTTATTTACAAGTCACTCTGGATCATGGGGACAGTTATGATTTTAGCTGTCCTCATTATTGAGCTTGTAAGTATTTTTCTGATTCAGAGAGACAGAAGAAAGACGGAGAGGCTATTTTCTAATACGATAGAGAGCTACGGTCAGTTCTGGGAGGATAAATTTGCATCAACTTCAAAAGCGCTTCTGCTGATGAGCGGAACGGATTCAACACCATATTATCAGCAGCTGTGTATTTCGAAAGATCCGCTAACGGTGGAAACTGCTAAAGTACAGCAGCAGAAAATCATGATCGAAATGGGAGAACGGTATGGAAGGGAAATGATGCTGTTTGTCTATGTGCCGGAACGAAATATTTATTTTGTAAGCACAGAGGAAGGGACAACTTATGCCTATCAGAGAGCGTTTAAAGAGAAAATCATTTCTTATATCGCGAACCAATATAAGGAACCAGAGAAAAACTGGATTTTTATGGAATTTGATGGACATCAGTACCTGGCGCGTATTTATTCGGCTGAAAATGGATACATTGGAGCTGCATTTTCTTTGGAAAGAATTGTATCTGGTTTTGTCGGAGAACGAAAAGATCTTTGCGTAGAAGTGCGGGATAATGAGACAGGAGAAGTAAAAATACACCAGGGGACAAGAAAAAGCGGAATTAGTACAACTTGTGTTTATCCACTGAAATATACAAATGCACAGATTTATGTCAGTATGGATGAAGGAATGCTGGACCCGGGAGGAACGTTCGGAACGCTTCTGCTAATGGGAGTCATGATGCTTGCAATTGCCAGCATTCTGATGGCAATTGGTCTGCAGGGAAAAACAGTCTTTGCGCCATTAGAACAGCTTCGAAGAGCCATGGAGCAGTACAGTACCGGGGATTTGGACGTACGTCTGCCGGAGCGGGAAAATGTATCTCAGATCGGACAGCTCTATCAGACCTTTAATCATATGGCAGATCAGATTCAGATTTTAAGAATTGATGTTTATGAAAAAGAGCTGGAGCGGCAGAGGGCGCGAAGCCGTTTCCTGCAGGTGCAGATTCAGCCGCATTTTTATACCAATATTTTAAATCTGATTCATGGAATGGCACAGATTCAGGATTTTGAAGAAATTCAGAAACTCTGCCGGGTATCAGCTGCATATTTCCGTTATCTGATGGGGCAGAAAGGAACCTTTGTACCATTGAAAGAAGAACTTCGATGTCTGATAAGCTATGTTGAAATTCAGCACTGCCGTTATAAAGATATGCTGGAAATTCAGGTAAACGTAGAACCGGAAATGGAGGATGAAATGATTCTTCCACTGGTGATTCAGACTTTTGTTGGAAACAGTGTAAAACATAATATTATGCTGGTTCCGCATCTGGAAATCGAGCTGACAGTAAAAAGAGAAGGCGAGCATGATCTGCTGATTCTGATCGAAGATAATGGTTTAGGATTTAAGAAAGAAATTCTTGATAAAATTAATCGGAATGAGTCAATTGAAGAAGAAGGAGAACATATCGGAATACAGAATGTGAAGGAACGTATCCGTGAATTTTATGGGGAGGCGTATGAATTAAAAATTACAAGTCAGCCGGGATATAGTGAAATTCGCATTTTACTGCCGAGAATAGAAAAACAGTAGAAAGAAGGGAGCAAAAATGAATCTGCTGCTGGTAGATGATGAAATTGCCATGCTGCATATTATGGAGAAGGCAATTGACTGGAAAAAGAAGGGAATTCAAAAGGTTTTTACGGCCTACAATACGGATCTTGCACGGGACATTATCAGTAGTTCCAAAATTGATCTTGTGATCTGCGATATTGAAATGCCAAAAGAGAATGGTCTGAGTCTGATTCAATGGATTCAGGATATGTATCCTGAAATTATCAATATTATTCTGACTGGGTACCCGGATTTTAATTATGCGAGAAGTGCAATTTCCCTTGGAGTTTACCGGTATTTACTGAAACCGATTGCATTTGATGAATTGGAAGAAACAATTGCTTCAGCAGTGGAAAAGCTGGAGGAGTATAAAACAAAAAACAAACCGGAAGCAGATCCGGAGATAGCAGATGCGGTCAATACGATTAAAAAGTATCTGGAAAGCCATTACAGTGAAGTGATTACACGAAAGAAGATTGAAGAATTGGTGCATCTGAACCAGGATCATATCAACCGGGAGTTTAAGAAACAGGAGTATGTACAGCATTATCGAATTTTGATGGCAAAGAAAATGCTGCGGGAGACGACGCTGTCGATTTCTGAAATCAGTATTCGGACAGGCTATGATTCGCCGGCCTATTTTTCTAAAATATTTAAAAAACAGACCGAACGTACACCATTGGAATATCGTGCGGCAAAAGCAAAAGGATAAGTCGTTTTTGTTATAAAACGGGTCGGGATTGAAATTGAGAGAGAAGTGGAAGTGCGGTAAGATAAAACCATCAAAAAACACGGGAGGTAACACAAATGAGAAAGAAAATGGCAGCAGCAGTTTTGATGGCGGCAATGACCGCATCACTTCTTGCAGGATGTGGGGACAGCAAGAGTTCGGACAGCACAAAGGCAGATTCTGCGCAGACAACAGCATCGAACCAAAGTGAAGCAGGAGATAGTACATCCGATCTGAAGGATGGAAAAACAGAAGAACTTCTGATGGTATGGCCAGGATCTAATGCATCACCGGCAGATATGCAGGCCGTAGAGGATGCAATGAATGAGATCATCGGAGAAAAGGTAGATGCAAAAGTAAAACTTCAGATTATTGAATGGGGTGCTTATAACGACCAGACGAACCTGATGCTTTCGAGCGGTGAAAAACTGGATATGGTATTTCTGATGTCCAATATTCGTGAAGATGGACAGAGAGGACAGCTCTATCCAATCAATGATCTGGTAGAGACGTATGCACCGGATGCATACAGTGCAATGGAACGTTATATTGAAGCATGCTATTTCGACGGTAATCTGTATGGACTGCCGACGTATCGTGACCTTGCATCCCAGGCAGGATTTATGTGCCGGGCAGACATTCTGGAAGAGCTTGGATATAAAGCGGAAGATATCAAAAACTTTGATGATATCGAGGAAGTACTGAAAAAATGCCAGGAAGTACATCCGGAACTTTATCCGATGATTCCGTCGGATCTGAACAGTGGATGTTTCCTGAACTATGTAAAAGGAGAGTTTGATGTTGTAACTTCAGGTGTCGGCGTTGATATCGATGATGATGCATCCGATGGAATCACCGTTATTAATACGTATGACACAGAAAAGTACAAAGAGATGGCTGAAAAAGCATATGACTGGAACCAGAAAGGCTATTTTATGCCAGATTCTACAACGAATACAACAACCCGTCAGGATCTGTTCCGTGCTAATACAGCGTTCAGCTATTATGGAAACCAGCATCCGGGAACTGCAACACAGGAAACAATGAACTCCGGTAAAGAAATCGTTTCGATTCCGATTGGAAGAAGCACTATCAGTACTTCCTCTGTTAACTTCTGCCAGTGGATAATTCCGGCACAGTGCGAGAACCCGAAAAAAGCTCTTGCAGTCCTGAATCTGCTGTACTCAGACTCCGACTTCCAGAATCTGTTCCGATATGGAATTGAAGGCAAAGATTATGTTGTATCGGATGGAATTGCATCTTATCCAGATGGAGTAACTTCTGATTCGGTAGGCTGGGGCAACGAGCTGTGGCTCTGTGGTAATGGTTCTGTTGGCTATGCATGGGAAACTGATCCGGAAAATGTATACGAGAAATTTACGGAATACAATGATACTGCACAGGAATCTCCGCTATATGGATTCATTTATGACACGACAAATGTAAAAAATGAAATTACAGCAATTACAAACGTAACAGATAAATATAAAGCAATCATCGAAAACGGCGATGCAGATCCAAGTACGACACTGCCGCAGTTCAATGAAGAACTGAAATCAGCAGGTATCGACAATATTATCGAAGATATGCAGAAACAGGTAGACGAATGGCTTGCAAATAAATAAACAAGGCAGACAGGGTCGGACGATGAGAATCGGCCGGCCCTGGCTTTTGAGACAGAAAAAGAGGGATTCCTATGGGAAAAAAGAAAACATGGAAAAATATAAAAAGAGCATTTCCATTATATATAATGGTAGCGCCGGGATTTTTATATCTTTTA
>OHRE01001196.1_pt1 | contig 10535 bp, 9 predicted proteins | sample 1578411 | NCBI WGS metagenome assembly OHRE01 (sample SAMEA3879566, study PRJEB24766) | human gut metagenome | biome: human-associated habitat; feature: feces | place: USA | collected 1985/1987 | reverse complement strand
GGAAATCGCCGCCGCTCTGCAGACGGAAGCCACCGCTACCACTCTGACCATCGGCTCGGATGACCTGCCGGTGATCGTGGTAAAAAGCCCGGAGGATGCTCTGACCCGGGAAGGCCTGATGTCCCATGAGATTTCCGTCACCAACCAGCAGACCGGGGAAACAGAAGCCGTTCCCCTCCATGAGATCGCCGAGGCCCAGGACGCGGAAAGCGTCAGCTCCATTAACCGGGAAAACCAGGTGCGGTATATGACCGTGACCGCCGGCGTGGATAATGACCATAATATCGGCCTGGTGAGCCGTGAGCTGGAGGAAAAGCTGGCAGCCTACGAGGTGCCCGAGGGCTACACCGTAGAGATCCAGGGCGAAACCGAAACCATCAACTCCGCCATGAACGACCTGATTCTGATGATCGTTCTGGCCGTGGTGTTTATCTATCTGATTATGGTGGCCCAGTTCCAGAGCCTTTTGTCTCCCTTTATCGTCATGTTTACCATTCCTCTGGCCTTCACCGGCGGCCTTCTGGCTTTGTGGCTCACCGGCAGCCCCATTTCCATTATCGCCATGCTGGGCTTTTTAATGCTGGCCGGCGTGGTGGTCAACAACGGCATTGTATTTGTGGACTATGTGAACCAGCTGCGGCTGGAGGGGGATCCAGACCGGCCGCACCCGCCTGCGTCCCATTCTGATGACCGCCCTGACCACCATTTTAGCTATGGTCACCATGGCTCTGGGCCTGGGAGACGGTGCGGAAATGACCCAGCCCATGGCTATCGTCACCATTGGCGGCCTCACCTACGCCACCCTGCTGACCTTGCTTGTGGTGCCGGTGCTTTACGACGTATTCCATAAAAGGCCCATGAAGAAAGTAGATTTGGAGGATGATTTATCGTGAGCGGTCCCGAGGAGAAAAAAGCAGTGAACAGCCCTCAGGATAAGAAAACGGCGGTTTTAGAGGCTGTCATCAGCCTGGTAATGGAGGGAAAAAGCCTGGAAGCCCTGACCGTATCGGAAACCGCGGCCCGGGCGGGCATTGGAAAGGGAACTGTATACGAGTATTTCCCCTCTAAGGAGGCTATGACCGCCGCCGCAGTGTGCTATTACATGCGCCGGGAGCTCACCGCCCTCCAGGGCCTGATCCCTCTGGATCGGGGCTTTCGGATCGCGGCGGAGTCCTCTATGACCACCGTGGCGGAAGCGGTTCAGAGCAGGCTTTCCTTTTTTCATATGGTTTCCGGTTTTTCCTGCTTCGAAATGAAGCGCTGCCTCGAGGGTCAGGAGCCCGCAGAGGAAATCCGCAATGTCGTCCAGGAGCAGATCCGCCGGATTTTGGCGCTTGGGGCAGAGGAAGGGCTGATCTCCGGAGGCTTCTCCGAGGAATTCCAGACCATGTGCTTTTTAGGCGCCGTAGGCTCCTATCTGGCATCCCTGCAGGCTCAGCTTCTGCCTGAGCCCCAGGCCAGAGCCTATGCCTATCAAATGCTGATCCGTTCGCTGTCGGCTGCCAGCCCCGCGGAAGCCCCCGCGCTTTAAATTAAAATCATGTATGATGCTCCAGGCACTGCCGGAAACATTGCCTTGCGTACCCTGTAAGGGCGTCGAACCGGACCCCAGGGCCGCTGAAACTCCGCTGTTCCAATTCTTTGGACTGCCGGCGCGCAAAGGGTAAGGCTCCCTCTGGCTTCATCCGTCTGTTTTATCAGTCTCTCTATCGTTATCTTACCCGCTTTGTCCTTGAAAGAAGGCTGCTTCCGCAAGGTGCTTTGGCAGCCGCTGTGGCCAATTCCCCTGAATAAATTCTGACGCTTTTTCCGGCGGGTTGCGGAGCGTCTCTGTCAAAAGTGGAATTTCTAAATGAAATTTTGGAATTCCACTTTCTTTTTCCTCCGAACCTAAGTATAATAAAAAAGATAAAACGTTTTTTAAGGCGTTTTATCTTTTGAAATCAGTCTGTTTAAAAATTTGAAAAAGAAGCTATTGGGAGGTAAAAAAATGTTAGCCACTTTAAACCAGGTATTGAAAATCGCTGAAGAAAAGCAGTACGCTATCGCCGCGTTCAACACGCCCACCCTGGAAAGCCTGCAGGCCGCCGTCGATAAGGCAGAGGAGCATCAGGTACCCGTCATTGTGGCCCACGCTCAGCTTCACGAGCCGGTCACTCCCCTTTCTGTTATCGGCCCTGTCATGGTCGCCTTGGCGAAAAAGGCGTCGGTTCCCGTATGCGTCCACCTGGATCACGGCGAGACTCTGGACTATTTAAAGCAGGCTCTGGAGCTGGGCTTCACCTCCGTAATGTACGACGGCTCCGCCCTGCCCTATGAGGAAAACGTGGCTAACACCAAAAAGGCCGTAGCGATGGCCAGAGAATACGGCGCCAATGTGGAAGCGGAAATCGGAAGCCTGGGAAAAGCGGAGGGCGCCGGCATGGCTCACGAAAACGATCCCGCCACTTATACCGACCCGTCCCTGGCGGAGCAGTTCGTCAAGGATACGGGCGTAGACGCCCTGGCCTGTTCCTTCGGCACCGCCCACGGTATTTACACCGCCAAGCCTAAGCTGGATTTCCCCAGAATCGAGAAGATCCACCAGCTCACCGGCGTGCCGCTGGTAATGCACGGAGGCTCCGGCGTCAGCCCTGAGGACTACGTGGAAGCCATCAAGCGCGGCGTGCGGAAAATCAATTATTACACCTATATGGCCCGGGAGGGTACAAACGCCGCCAAGGCTTACCTGAAGGATCATCCCGACGTGATTTATTATCATGACATCGCCTGCGCTGCCAGAGACGCTATGAAAAACGATGTGGAAAAGGCCATGAGCGTATTTTACGGCCTAAAGAAATAAGAGAAACCTTAAAATTCTGCTGTCTTTGCTAAGGCTGGAAAACGGGGAAAGCCCCTTAAAGGGGCTTTCCCCGTTCAGCTTCTTAAGGAGCTTTCTAAAAGGCCCGGAATTTCCGCGGGCGGCTCCTTTCCCGCGATTGATTGGATTCTTCGGCGGGCAGCCGTCTCTTTCACAGCAGTCTTTTCGCTTCGAGAGCCTTACGATGTATGCCGGCCCCGTTTGCTTGGGCTGTGAAGGCTTTATTCTTCCTGCCGTTCAGCCGGCAGCTCCGCCAAGCTGTAGAGCCGTTGTCCTCCGCCGCGGAGAAAGAGGAGCCCTGACAAGAACGAAAGGTCTTTTCTCCTTCCTCAATCTCCTATAGCCTTCTGTCTTCACCCGCACGGCGGGCGGGTTTCAGCCTCAAACAACTGCGTGCTGATTGGAGACAGCCTAAAGCCTAATACCGAAAAAACGCCTAAAGCCTTAGTAGGCTTTAGGCGTTTTTTGTATCCATCAGCCCCGGAAGCACCAGGGTCAGCCAGCTATGTCAGTCTTTATTTTCTCAGCGGCTTCCTCCGGCGTGCGCCTCCCCACATCCAATTTCCAGGTATCCAGGCTTTGATAGAGAGGCAGCCTCTTTCTGCTCCGCTCCAGCACATCTGGGTGACGGCGCCCCCGGCGGATATCCTTTTCCAGCCGCTGTATTAAAATCTCCTCCGAGCATACCAGGGAGTAGGAATACAGGGTAAACGCCGTTCCCGTCAGCCGGGACAAAAGCTCGTCGATGATCTCCTGCTGGTGCATGACCCAGGAAAAAATCACATATTCCGTTTGGGAACATCTTAGGAAGCTTCCCAGCAGGTGGGCGATGTTATCCATTGCCATGGCCTTTGTCTCCTCAGTGACCTCAAAGGGATTTAAATTCCAGCACCAATCCCCATCCAGCCATACCGACGGCGTCAGCCTTTGATGAAGCGCCCTGCATACCGAGCTTTTTCCCACGCCCATGGTACCGCCCACTAAAATCAATTTCTTCATGGCTTATTCTCCGATAATTTTCACCAGGACGTGCTTCTCCCGCCTGCCGTCGAACTCATAGTAAAAAATCTGCTCCCAGGTGCCAAAATCCAGGCGCCCTCCGGTTACGGCCACCACGGCTTCCCTTCCCATCACCGACCGCTTCAGATGGGCGTCGGCGTTGTCCTCATAGCCATTATGGCGGTACTGGCCGTAGGGCTTTTCCGGCGCCAGCTTTTCCAGCCAAGCCTCCAGGTCCCGGTGAAGTCCAGGCTCATCATCGTTGATAAATACACTGGCCGTAATATTCATGGCGTTGACCAAAACCAGTCCCTCCTGGACGCCGCTTTCTTCCAGCGCTTTCTCAACCTCGCCTGTGATGTTTACCAGGCCTCTGCGGCTCGGCACACGGAACCACAGCTCCTTACGGTAGGATTTCACAGCATCGCTTCCTTTCCCTTATTTTCTCGCAGCTCCTTGCGGTACAGCTCTGTGTAAACCAGCCTTCCCTCGATTCGCTCCGACTTCATCAGACTGACGGCGGCGGCTTTGGTTTTTACCGGCTCCAACCGGTTTTTCAGCGTGTAAAAAGGGGTTTCCGGCTTTTCTACCGCCTGCCGGGCTAACGTCAGGTGCGGACGGTACGGCCGATCCTCAACCGCAATCCCCTTGCCTGCCAGAGCGTTTTTCAGCTCCAGGTACAGGTTTTGCAGCGGTAAGGAGGGCTCTATTCCGGCCCAGTAAAGATCTCCGCCGTCTCGTTGAAATCTGCCCAGGCCCCGGATTTCCAGAGGAAAGGGGCCGGTCCGGATTTCCTCCATAGCCTCCCGCACCTTTCCCGCCTCTCGGAGTTCTCCCAGAAACACCAGCGTCAAATGAAGATTCTCCCGCCGGGTGAGCCGGCTTGTCCGGGTGCTCCGCCGGATCAGCTCCATCGCCTCGCAGAGCCTGTCCTTCACAGGCTCCTCGAATAAAATTGCCAGAAAAAGCCGCATAACGCTCGCCCCTTCCATCGTTGCAGCTTACGGTTTTATGTTTATTTTTATTGACGGCAGCTTTGCCGCAGAAACCTAAGCGAGGCTATTATACCACAGTTCCCGTCCCAGAGGTAGGGATTTCTGCCGTATTTTGCCGCAGAAATTCTCGTTATCCCCGCCGCGGCTCGTTGCTTTTCCAGCGGGCGTCTTGTATAATGAGCGTAACAGCGGGCAGTTTGATTCCCGGTTAAAATATGTATGGCAACAGGAGGGTCAGCTTATGAAAACAACCAAATGGGCCGTGGTCGGCCCTGGATTTATCGCCGGGCGGTTTGCTCAGGGAATGCTTGAGGCTCCCGGCGCCGAACGAACCGCAGTGGTTTCCCGCAGCGAGCAAAACGGCAGAGCCTATGCGGAAAAATACGGCTTTGCTTCTTCTTATACCGATTTTGAAAAAATGCTCCGGGAGTACAAGCCTGACGTGGTGTATATCGCCACGCCGAACGACACCCATATGGATTATGTGTCCGCGGCCCTGAACGCCGGGGTTGCGGTGCTGTGTGAAAAGCCTATGGCGGATAACGCCGTCCAAACGGAAGAAATGATCCGGCTGGCTGAGAAAAACCACACCTTTTTGATGGAAGCCATGTGGACCCGGTGCTTTCCTGCGGTACGGCAGGCCCGCCAGTGGCTTCAGGAGGGAAAAATCGGGCAGGTGCTCACCGTTCACTCCTTTCACTCCTTTTTGGCCGACCCAAAGGACTGGCAGCTTTGGAAGGCCTCTCTGGCCCACACCGGAGGCGCGGTGCGGGACGTAGGCGTTTATGCGCTGGGCATGGCCTTTCTGGCGTTTCCCCAGGGGCCGGAAAAAATCATGTCCTGCTGCCGCACCAACGGAGAGGTGGACATCCACGCGGATATGCTGCTGCAATACGGCGATGGCAAGGCCGCCTTTTTGAGTGCCGGCTTTGATATGGAGGGCAACGCCACCACTACGATCTTTGGGGAAAAGGGGCGTATCACCCTGGGGCCGAATCTGTGCTGTCCCAGCCAGCTTCAGTTTATCCCCAACCAGGGCGAACCGGAAAGCGTCGAGCTTCCTTATCCGGCCACCGGGATGCAGTTTGAGGTTCTCCGGGTGCAGGAATGCCTGGCGCAGGGACTGCTGGAATGTCCCGATTTCACCTGGGAGGAAAGCCTGAAAATCTGCGGCGTGATCGACCAGCTTCGCAGGGAGTGGGGAATCCGCTACGCCTCCGACCGGTAACCGGCGGCCATCCTGTCAAGGCGGAAGCTGAAAGGGCACCGGCGCTCAAGCGCCGGTGCCCTTTTGCGGTCTTTTTCCAGGATAGCCCTAAAGGCCAAGGAAACACAAATTTTTCTGCCTTGCACAATCCCGCGCCGTCGCCGCCGGCGATGTTCCCTCTTCTGCGGGAAAGCCTCGCTACGCCATCTCCGTTTTAACGGAGGCAAAGCCCTCGGTCCGCTGCCGGCGGAACTTGCTGATCACCAGAGCCACGGAAAAAACAGCGGCGGCGAAGCCGGTTTGAATGGCCATGGAAATGAAAACCGGGCCCAGGGCCTGGCTGTCGAAGCGGACCAGGCCGGAGATGGCTTCCACCGCGTGGTTATACCAGTAGGAAGGCGTGTAGCGGGCTACCTGAAGCACACTGTCTCCCAAAAGCTCCAGAGGGACAAAGGAGCCGCCGAGGAAGCTGAGCCCCAAGGAGATAAAGTTGGCGGCGATATTCTGCCCGCCCCCGTCCTTGACAAAGTTTCCCAGCAGGAAGGCCACGCTAAGGCAGACAAACAGATAGCATATGCTGTTGAGCAGGATCAGCAGGACCAGCCTGACATCCGTTCCCTGGATACGGCCGCCGTAAAACAGGAACGCCATGGCGCACAGCACCAGCCATGCCACCCCGCCCAGGCATACGTTGTATAAGGCCAGCTGAAGATTTACATGACGCAGCTTGACCGGGGCGCACAGGTTTCTCATCCGCAGGTCCGGCTTGTTGAACACCATCATCACCGTGGTGACCGCTAGAATCAAAACCGCCATCATGATATAGGGTAAGGTTCTGAAATACACCTGAAAGCTCTCATCGATGGGCTGGCTTTCCAGGAAGCTTTTCTTTTCTACCTCCGCCTGCACCGAAGCATCCGCCTTCACCGTCTCTAAAAGCTCCTCCTCAGACAGCTCCGGCGCCGCCTGCCGGTACGCTCTGGCGGCGCTTAAATACCGGTTCACCAGCAGATCGGCGTAACGCCCCTCGGCCGAGGTAAACCGGGTATTTTTCTCCAGAGTGCCTCCGCCCTGGGAAAAGTCCTTTGCGAAGCCCTGGGGGATGATCAGAATATAATCCACCGCGTCAAAAAAGCGGGCGTCCTGAAGGGCTTCCCGGTCATCCTCCAGCTTCACCATATCCGCATATCCCGCCAGGAAATCCTCCAGCCCTCTGACCAGCGCCGATTCCCCATCCCGGTTGACAATGGCCGCCGAGGGCCTGACCGCCTCAAAGCTGAGGCTTTGGCTGGTATTGTTGAAAGCGGTAAGCATTACGGCCAGCACGGCGAAAATCCCCAAATACACGCCCAAGGAAACCAGATGCCGTTTTGTCACCTTGGCGCACAGATTAAATACTTTCATATTTCCGCCTCCTCAAGCAGGCCATGGCGCCTAAGCCGAATATCGCCGCCATAGCGCACAGCACTCCAAGATCCATAAAATACCGGGTGTGGTTATCATAATAATACAAGCAGTAAAACGCGTCGGAAATCCTGGCCGCCGGATTAAGCCAGGCCGCCGCCGGCGCGTTCTGCTGAATGGCGTAGCTGATCCCCTCCACCATCAGTCCCGCCAGGAAGCAGCAGGCCAGGCTCAAGGTAATCAAAATCGCGGTTTTGGCCTCCACCTTGATCCTTAAGGCGGCTCCCACCAACGCTCCTAACGAGACGCCTACGATGCTTCCCACCAGCACCGTCAGCAGAAGATAGCCGATCTGGTTTCCGAAATCCAGCCGCAGAACCAAAAGCAGATAACAGAGCAGAACCAGCATGGTGAGCAGATGCACCGCCAGGCTGCCCAGCATATCGGCTGTAATCATCGCCAGCTTTTTTCTGGGCGCCATGGACCTCCTGGCTCCCAGAGCCGATAAATTGGCTTGCAGGTAAAAGGCGCTTGTTAGGCCTTGAAAGCTTCCGTACAGGCATACCATAGCGATCAGCGCGTAAAAATAAGGCAGCTGATGGGACGGCTTCGCATTAGACAGGGAAATTTCCCGGGTAAACTCCTGCTGTTCCATCAAATCGGTGAGCAGCCCTTGCTGAGCTGCCTGAGGATTTCTCTCCAGAATATGGGCGGCGGTCGCGGAAATCTGCAAATACTGGTCCAAAAAGCTTTTTAAAATAGTCTGGTTAAGCCCGTCGTCCCTTACCGTCAGCTTGGGAGCCCCAGCCTCTATGGTCAGATATCCCTCCACCCGGCCATCCTCCAGCAGCCGGTCCGCCTCCTCACGGGTTTCCACCCGGGTAAGCTGCAACAGCCTATCCTCCCCTTCTTTGGAAACCTCCTCTAAGGCGGCCTGAAAGCCGGCAGCCTGCCGGTAGTCCTGGTCGGCCACTACCGCGGTTTTCACCGGGGAAAAGGCGTCCGCCGAATCCAGGTTGGAAAAGCAGAAATAAAACAGGGTCGCCAGCATCACGGGAAATAAAAGGGTCCAGAAAATCATTTCCTTATCCCGGAACGCGCATTTGATCCTGGTTACAAATCCAGTGATAAACATGGTGTACCTCCTTAATCCCTCAGCTGCTTGCCCGTAATCTCCAAAAACACGTCGTTTAGAGTGGGCGGCTCGGAGTAAATCCTGCCGAATGGGATTTCCCTCTGCTTCAGGTAATCCAGCAGGGTGATTAGATTATGTCCGCCGCTTTTAAACCGAACCGTCAGAAGGCCCTCCTCATAGCTTACCCCCCGCACGCCGGCAAGCCTCCTGATCTCCGCCAGATTTTCCTGATCCAGCCGGTAAATTTCCGCCGTGACCTTCTCTCCCGCGCCGATCATAGCCTTCAGTTCCTCCTTGGTGCCCACCGCCGCCTTGCCCTTATCCATAATCATGATCCGGGTGCAGATCTGCTCCACCTCCTCCATATAATGAGAGGTGTATACCACGGTGGCGCCCTCCCTGTTGAGCTTTTGGATTCCTTCTAAAATGCTGTTCCTGCTCTGGGGATCCACCGCCACGGTAGGCTCGTCTAAAAAGATCAGCTTGGGCTTATGGGCGATGCCGCAGGCGATATTCAGGCGGCGGAGCAGGCCCCCGCTGAGCCGCTTGGGCAGAAACCTCCGGTAATCCTCCAGGCCTACGAACTCAATGGCCTCCTCTACCAGCCGCTGCCTTTGGCGCTTGTCGTCTAGATACAGGCTGCAAAAATAATTAATGTTCTCATAGACCGTCAGCTCATAAAACACCGCTACGTTCTGCATTACCACACCGATTTCCCGCTTCAGGTCATAAGCGTCCGGCCCCATCGGCCTGCCGAACAGCTTAATGGCGCCCCGGTCATATTTCAGCAAGGAAAGCATACAGTTGATCGCGGTGGTTTTCCCCGATCCATTGGGCCCCAGCAGGCCAAAAATTTCGCCCTCGGCGATCTGTAAATTGAAATGGTCCAGGGCCACCACGTCGCCGTAGCGCTTCACCAGGTTTTCCACTTGTATCATCATGGGTTTCGTCCTCCTATTTCTTTCATGGTACTATCATACGGAAAAAATCCGTCCCGGGCCAGTGCCTGGCATCCTGTTTCACCGTGACAAATGTCACCATTTCCCCCTTCCTCTTGCCACCGGGGTTTTTCCCGTGCTAAGATAGAAATAGAGCTCCGGTTCAAAACCGCCCAAGCGCCTTTCGAAAAAGCTAAGGGCCAAGCCGGAGCCTGCGGCGCACGGCCCGGAGCCTCCTGCGGAAGGCTTCGTCCGCGCTCCCTTTGATGCCTTAAGGGCAAATTTCACAGGGGAAAGGAGATCATTCTATGGGCGAGCTTCTGGATAAGCTGATCCTTTTTTTATGCTGTGTTTTGCTGCTGCCCCTGCAAGCCTTTTCCCCCTGGTGCCTGGCGGCTCTATTGGCGGCTTTATGCCTTTCCTCTTTGAACAGCTATTTCCCGGAAAAATTCTCCTTTTGCAGTTCCATCGGCTTTCTAGCCGCCGGCTGCCTGCGGCCGGAATTTTTTCTCTTTATTCCTTTTCTCTCCTATGACCTATGGAGGCCCTGCTTCCGCGCCGTTTACCTGCTTCTTCCGTCAGCCGTATTTTTTCAGCTTGGGCGGGTGTCACCCTTAGCGATGGCCGTATTTTTCCTATATACCGGCCTTTCCGCTCTGCTGAAGCTGCGGACTCTGGCCTTAAGCCGCTCCCGCCGGGACTATAAGGACCTGACCGATAACGCAAAAGAGATTTCTCTCCATTTGGAGCAAAAGAACAAGGAGCTGCTGGAAAAGCAGGATTACGAAATCCAGGTCGCCACCTTAAACGAGCGCAACCGGATCGCCCGGGAAATCCACGACAGCGTGGGACATCTTCTTTCCCGCTCCATTTTGCAGCTTGGAGCGCTCAAGGCGGTCCACCGTCAGGAGCCGGAGCTGAACGCCCAGCTGGACACCTTGAAATCCACCTTATCCCAGGCCATGGACAGTATACGGGAAAGCGTCCACGACCTGCA
>OHRE01001188.1_pt1 | contig 10621 bp, 10 predicted proteins | sample 1578411 | NCBI WGS metagenome assembly OHRE01 (sample SAMEA3879566, study PRJEB24766) | human gut metagenome | biome: human-associated habitat; feature: feces | place: USA | collected 1985/1987 | reverse complement strand
TATCCTTCCTTTAGTTTTCCGGCATACGGTAACAACCTTGGATCTTTTCGATATATCCTTTTTTCACAAGAGATTCCAGTATCTCTTCTGCCTGTTTATTGGAAACACCGCATAAAATTCCGGCACCATAGCAATCCAGCCATTCATCACATTCGTCAGCTTCTTGTACTTTATGGTACATGAACAGCTCTTCTTCACTGATTGGCTCTTCTACTTCGCCATTTAAAAGCTCAACAGACTCTTTGTCTGGATCAGTGTCAAATGTTGACACCGAGTCTCTGTTTTCATCCGTGTCAATCTTTGACACGGATTCCAGATCATCTTCATGTTCATCTTGATCCGCTTCCTGGCTGTAAAATACGTTCCGATTTTCGGCAGCGGCTTCATGGAAGTTTGTACTGTAGAAATGATACAGCGGATTGTCCCGGCTAATCGTCGAATCACACTGCAAAATATGCCCGCCCCAGACAATCAAACTCTGGCCCGGTGTCGGATCAGAAAGCGCTTCAAACTCTTTCTGTGATAACTCCATAATCTGCAGCAATTCGTTCCGATCATCACCGGCTTGGTCAAGCAGCACCTTGAAATCGGAGTTTGATACAATCTCCATAATTTTCCGGTTGGCCGTTGCTGCTGAAACGTTCTGCAGACAGATCGTACAGATACCACCAAGTTTACGGTACGTCAGATACGCCTTTTCCAGCTCATTACAACTTGTCTCATGGCGGCAGACATATTGAGCCTCGTCAACGATAAAATGCGTTGCCCTTTGCTGTTCAACGTTGTAGGAAAAACGCTGCGTTAAAACATGCATGATTGTTATCATCAGCGGTTCCCACATCAATTCAGGGATATTTTTCATTCCAAATGCAACAAACCGGCTGCTGGTAGACAGTGTACTTTGTCCTTCCAATGTCAAAAAGCTATGCTTTGTATAAGCCTCCAGTGATCCATACAAATCACGCGCTTCCGGTTCCCGCTGTTTCTGGAAAATTGCTTCCAAATCAGAAAGCACCGGGGATATCGGTTTCTTTTTTGAAAACGTATTCTGATATAATTCCTCAACGCACCGGTAAATCAACGATTTATGGATACCGTTTGGACGTATACCGGTCATGATACTGTACAGAAATGCTTCCATATACTGCAGCTGGGAAAGGATATATTCTTCACGGCCCTTTGCATTCTTTTGCAGCAAAGATTCCGGAATCTCAAGAGGGTTCAGGCGCAGATCCGGATCAGAAAGATCAAAATACTGACCGCGGAATCTCTGGGTGATTCCCTTCATCTCATTCTGCGGATCAATCAGGAAAATATCATCTGTACTGTTAATCAATGTTTGTCCGATTTCCGTAATTTTCAGCAGCATGGACTTTCCAGAACCAGTGTGGCCAAAAATAACACCATTACTGTTTTTCAATGTCTTTCGGTTTCCAATGATCGGATTTCTGGTTTTTTTATTTATACCATACCATGTTCCGCCAGGCTGGATCAGATCCCAGGAATAGAATGGCTGGAATGCCAGATAAGAACTTGTCAGGACGGAACGCATATTATTTACACGCCTCGCTCCGATCGGAAGCAACGTATTCAGTGCCTGAATTTGCTGATCGTAGTAAGGAACAATCTGTATAGAATGTTTCCGGCAGCGGCGTCTGACTTCTGCCGTGTTTGCATCCAGTTCCTCTTTATTTGCTCCACGCACTGCCAACAGGATTCCTACATAGAAGCCATTTTCATCATCTTCCTCGATCTGATCCATATATTTTTTCAGATTGGCCTGCTTCTTTTTCTTTGCATAGGACGGCTCACTATAGAAGTTACCCATACTTGCATTGGCCTGTACTTCCTGCCCGATCGCATTTTCATTGTAGAAATTCGTGTTGCTGATTTTTCCACGTAACACTTCCCGTGGGATATATGCCGTATCTATGGTAAGGCAGGTATAAAACGGAAAATCTGTCAGTTCAAAAATCAACTTTTCTTCATTCAATCTGGTTGGCAGAACCGCAGCAAAAAGAATCCGCATACACTCTTCATCAAATTCCATGTAGCTTTTGTGATTCCGCACAGAATGTGGAAGGATTGAATTGCGAAAATCTCTTCCGGCCTGTACCATATCCTGAAACGGGAGAATAAAACTTTCCTCTCCATCATCTGTGAAAAAGTAATTTCTGATTTTCTGAAACCGCTGCACAGCGTTTAAAGGAACCAATTCCGAACCCATTGCATAAAAGATTGGAAGTGCTGTATGCTCGAATGTATCAAACCATCCTTCCGCTTCTTCTATTGACCGGCAATTTGCACTCACAGTCAAATAACGCTGTTTTCGAACGTTTTCCTGTCCCTTTTCAAGAGATTTTTTAATCATTTCGTTATTGTAGCGGGCCAGCTCTGGATACTCACTTTTATTTTCATCCTGCAACAGAGATTTCTGGAAATTTGTTACGTCCCGTGGTTCACACTGTATTGTGATCTTGAAATCTGTGTCCATGGAATTTAGAAATTTCCGTAGTTGAAACAGGATGCCGTCTTTTTGCTGCTTGTCCTGATCCACATAGTTTAAGTCTGAAAAAGAATACACACGATCAAATTTTCTCCGCTTTTTCCCTGCCCCGTTATTCGGTTCTATTTCAAATATTCCATTTTCGTGTACACCTGCAATATCCAGCATTTGTTGAATACTGGCCGGTGTCTGGTAAACTGGCTGTGTACATTTTTTATATCGGATAAATTCCTCATTCGAAAAAAATCCCATTCTGTTCCATCCTTTCCAAGTATATAAAAAAGTCGGGATTTTTCCCGATCATTATTTTTCTTTTTTCAAATAATTTTTTCTTGCCTGGTTATATTCGTCACTTTTCCAAACAAGTTTGGCTGTGGACTTTCTGTATTTTCTTGCCCGGTAAAACTCTATTGCAGAAAGCCCGCTACGTGACTTCCATACCTGACTGAAAATGATAGCTGCAGCAACAGCAGTTCCAATCAAAAATGATATATATAAGTTCCATCCAAGTATAAAATACAACAAGATAATGATAATACCACAGGAGACAGCAGAAACGGCCATCACACCTAACTCTCTTGCTGTAAGTCCTTTCCAGATGCTATCCTTATATGCACCAAAATCTTCATTCATGTTTACCATAAGCTATGTCCTTCCTACTATTAAAATCCAAATGCTCTTCGAACCATCGCATCCGTACCAGATACTGATCCCGTTATAATAAGGATACCAAGAATAGCTTGAAGTCCTTCCCATCCTTGTGATCCCAACATTCCGCCCAATATATCTTCTGATGCAGTAGGGAACAGCCCACCAGCATTTATTAAAATTGTTCCAAGTCGCATCATTAGCATGATTCCTGTCATTTCAAACAATGCACAAAGAAATGTACGGACCCAGCTTGATCCGGTATGTCCAATTTCATGTGGGCCTGCATAAGTGGAAAATGCAAGTGGTGCAACAGCCATATAAAAAAACAATTTAAGGAAAACCCTATAAACCGTCCATAATGTAATAACTGCGCCACCCAGGCAGATAAACAAAAACACAAGGCCAAACAGATTTCCAAAAATAAGTCCGGATCCACTCATTTCCCAGTCATCCCCTACTCTTATAACCAGTGAAGCGGCATCTTCCGGAACAATAATCCCAAAAAATGCTTGTTCAATTTCAATCAAAAAAACGAGTATATTCGTGAGATTTAAAAAAACAGCATCCACAAGTGCCAGCTTGATAAAAAACTGGATGCTTGCTTCCATGGTCATTCCGTGTTTAATATCCGTTGTTTCTTTGAAAAAATTAATCATAAAGAAAACACTTACAAGTGTCGCACCTAGAATCTGTAGTGCCAGGAAAATCCGGTATGCTTCATCCCAAAGTTCACCATCTGCCAAACTTTTTGGATTCGTTTGCAGCATATCAAACGCATATGCAATTAATGAATTCCAAACATTGCACCCAAGGGAAAAGAAACCACTTCCCGAAAAAACCGTTTTGAAAAAATCTAATATCTCATTTATCATATTTTCTCCATAAGAAAAAGGAGGATATTCCCTCCCTTTTCATTATCCCTTCAGAGCAGTTGTAATTACCGGAGCAACCAGCATAACTAACGCACCGCCAACCCCTTTTAAAGATCTTGTAATAGCACCTCCGCCTTCCTGTGCCTGCATGGAAGCTCCAAATTCAAATGCGTGCCATAATAAAATAACACCACCCACAGATTGTACCACAGCGCTGATCAGATTCCATAAAATTTCAAATTTCGCATTTATTGCGGCCGTTGCATCTGCAAAAACCATTGGCGCACCTACTCCCTGCAGGAACATCAAAAACGCAAAGCAAGCCGTATATTCCGTGACTTTTTTCAGTTTCTTTTTTACTTCGATTGGCTTTTTCATATCTTTTACCTCTTTTTGATCTAAAAATAGCCCGCACCAAATTTTGGTGCAGGTCTTATTTTCGTTTGTTCTTTCGTGTCAATCCTTCACACGACATTTTTTAATCGTCATCATCATCATGTTTGTGAAATCTTCCAATTAAAAATGCAATAACACATCCTACCACCGCTATAATCGGGATAATATACTGAATCGGCATTCTCTATTTTCCTCCTTTTTCTTCCTGTTTCAGAACCGGAAACTGGGGCAATCCAGTACACAATTCCAGTCCATTAAATTCTTGTTTTTCAATTATCTGCTGATAATCTACCGTCACAGTAACGAAATATACTTTTTGATTGTTGGCATCCCGGCCTTCCTCTGTATGAAGATGTCCCTGGACAAACACTGTCGTTCCTTTTTTTATTTTCTGAAATGCTATCATTGCCCGTTCTCCAAAGGCAACACAGTACATGTAATCGGAGTAAGAACTTTTCGGTCGCTGCACGGCCAGGATGTACCGGCATGTTGGAACTGATCTCCCTCTCCTGTCTTTTTCATAGGAAAATTGTGGGACGCAGGTGCAAACACCCTGGATTTTAATCTGATTCATGTTTGCCCTCCTTATACCAGATTGCCAGTTGTATTTTCTTGACGGTAAGGCAGCCTCCGGTATCGCAGAACTTCCATCCGCAGTAAATCATCCCGCAGGGTTTCTGCATCCATGCCCTCAAATAAAATGTCAAGGGTTGTCTCAAAATCCCGGTAACGGCTGCGCTGGCTGTACGTAAGTGCCTTTTCAATCCTTTCCAGAATCGGACCATTTTCATAAAGTTCCTGCAATTCTAAAAGGGATTGCTGCAGTGTGTCTTTTCGCCGGAAATGTTCTATCATCCGGCTTTTAAATTCTGCCACATCAGCCGGGTTTAACACTTCCGGTTCCGTGTCAATGTTTGACACGGGAACTTCTTCTTTATCATTCGGAAGTTCTTCCGGCGCATTTTCCGTTTTTTCCTCTTCTATGACAGGTATATTCTTTTTTCGTTTTAAATCTGGAACATTTAAAACATTTTTCAGCTTTTTGGTATCAACCCCAAGCTTTTTTTCCAACGGCTCTTCTTGAGTTTCTTCCTTTTTCTGTTTTCGCTCTTGTATTAAACTGATTACAGCTGTTGCTGCAAAACCAAACGCTGCGATCGCAAGCACCGCGGTCATCAAGTAATATGGATTTCCCAAAAATGACTTTATACTTTCCATGGCCGATCTCCTTTACTTGAAATTCCGTGATGCATCTACCGCAAGTTCTACCAGCTCCTCTGCCGAAATTCTTCTGTCATACCATCCGGTCAGAACTGCCGCTTTTTCGTATTCATCATAAGATGCCTTATATTCCGGCATTTCTGCGTTCATCTGGTAGATGACTTCTTTTAAGTTCTTGGTTTCGCGGCGTGGAACACTGATTTCATAGCATGGAAGGGAATCAAAGCGGAAATGATAATTCTTTTCGCCACATACCGCATCTACAATAATTCCATCCGTATTATGGCGGGTTGTCACATTTTCGAACTCTGGCAGTGTCAGCAAGTAATTCTGCAGTTCTTCTGCACTTAAATCGTGGCTTTCCGGCTGATTACTGTTTTCTTCCAGCTGTCTCTGTAATTCTTCCTTGTCTTTTGCCTGATCATCCAGATCTCTCTGCAAAGATTTTACCTGCTTATTTAGTTCAATGACTTTTCCTTGGAGTTCTCCATTCCGTTTTCGCAACTTTTCTTCTACTTCCGGATCAGTGCTGCTATCCTCTGCTTTTAACTGCAGGTTCGCAAGTTCAGCTTCCTTTGCATCAAAATCTTTCTGTAATTTTTCCATCTGTTCCGTTTTGGAATCACGTTCTTTTTCTGCCATGGAAAGACGGCTCTGCAATGTTTCAATTTTCGCCTGCAGTTCTGTTTCCTTATCCGTTGGAAGTGACATATCCGGATACAGTTTTAAATTTTCCTGCATCATCTTGAGGTTATCCCTCTCTGCCTGCAGCTCAATACTTAAGTTCTGTGCCTGCAGCTTTTCCATTTGCAGTTCCTGCCGTTTCTTAATCAGCTCATTTTCCTGTTCCTGCTTTGCTTTCGCCAGGGATTCTTTTGTTTCCTGTTCCCAGTTTTTTAAAGCAGTTTCCTGTTTTTCCATGTCCTCTACTTTAGCTGCAAGAGCATCCTGGATCTGGTCCAGTTCTTTTTCCCGGTTATCCAGATCTGTTGCTTTCTGTTCCTGGCTATTTTTCTGCTTTTCCAATGCATTTGCAAGAGACTGCAGCTGCTTGGAACGGTCATCGAACAGCTTTTCACGTTTTTTATATTGCTCTTCTCGTTCCTGATACAGCTGATTCATTTTTTCGGCCATACTTAATGTATTTTCATCCATGACGTATCCTTTCTTCGGGCGCTTAGCCCAATATCTTTCTTACTCTTTTTTCGTATTGCAGTAAGAAACATCAATACACTCCAACTGCCGATAAAAAAAACGGCAAAAAAACAGATATGATTCCTATCTGCCGTATCCACCGGATCAGCCTCTAAAATCATACCTTCTGTATCTGTGTCAATGTTTGACACCTGTTTTGTGGTTTCCATATCGGTGTCAACGTTTGACACCGCTTGTGGCTTTTCCGTACTCGTGTCAACGTTTGACACCGCTTTGGGATTTTCCGTATCCGTGTCAACGTTTGACACCGCCTGGTGGTTTTCCGTACCCGTGTCAATGTTTGACACCGTTTTGCTGCTTTTCTGTCCCGTGTCAATGTTTGACACGGATTTTTCAGCCCGTTTTCCATTCCATAAGGAAACTCCGGTTCCGCAGAGCAGCAGGCAAGCCAAAATCATACAAATTCTGGCTCTTACTTTTGCTTTAAGACGCTTCCTTTTCCGCATTCGCGACCTCTTTCTGGGCAACCGTAACGGCGTGTATAACCAATCTGTAAGGACTGGAGCCATCACCTACGCAGGTGGATAAAGTAAAAACTTTCTCCTTTCCGGTCGGGGCAATATTACAGTCATATTCCGCATTCTGTACGGTTTCTGCAATCCATTGTTTCCATTCCTCGCTGTCACCTTTATATCCCAGAGTAAAAACATCACTGTCGTACCGGGTGCTGTATACGCTGTATATTGCGCAGGTATAAGTAGTTTCCGGCGTGTAAACATATACATAAGGATAAGCGTTTCGGAAATCCTTATCATGGTACTTTTTCAGGCTTCCAAACATTTTCCCGGATGCCATGTTATGCCCATATAAAATAATGTGGCTTTCTTCGAAATCTGTTCCGGTAGCTGCAAAAATGGAACCAAGAATATTGCTTTCTCCTGTTACGGTATGGTTCAGGTAATAACTGTTGTCCTCTCCTAAAGCAACCGGATAATCAATGGGTGTTCCGGGAACTGTGATCCATGCCAAAATCTCAGGATTGATCTGCTGTAAATTCTGAAAATCAACTATTCTTTCCATATTCGGATCTGTTTCCTCTTCCGGCTCATCTGTAGTTGATTCTGTGTTTTCTTCATCTGTTGTATCCGGATTTTGGATATAGCCACTGATAAGGTTCTGCTGTTCCCGGTCGGTTTGTGCTTCCTGCAAAATCCGTGGAAGATAAGACGCACCCAGCAGACATAAAATTGCCAGCAGGACACACCCAGCAGCTTTTCGCATTTTCACGCCTCCCTGTTCTTTAATGAAATACCCGTGTCAAACATTGACACGGGTATAAATCCGGTTTTGCTGGTTACTTTAACGGAATGATGTTCTTAACAGAAGTATCATGCGTTGTAGTTCCCCAGTCATCTTTCTGGTTTTCAAATGTGATGGATGTACCGGTTGGTTTCGCCTTTAAATTTGCATGTACGGAGAAAATTTTATCCGGAGCAACGCCCTTCGCCGGTTCCTGTAATTTTGAAATCTTTACATTCTCTGTTCCGGTAACGTTCACCAGATGATACCGCAGCACATCCTGTTCTGTTACGGTGTAGTCCTCTCCTACCGGGATTTTGTTCCAGGTGACAGAAAGTTCTACATATCCCTGTCCATCGGTATGTGAATTTACGTAATTTTCCGTGAACTCTACATAATTCTGGAAGGTACGGTCTTTTCCATTAATATCTTTTCCTTTTACGGTGAAGATAAAGGTTGGGTTTCCATGCGCCCAGGTAATATCGCTTGCTTTAATTTTCTTTACTATGGTAAGGTCTGCATAGCGCATATCCTTCATGGTGATGGTCTGCGTATCTGCTTTGCTTTCCAGCGTAAAGGTAATTGGATCAGCAAGTTTATAATAATCCGGGGCCTGATCCTCACGTAAAGTATACTGACCCGGTTTCAGTTTTTCGATCCGGTGCGGTGTGCTTCCGGATGTCCAGCTTTCTACCAGACGGCCATTGCTATCCAGAAGAGAAAGTTTCGCTCCGGAAATATTCTCTCCGGTACCGGAATCTACTTTTGCAAGATCCAGTTTTGTATAATCATTTTCTACCGTGATTGTCAGGTTTGACTGCCCATTGACTTTTCCGTCGGATACTGTGAAATCTTTCACTGCATTATCCAGTACGTATCCATCTTTGGTTGCCGTTTCCTGGTAATGCCAGGTTCCATCCTTCACACCATCAATCGTGATCCGTCCATTGCTATCTGTTTTCTGCGTTTTATCATAGCTCTTGTCATTCCAGATATGGAACGTAACGCCTTCCATGACTGTACCATCGTTTTTGCTTACTTTCTGCAGTACAATCGCATTTTTCTGGTTCTGTACGGCCACATTGACGCTGGTATGGCTATCATCCAGTGTAACTGCATGTTCTGTAGTATCCAGGACGTATCCATCCGGGGCTGTTTTTTCTTTGACAATGTACTGACCAAGTTCCAGCTGTTTGCTGGCTGCTGATCCATTGCCATCTGTAGTTACGGTATCAACTACCGTATTGGCAGCAACCAGGGTTGTGCCTCCGGCTGTCTTAATATCCTTTGCAGCTTTGATTTCAAATACCGCACCGGAAAGTTTTTTATTGTTCTCACCGGTTTTTGTGATCGTGATCTGACCGGTTTTTCTGGCATTTGTAACATCCAGAGTTAAGGTGACAACACCTTCTTTTTCTGCCGTAAACTCTTGTTCCCAAGTTCCGGTATATCCTGCAGGATTTTTTGTTTCCACTACTTTGAAACTACGATTCTCTGTATCCGTTTCTTTAAGATTCAGTGCCATATATTCTTTATACTGATCGTTCCATGTTGCCTTTGTGTATGTAACCCATTGGCCACCTTGCATCTTATAAACAGTGAACTCTGCACCTTTCAAAGCTTCTGCAGTTGTTGCATCTTTCTTTTTGATAACAAGATCTACATTTCTAGTCTGTCCCATAACCATTTCCGAGGTGTAGCCAAACTCAGAAGTATTCCATACGTGCCAATCTGTTGCCTCGGTCCGGCTTGATCCTTTCCATCCATTAAATATGGCATCCTTACCAGTAAATGTAAAGTCTTTTGGATATGATTGCACTGTGGTAAGTCCCTTACCTGGACCGTCCACATTTTGTATGGTTCCTCCATTATAAAAGACCATAGTCTGAGAATCGCCTTCATATGTGTAAGTAACCCATCCTTCCGGGTTATCCGGTGAAGTACCATCATCTGCATTTGAACCCTTTTTTGCTGACCAGATTGCATCCGTTCTTGCATCATAGATTAGACGATCATCAGCTTCCTTCGTGACATAAATGCCATCGACTTTTCCATCAATATAAAATCCCTGGGAATAGTCCAGATCAGATAAAGTGAAATGTCCCTTAACCTTAAGTGGATTTCCATTTTCATCGTAATATGAAAATCTTACCTTAATCCATTTCAAGCCTTTAATATCAATGACAGGAGTTGCACCTCCTTTTGTATTGTCTACAGAAACAACAACATTGTCTACATCTTCATATCCCGGATACCCGCTGATATTAGTATTCTGCCAGTCCAAAAACCAGATCCGCATGGTAACAGGTAAACCATTCGCATTACCTACATTGGTATACTCTGCATACATCTTTCCTTTTAATCTTTCATATGGAATAAAAGAATGCGTATTTCCACCATTGTCGCTAATATTCGATAGCGGCCACCATTTCGAACACACTTGAGCATATTTTTCACCATTAACGCAAAACTGATTATCCCATTTCGTACCATCTGTACTACCGAATGAAACCTTTGTGTT
>OHRE01001182.1_pt1 | contig 10674 bp, 9 predicted proteins | sample 1578411 | NCBI WGS metagenome assembly OHRE01 (sample SAMEA3879566, study PRJEB24766) | human gut metagenome | biome: human-associated habitat; feature: feces | place: USA | collected 1985/1987 | reverse complement strand
ATGGTCATGCCGAACATATTGCCCCGCTTGTACCACTCCGGGTCGGCAGAGCGTGCCTTGTCCAGCGCTTTCAGCTCGGCGCTGCGGGCGTTGTAGGCTTCTGCCATCTCCCGCTCCAGAACCTCCAGCCCTTCCCGGTTGTGGTACAGTTCCATGAACAGCCATTCCAGCTCGTCCTTGTGCTTGGCAAATCGGGACTCAAATTCCTGTTTTGTTGCCATGGTTCAGCCCTCCACTTCCGCAAGGGTGGGCATGGCGGGGATAGCACCATGCCGGCTGGTGGTGATGCTGGCCGCCTTGTTGGCAAAAGCCAGAATGCTTTCCAGCTTGTCTACGGTCAGGGTGTCCAGCTCCTCCTTGCAGAGCTTGGACAGGGCAGCCCCAAAGAAGGTATCGCCTGCGCCGTTGGTGTCGCCTACCTTGCAGGGAACGCCAGCCACATGGCCGGTCTTGTCCCCAAAGCGGTAGAATACGCCGTTTGCACCCAAGGTGACAAAAATCAGCCGGATGCCGTTCTGTGCCAGTTGTGCCGTGCCGCTTTCGCAGTCGGTGGTGCCGGTGAGCAGGGGCAGCTCTTCATCGGAAACTTTCAGAATATCCACCAGCGGCAGGGGAGCCTTCATCTGGGCAATGGCATCCTCTTTGTTCTTCCAGAGGTTGGCACGGTAGTTGGGGTCGTAGGTGATGGTAGCACCCAGCTTTTTGGCACGAGCAGCAGCGTCCAGCGTGGCAGTGCGGGAGGGGTCGGCGGTGAGGCTGACAGAACCGAAGTGGACGATTTTGGCAGCTTTCAGAGCCTCGTCCGAAATGTCCTCTTTGCACAGCATCACGTCAGCGTTGGCGCTGCGGTAGAAGCTGAAATCCCGCTCGCCGGTGGCATCCACTGACACGACGGCCATGGTGGTGGGATGGTCTGCATCCACCGCCATGCCGGAAACGTCCACCTTGTTTTCTGCCAGAACCTCTTTCAGGTAGCGGCCAAAGGCATCCGCACCCACCTTGCCGATAAAGGCGGTCTGTGCGCCCAGCCGGGAAGCAGCCACCGCCAGATTGGCCGGGGCACCGCCGGGGTTTGCGGCAAACTGAGGAATGCCGCGCGCATCCTTGCCGGTCTGGGTCAGGTCGATCAAAACTTCACCAATCGTTAAAATGTCCATGCGTTTTCTCCTTATTTTATCCTATAAGCTAAAACCCAACGATTACCGCTGGAACAGATAATGAATGTAAGCGGCTGCACGCTCTGGGTGCGGTGCATTCTGCACCACCCCAAGATAGACCTTGCCAGAAAAACCTGCCTGCCTGACAAACGGCGTGTCCGAAATATCCAGCACGGTCCCACCGGCGTTCAGACCCGACAGTGCATGGAAAGACGCATCCAGTGTCCGCAGATCGAGAAAATAATCATCTGCCAACAGTCGATCCCGTGCATATTCGTCCATCAGAACAACATCTAACCGCTGGGCACTGACTGCACCCAGCAGCTTCATCTCCGAAGCATATACATACTGCTCCTCTGCGCGTTCGCTTTCGCTGAGCAGCAAGCCGGACAGCAGATCGACCTGTTGCTTTTTGGTCAGACCCTGCGCCTCGGCAAAGCCGGTGGTAAGCTGTTCCGTCAGATCAGACCCGGCAGTGATATTTACCAGACCAAGGTAAAGCACATCCTCTTTTTTCGTCACATGGCGGTAGGCTGCATAGCCGAGGATATAGACGACGATGAGCACGATCGCAATGGGCAGCTTGTAATATGCCCAGATGTGCTCCCACTTTTTGCGCCCATGGAGGGAGCGGAGCGTATCCCGGTCAGTTTTCGTCATGGTCGTATTCCTCGTGTACTGCATCAGGGTCTCCACCGATCAGATAGAGGATCCGAAGCATCAGAAAGGAGCAGAGCATGGCGCAGAAGCCCATGCCCAGCAGGAATGCAGGCGTGAACACAAACACTATGACATACCCCATGATGCCATAGATCGCCGCCATCAGCAGGGTGCAAAACAGATACCGGACACCCACGAGAAACGCTGTTTTCAGGATGCCGAAGGTGGTGTTTTCAAACCGTGCCAGCAGAGGAAAGGTATACAGCAGAACGATGCCGTACAGAACTGCCGCACCAATAAGCGCTGCCGTGAGCAGTGTCCAGAAAATGTTTTCGCTCCACATTCGGCGCAGCACAAAGCCATCCACAGCCAGGAAACTGCCGACTGCCAGCAGGATAAGCCAGAGCTTTGTGGCAGGCTTAAAATTTTCCCGGAACGCCTTAAAAAACATCCGGGTCAGACCATCGTCCCGATCTTCCGCCATTTTGAGCGTGACGTAGAACAAGGCGGTCGTAGAAGCCCCTATGGTAACGATGGGCAGGCTGCACACGAGCCATAAGATGTTCAGGTAGGCACTATAAGTCAATTTCGTCAGCACAGCAAACAGCGGCTTGTCCGTATTGCACAGGTCACGCATGGGGGTTCTCCTTTCGCTCAATCTCCTGTGGATTCGCGCAGGATCAGGTTGGTTTCCGTATAGACGGTGCGATAGTTCAGCGATGGCTCTTCGATGCGGGTCATAAGCAGATTGGCAGCGGTGTAGCCCATGATCTGTTCATGGATATGGATCGAAGTCAGACGGGGGGCAAAGTAGGAAGCCTCCTGACTGTCATCGAAGCCGCAGACCCAGATATCATCGGGAACCGAATACCCCAGCTCATTCAATGCCTTGACCAGATCCATGGCAACAAAGTCATTGGCGCAGACAAAGGCCTCCGGCATCGTTTTGAACCGACGGATGGTTTCGTACAGGGATGCCGGATAGTTCTGCTGTCCAGATGGCATCGCACAGGTGCTCAGGCCTTCTGTCAGACCAAGGTGCTCCATTGCATCCTTATAAGCCATATAGCGCTCAAAGAAGGACTGACAGTGGTTTTTATCCCCCGCAAAGCTGATGCGTTTTTTGCCGCGCTGGACCATGTGGGTCACCGCATTCTGGATCTCAATGCGGTTTTCCATATAAAGGCGGTCAGCTTTAAGAGGAGGACGCATATTCATCACAGGGCTGTCTACAAACAGCAGCGGAACATCCAGATCGCACAGCATCTGTGCGTAGTCATAGTCGAACACTTCAAAGCAGATGATGCCGGCTGTGCGCTGGATGTTGAGAGAAGATGGAAGTTTTTTCTCTTTCAGTTCTATGGGAGAAATGCGATGAATGGTCATGCCGCTGTGCAGATGGTCGATTTCCGACTGGAAACGATCCAGCATCGTGGAGGAAAAGTGAGAGCTGTTCAGAAACCGGGTCGTCAGCATGGCGATCTCCCGTTTGTCACTCGGCAGAATGGAAGGCGCTGCTGTTTTTGCAGCGTCTTCCTGAAACAGCGGCAGATAGGCAAACTGCTTATAGCCCATTTCGGCGGCTTTGCGCAGGATCTTCTCCCGTGTGGCATCTGCCAGCACACCGGTGTTGTTGATGGCCTTTGAAACTGTGTTGCGGGAAAGCTGCAGTTCGTTTGCAATATCCTGAATGGTGACCTTGGTTGTCATAAGTCATCCTCTTTCTTTACAGTATAGAGGCGGATGTTCCCTCTTTTATAGATAAAGTCTGGTGACGGATCTTATTCTTTATGACTCCAGTATAGTGCAAATGCACAAATTAGTCAAATGCAAAAATGCAAATCATCATTTTGCATATTTGCGCACGTTCGGATTTGTGCATCTGTACGAATCCACAATAATTGTTGATGTATATCATAAATTATCGTTGACATTCGCTTGCCTGAGTGGTATAAATAAATCAAGGAAGTTTACATTTGCACAATTGAAGTGAAAAACGTAAAATTCAAAGGTGCAAATGTAAAACACAAATCAAAAGGAGGAGAATGATTCATGAAAGCAAAGACGGCCTCGCCGGAAACGGCTGTGCTGACAGCAGAACGCAAGCTGCACAACACATGGGTCTACATCAAACGGCATTGGCAGCTTTACCTGCTGTTCCTGCTGCCTGCCGTGGCGCTGACGCTGGTGTTCAAGTACGCTCCCATGGGCGGTGTGCTGATCGCATTCCAGAAGTACAATCCCTTCAAGGGCATCTGGGGCAGCGAGTGGGTAGGCTTCAAAAACTTTACCCGCTTCATGTCCTCGCCGGACTTCCAGCGCTATCTGATCAACACCCTGAAGCTGAGCGTCTACGGTCTGCTGTGGGGCTTTCCGATCCCCATCCTGCTGGCATTCCTGCTCAACCGTATCGAGAGCAAGAAGATCAAGCAGAAGGTGCAGCTGGTGCTGTATATGCCCAACTTCATCTCGGTCATCGTGCTGTGCGGCATCGTCCGAGTGCTGCTGAGTGTCACCGGCCCGGTGAACGGCCTGCTTCACACCAGCATCAATTTCATGACGCTTCCGGAAGTGTTCCGCCCCATCTACATCATCAGCGGCATCTGGCAGGGTGCCGGCTGGGCCTCCATCATGTACACCGCATCCCTTTCTAACGCCAGCAAAGATCTGAAGGAAGCTGCGATGATCGACGGCGCAAACCTGATCCAGCAGATCATGACAGTGGAGTGGCCCGCCATTAAGGATATGGTCGTGATTCAGTTCATCCTGCAGGCAGGCAACATCATGAGCATTGGTTTTGAAAAAGCCTATGCCCTGCAAACGGACCTGAACCTGAACACTGCCGAGATCATTGCAACGTACGTTTATAAAAAGGGCCTGTTGGACGGCGATTACAGCTTTTCCACGGCAGTCGGTCTGTTCAACACCGTTGTCAACGTCATCCTGCTGATTGCAGTGAACAAGGTCGTTGCCAAAATGAACGATGGCAAGGGCTTGTAAGGAGGGGTTTACCATGGCAAAACAGAAAAAATCAAAAATGGCCCTCTACACCAGACAAGATAAGATCATCCTGTACTGCGGCTACGCACTTCTGGGCTTGTTCCTGCTGGCGATCATCGTTCCGATGATCTACATCGTCATCGCGTCCTTTATGGACCCGGTCACTCTGCAAAACAAGGGCATCTCCTTTGATTTCAGCAAGTGGAGTCTGGATGCTTACCAGCGTGTCGTTTCGGACAAGCAGATCTGGGTCGGCTTCAGGAACGCAATCCTTTACTCGATCATCTTCACCATCATCTCGGTAGCTGTGACGATGCTTGCCGCTTATCCCATGTCGCTGCCGGACTTCAAAGGCAAAAAGATCTTCAACACATTGTTTGTGATCACGATGTTTTTCAGCGGCGGTCTGATCCCCACCTACCTGCTCATCAACAATCTGGGTCTGCTGGATTCCATGTGGGCGGTCATTCTGCCGGGAGCATTCAGCGTGTGGAACATGATCATTGCCCGTACCTATTATCAAGGCATCCCGCGTGAGCTGCGTGAAGCTGCGGATGTGGATGGAGCCAGCGAGATGCTTTACTTCTTCAAGATCCTGCTGCCCGTCTGTATGCCGGTGGTGGCCGTTCTGGCTCTGTGGCAGTTCGTGGCAATGTGGAACAGCTACTTTGACGCCATGATCTACCTGAACAGCGCATCGAAGCAGCCGCTGCAGCTGGTGCTGCGTTCCATCCTGATCCAGAGCCAGCCGGAATCCGGCATGATCGCAGATATCCAGAGCACTGCCGAACGTGCGAAGATGGCAGAGCTGCTCAAATATGCAACCATTATTATTTCCAGTCTGCCGCTGCTGGTGATGTATCCCTTCTTCCAGAAGTATTTTGATGCCGGCATCATGGCTGGTTCCATTAAAGGCTGAGGATATTCCAGAATTTTATGAGCCGGTACGCTCATCTGCTACACGAAGAAAGAAACACAAAAAAGGAGAAAATACCATGAAAAAGCTGATCTCTCGCCGCAACTTCCTCAAGGTCTGCGCTCTGGCTGGCTCTGCCGCTGCTCTGTCTGCCTGTGGCGGCGGCAAATCCACCGGTAGCAGCAATTCTGCTGCCGCAGCTGTGGACACGACCGGTGCCGTTGAATTTCCGCTGTCCGAAAAGGTCACCTTTACCGGTATGACCAGCTTCCCTGTGGGCAGCGAATCCGAGCCGAACAACCGCACCATCTTCAAGCGTCTGGAAGAGCAGACCAATGTGCACATCGACTGGACCGCCATCCAGTCCGACCAGTGGAACGATAAGATCACCCTGAATATGTCCAACCCCAACACCCTGACGGATTTTGTTTTTACTGCTGATTTTACCGACAGCAATCTGCTGCGCTACGCAGATCAGGGTGTCATCCTCAATCTGGAAGACTACATTGACAACAATATGCCGAATCTCCAGAAGGTCTTTGAGCAGTACCCGGAGTACCGCACCATGTGTACCGACAGCGATGGCCACATCTGGGCACTGCCCTGGATCGAGCAGCTCGGCTCAGAAAAGACCGCCATCCAGACCATTGGCAACATGAGCTTCATCAATACCAAGTGGCTGAACTTCCTCGGTCTGTCGATGCCCACCACAGTGGACGAGTTTGAGCAGGTGCTGATGGCATTCCGTGATAACGCCGCTTCTATCAAGGCAGAGTATGGCATTGACGGTGATATCATCCCCATGTCCTGCATCGTCAACAATGGCGATCAGGACCCCAGCATCCTCATCAATGGCTTTGGCGAAGGCTACGGCGATGCAGACAAAGACCGCCATATCGCTGTTACCAACGACCGGAAAGTCATCTGCGCCGCCACCCAGCAGGGCTACCGTGATGGTCTGGACTGGCTGCACAAGCTGTATGCCGAAAAGCTCATTGACCCGGAGTGTTTCACGCAGGAGTGGTCCACCTATGTTTCCAAGGGCAAGGCTGGCCGCTATGGTGTCTGCTTCAGCTGGGATGTTGCCAACATTGACAACCTGACCGACTGGGAGCCGCTGCCTGCCCTGACCGCCGATACCCGCAATATCACTCCGCAGAACGGTTCTTTCACCAGCGGCTTTGGCCGCGGCAAGTGCGTTGTCACCGCAAAGGCAGCGAATCCTGCACTGGTTTGTGCATGGCTGGATCAGATGTACGCGCCCCTCCAGTCTCCGCAGAACAACTGGGGTACTTACGGCGATGAGGAAGGCTTTAACATTTTTGAACTGTCCACCAACGATAAGGGCGAGCCTATGCTGAAGCACGCTCCTCTGGGCGATGCTTCTCCCGTGGAAGTCCGTGAGGCGCAGTGTGTCGGCGGGCCTCTGGCGGTTCTGGATGATTACTATGGTGTATACGTTACCTGCCCGGACGATGCACAGTACCGTCTGGACTGGATCAAGGATATCTACACCCCGGATATGAACAACGATTATGTCTATCCCAATGTCTTTATGAGCAACGAGGACACCGAGCAGGTCTCTAACCTGCAGGCAGATCTGCAGACCTACATGAATACGCAGAAGGCGAACTGGATCATGAACGGCACTACGGATGCAGAGTGGAACGAATATCTGAGCAAGCTGGAAGCCTACGGCCTGTCCGACTATCTTGGCATTATGCAGAAATATCTGGATGCTTACTACGCATAAGAATTCTTTCCTTTGGAGGATTCCATGAACGATTTGACTTTACAAAAAGCCCGTGCCTACGAGGCCGAGCACGGCGCTGCCATTTCCCCGGCGGAACGCCCTGCCTACCACATGACCCCCTATGTGGGCTGGCTCAATGACCCCAACGGCTTCTCCTACTATAAGGGGCAGTATCATCAGTTCTATCAGTATAATCCCTACGATGTGCGGTGGGCGCCCATGCACTGGGGTCACGCCGTCAGCACCGACCTGCTGCACTGGGAGTATCTGCCCTGTGCGCTCGCACCGGATTCCCCGGCAGACAATGGCCCCGGCTGCTTCTCTGGCTCTGCCACCGAGATGGATGATGGCAAGCAGCTGCTGATGTACACCAGTGTGGTGGCAGAAAAGCAGCCCAATGGGGAGATGCGGGACATCCAGACCCAGAGCATTGCCATCGGTGACGGTCTCAACTACGAAAAGCCTGCCTGCAACCCGGTGCTGACCCAGAAAGACCTGCCGGAAGGCTTCAGCAGGTTCGACTTCCGGGACCCCAAGATCTGGCGTGAGGCCGACGGCACCTACTCTGTCGTTACCGTCTGCCGGGCCGAGGACGGCAGCGGCGCAGCGGCACTGTTCCAGAGCAAGGACGGCTTCGACTGGCACTTTGTCACGGTGCTGGAACGCTGCAACAATCAGTACGGCAAAATGTGGGAGTGCCCGGACTTCTTCCCGCTGGACGGCAAGCAGGTCCTGATGCTGGGGCCTATGGAGATGCTGCCCAAGGGCGAGTTCCACAACGGTCACAACGTGATTGCCTTCATCGGCAACTACGACGAAGCCACCCACACCTTCACCAAGGAAAATGTGCAGCTGATGGACGGCGGCATCGACTTCTACGCCACCCAGACCACCCTTGCCCCGGATGGCCGCCGGATCATGACGGCATGGCTGCAGACCTGGTCGGACACCGAGGATAAGCCCCAGGGCTGCAAGTGGTTCGGGCAGACCATCTGCCCCCGGGAGCTGCATATTAAGGACGGGCGCATTCTTCAGACCCCCGTGCGGGAGCTGGATGCCGTCCACGGTAAGCGCACCTTCCACGAAAATGTGACGGTGCAAGGCGAAACTTCTCTGGAAGGCATCAAGGGCCGTGTGGCGGATTTGACTGTCACGGTGCAGCCCGGCGAATACCGCTCCTTCACTCTCAAGCTGGCCGCCGATGCAGACCATCACACCAGCCTGACCTACGACCCCTACACCTCACAGCTGACGATGGATCGCAGCTATGCCGGTTCCCGTGCCGACATCGTACACCGCCGCAGCTGCAAGGTCCGCAGCCAGAACGGTGCCCTGAAGCTCCGCATCCTGCTGGACAAAAACAGCGTGGAGGTCTTTGTCAACGACGGTGAGCAGACCATGACCGCATGGATCTACACCCCCCAGTCTGCCGACGGCATCACCTTTGCCGCCGATGGCAAAGCAACTGTTACGGCAGAACAGTTTGAGCTGAATCTGTAACCTGATATTCCCATCATTTCTCCTTCATTGAATACAGCCCCGCTTTGGCTTCTCCTTCGCTAAAGCGGGGCTGTGTTTTTGTATGGGTTCTATGCGTTCTGCCCCCGTTCCGGGGGCTTTTTTGTGTCCGGGAGGCAGCGTTTTCTGAAAACGCAGCCAAACTGCAAAAAAAGTTACAATTTTCTCATCAAAAAAGGCGGTTTCCCATTGACAGCCTTGTTATAATAGGAGTGTAAGATTTTTGAGCCAGCACTCTGCGGCTCTGATTGCTGAACGGCCCTTGCGGGCTTTTGGAAAAAGAAAGAGGCATACAGCATTATGACGAATATCGATATTTTCTCCGGCTTCCTGGGTGCCGGCAAGACGACTCTGATCAAGAAGCTCATCAAGGAATCCTTTGCGGGCCAGAAGGTGGTCCTGATCGAGAACGAGTTTGGTGAGATCGGCATCGACGGCGGCTTCCTGAAGGAGTCCGGCATCCAGATCAATGAGCTGAACGCAGGCTGCATCTGCTGCTCTCTGGTGGGCGATTTCCGTGCCGCTCTGCAGCAGGTGGTGGAGCAGTACCACCCCGACCGTATCGTCATCGAGCCCTCTGGTGTGGGCAAGCTGAGCGATGTCACCCGCGCTGTGGAGGGTGTGGCTGAGCATCTGGATGTGAAGCTGAACAGCTTTGTCACCGTGGCCGATGTCAACAAGGTCAAGATGTATATGAAGAACTTCGGTGAGTTCTATGATGATCAGATCAGCCACGCAAGCTGCATCATCCTGAGCCGCACCCAGACCGCCAGCGAGGAGAAGATCGCCGCTGCGGTCGCCATGCTGCGCGAGAAGAACCCCACCGCTACCATCGTGACCACCGCATGGGATTCCCTGACCGGTGAGCAGATCCTGAAGGCCATGTCCTCCAAGGACGATTTCAAGGCAGAGCTGATTGCCATGGCTGCCAAGGCCAATGAGAAGCACGCCGAGGAGGACGAGGAAGAAGAGCACGAGCATCATCACCATCATTACGATGAGAACGGTGTGTGCAGCTGCGGCCATCACCACCATGATCACGACGATGACGACGACGATGATGAGGACGAGCACGAGCATCACCACGACCACGAAGAGGATGACCACGAGGAGCACTGCTGCCACCACCATCACGATCACGACCATGAGGATGACCATGACCATGATGAGCATGAGCATCATCACCACGATGAGGACGGCCACTGCTGCTGCGGCCATCACCACCACCACCACGATCACGATGCCGATGAGGTGTTCACCAGCTGGGGTGTCGAGACGGCCAAGAAGTTCAGCAAGGCAGACATCGAGCACGCACTGACCGAGCTGGACGGCGGCAAGTACGGCATGATCCTGCGTTCCAAGGGCATCGTGGACGGCGGTGCCGACGGCTGGCTGGAGTTCGATTATGTCCCCGGCGAGTGGGAAGTGCGTCAGCGCGGTGCCGACGTGGGCGGCAAGCTGGTCGTCATCGGCTCCAAGCTGGACGAAAAGGCCATTGCCGCACTGTTTGGCTGCTGAGCTGCAAGTTGTGTAAGGAGAAAAACCGATTATGGCAAACGAGATCCCGGTTTACCTGTTTGTGGGCTTCCTCGAAAGCGGCAAGACCAAGTTCATTCAGGAGACCTTTGAAGACCCCAATTTCGATTCCGGTGACAAGACCCTGCTGCTGG
>OHRE01001133.1_pt1 | contig 11008 bp, 8 predicted proteins | sample 1578411 | NCBI WGS metagenome assembly OHRE01 (sample SAMEA3879566, study PRJEB24766) | human gut metagenome | biome: human-associated habitat; feature: feces | place: USA | collected 1985/1987 | reverse complement strand
CGGATCATCCAGCGTTCGGCGGGCATCCTCGACCAGCCCATCACCCCGGAGGGCGCTTACGAGCTGGCCAAATGCAGCCGGGGCACCCCCCGCGTGGCAAACCGCTTCTTGAAGCGTGTCCGCGACTTTGCCACCGTGCTGGGGGATGGCATCATCGACCGGGATGTTTCCCTGATGAGCCTGAAGCGGATGGACGTGGACGCGCTGGGTCTGGACGAGCTGGACCGCAGCCTGCTCCGCGCCATCATTGAGATGTACAACGGCGGCCCTGTGGGCTTGGAAACGCTGGCGGCGGCGCTGGGCGAGGAGGCCGTGACGCTGGAGGACCTGTGTGAGCCCTACCTGATGCAGATGGGCTTTTTGACCCGCACTCCCCGGGGCCGCTGTGCCACCCGCCTTGCCTATGAGCACCTGGGCCTGAAAGCCCCCGAGACCGGAAGCCCGGAGGACAACGGCCAGCAGAGCCTGTTCTGAGCCGTTTGAAGAGAGAAAGGAGGACGCTTATGCGCCCTGCAGATAGTTGGAAAGATTACGAGCTGCTGGATGCCACCGGCGGCAACCGCCTGGAGCGCTGGGGGGAGACCATCCTCATCCGGCCCGACCCGCAGGTGGTGTGGAAAACCGAGAAACAGAGCCCGCTCTGGGCCAAGGCCGATGCCATCTACCACCGCTCCAATCAGGGCGGCGGCGAGTGGGAGTACCGCCGCCGTCTGCCTGAGAAGTGGAAGATTTCCTGCGGTGAGGGCGAGGACAAGCTGACCCTCATCGTCAGCCCCACCGGCTTCAAGCACACCGGCGTGTTCCCGGAGCAGGCTGTCAACTGGGCCTGGTACGCCAAAAAGATCCGCGCGGCAGGCCGCCCTGTCAAGGTGCTGAACCTGTTTGGCTACACCGGCGGCGCAACGCTGGCCTGTGCCGCTGCGGGTGCTGCCGTCTGCCATGTGGATGCTTCCAAGGGCATCGTGGCGTGGGGCAAGGACAACGCCGTGGCCAGTGGTCTGGCGGACCGGCCCATCCGCTGGCTGGTGGACGACTGCGCCAAGTTTGTGGCCCGGGAAAAGCGCCGGGGCAACACCTACGATGGCATCATCATGGACCCGCCCAGCTACGGCCGCGGCCCCGGCGGCGAGATCTGGAAGCTGGAGGACTGCATCTACGAGCTCATCAGCCAGTGCGAGGAAGTGCTGAGCGATACGCCCCTCTTCTTTGCGGTCAACAGCTACACCACCGGCCTGTCCCCCGCGGTCATGGAGTATATGCTCAAGACCACGCTGGTGCCCCGCTTTGGCGGCAAGACCAGCTGTGATGAGATCGGCCTGCCTGTTTCCGCCACCGGCGGCGTTGTGCCCTGCGGCGCAACGGCCATTTGGGAAGAATGAACTCCCTCAGTCACGGCTGTCGCCGTGCCAGCTCCCTCGGGAAGGGAGCCTTTGGCATGGCGGGAACGTTGACCGTTTGCCGGAAAACTTCTCGGTTGCGCCAGAGGCCCCATCTCAGAGGGGGCTGTCTGCGAAGCAGACTGGGGGAGTGTCCTGACGGCAGCCATTCTGAAAAAATGAAGAAGAACCAAGAATGGGGTACAGCCCTTTTGAGGAGGGCGCACCACCGGAAAGAGAAAACCTATGGAAGAAACGATTTTAACTGCGAAAGATCTGAAGTTCCGCTATGACCCGGAACAGCCGGACTACGCCCTGAACGGCGTGTCGGCTGAGGTGAAGCGGGGCGAATTTGTGGCAGTGCTGGGGGCCAACGGCTGCGGAAAATCCACGCTGGCCAAGCACTTCAATGCCATCCTCCTGCCGGAGAGCGGCACTGTGCTGGTGGAGGGGATGGACACCAGGGACGAGGACAAGATCTACGATATCCGCCAGACCGTGGGCATGGTGTTCCAGAGCCCGGACAACCAGATCGTTGCCACCGTGGTGGAGGAAGATGTTGCCTTTGCGCTGGAAAATCTGGGCGTGCCGCCGGAGGAGATGCGCCGCCGCGTGGATGAAGCGATGAAGATGGCAGGCATCTACGAGTACCGGGAGCGTGCGCCCCACAACCTGTCCGGTGGCCAGAAGCAGCGCGTTGCCATTGCGGGCGTGGTCGCCATGCGGCCCGACTGCCTGATCCTGGACGAGGCCACCGCCATGCTTGATCCCCGGGGTCGGGAGCAGGTGATGCAGACCATCCACCATCTGAACAAGAACATGGGCATCACGGTGGTGTCCATCACCCACTATATGGAAGAAGCTGCTCAGGCCGACCGCGTGCTGGTGATGAGCAAGGGCAATGTGGTCATGGAGGGCACCCCGAAAGAGGTATTCAGCCAGACCGAAAAGGTGCGCGCCCTGCGGCTGGATGTGCCGCAGGCTGCCGAGCTGCGGGATGAGCTGGTCAAGGCCGGCATCCCCATGCCCGAGGGCATCATTGACACCGGCGCGTGCGCACAGGCTCTGTATGAGCTTTTGAAGTAAGGGAGGGGACGGAAGATGGGAAGCATTATCAAAGTAGATCACCTGAGTTATGTCTATAACCCGGGAATGCCCAATGCCGTCACCGCGCTGGATGACGTGAGCTTTGAGGTGGAAGAGGGAGATTTTGTGGGCATCATCGGTGCCACCGGCTCCGGCAAGAGCACCCTCATCACCCACATGAACGGCCTGAACAAGCCCACCAGCGGCCACATCATCATCGATGGCCGTGACCTGTGGGCCGAGCCGGAAAAGATCCGGGAATTCCGTTTCCTCACCGGTCTGGTGTTCCAGTACCCGGAGTACCAGCTGTTTGAGGAGACTTGCTATAAGGATATCGCCTTTGGCCCCAGAAACATGGGGCTGGACGAGGCCGAGATCGACAGGCGGGTGCATGAAGCAGCGGACTTTGTCGGCCTGGATGAGGCGCTGCTGCAGCGCAGTCCCTTTGAGCTGTCCGGCGGCCAGAAGCGCCGGGTGGCCGTGGCGGGTGTGATGGCCATGAAGCCCCGCATTCTGGTGCTGGATGAGCCTGCCGCCGGGCTGGACCCCGAGGGCCGGGACGAGATCCTGTCTGAGGTCAAGGAGTACCACAAAAAGACCGGCACCACCGTGCTGCTGGTCTCCCACAGCATGGAGGATATTGCCAAGTATGCGAACCGTGTGCTGGTGATGAGCAATAAGAAGATCGCCATGTACGACACCGTGGAGAACGTGTTTGCCCGTGCGCCCGAGCTGCTGGCGCTGGGCCTGAGCGTGCCGCAGGTCACAAAGATCTTCCTCAAGCTGCGGGAGATGGGGGTGGATGTTCCGGCGGATGTTTACACTGTGCCCTATGCCGTCAAGATGATTTTGGAAGCCAAGAAGCGCCGGGACGCAGGCGAAAGCCTTGTGCTGCCCCGTGTGGATGCAAAGAAGGGGGGCGCTGCCACATGCTGAGAGATATCACCATCGGCCAGCACTTCCCGGGCGACAGCCTTGTGCATAAGTTCGACCCCCGCATGAAGCTGGTGCTGACCATCGTCTACATCATCCTGCTGTTTGCCGCGTCCAACCCGCTGGGCCTGACGCTGTCCCTTGTGTTCCTCGTGGCCATGTACGGCGTGGCGAAGATCCCCTTCAAGCTCATCACCAAGAGCCTGAAGCCCATTTTGCCCATCATCCTCTTTACCGCGGTGCTCAACCTCTTCTTTGTTTCGGGCGAGGGCGAGCCACTGGTGCACTTCTGGGTGCTGAACATCTACGCCGAGGGCCTGCGCTATGCCATCCTGATGGCGGTGCGCGTGATGGCACTGATCGCGGGCACCAGCCTCCTGACCTATACCACCAGCCCCATCGTGCTGACGGATGCCATCGAGCAGCTGCTCAAGCCTTTGGGCAGGCTGCACTTCCCGGTGCATGAGCTGGCTATGATGATGAGCATTGCCCTGCGGTTTATCCCGACCCTGATCGAAGAGACCGACAAGATCATGAACGCCCAGAAAGCCCGCGGTGCCATGCTGGACAACGGCTCCATGATGGAGCGCGTCAAGGCGCTGGTGCCGGTGCTCATCCCGCTGTTCATCTCGGCCTTCCGCCGCGCCGATGAGCTGGCCATGGCCATGGAGTGCCGCTGCTACCGCGGCGGTGATGGCCGCACCCGCCTGAAAGTGCTGCGCTGCACCCGGCAGGATTATATCGATCTGGCGGTGTGCATCGTCTGCTTTATGGTGATCCTGAGCTCGAGACTGGTGTTCCCGAATTTTTAAAAACTCCCCCAGTCGCCTGCGGCGACAGCCCCCTCGAGGAGGGGGCCTTATAGCCTCCCTCTTTGAGGGAGGTGGCACGGCAAAGCCGTGACGGAAGGAGTTCCATGCAGAACTATTTACTGACCCTTGCCTACGACGGCACCAACTACTGCGGCTTTCAGGTGCAGCCCAACGGGCGGAGCGTGGCCCAGACCTTTCAGGATGGGCTGGAAGCGGTGCTCCACAGCCGCCCCGATATCAAGGGGTGCAGCCGCACCGATGCTGGGGTCCACGCGCTGGGCTTTGCGCTGAACTTCCACGCGGAGACCCGCATCCCCCCCGAAAAGTTGCCGTTGGCCATCAACCAGCACCTGCCCCCGGATATCCGGGTGCTGTGCGCCCGGGTGGTGCCGGAGGAGTTCCACGCCCGCTATGCCGCCCATACCAAGACCTACCTGTACCGCATCCACAACCACCCCATCGATTCGCCTTTTGATGAAAAATATTACACCCGGGTGCCCCGGCGGCTGGATGTGGATGCCATGCAGAGGGCGGCGGAACAGTTTGTGGGAAAGCACGATTTTCTGGCCCTGTGCGCGGCGGGTTCCTCTGCTGCTGCCCACGGAGATACCGTGCGCACCATCACCGACTGCCATGTGACCCGGAAGGGCGACGAGGTGGACATTGAGGTGACAGCGGACGGCTACCTCTATAACATGGTGCGCATTCTGGCAGGCACCCTGTGTGAGGTGGGCGCGGGCCGGATGCAGCCCGATGCCATCCCCGGCATCCTTGCCAGCCGGGACCGCAGCCAGGCCGGGCCGACGCTGCCCGCGAAGGGGCTATTTTTGAAACGTGTAGATTACGAAGGGTGAACCTCTCCGTCAATGCTTTGCATTGCCACCTCTCCTGATAGGAGAGGCAAGAAAATGGCAGCGTAAACTTGGCTCCCCTGCTAGGGGAGCTGTCACCGTAGGTGACTGAGAGGTTTCGCAAAGGAGAGATATCCATGAGAAAGAAGCATCGTTCGACCGAGAGTGACGAGCCGCTTTCGGAAGGGCGGGTCGAATATCTGGAAGCTGCCCGCCAGCGTGTGCGGAACCGGCGCATCCGCCGCACGGCGGTGCTGTTGGTGCTGCTAACGGCGGTGGTGCTGTTTGCCACTGGCATCGCGGGCAGCTCGGTGGCGGCCCTGAAGGACCTGACCGATACGGCCCGCATTGCCCTGCTGCCCGGCTCCGGCTGGCCCCAGCAGACCGGTGTGGCCGAGCTGGAGCAGATGGCCCCCCTGACCGGCAGCTTTGTGGAGCTGGGGGACGAGGGCTGTGTGGTCTGGTCGCGCACCGGCAAAAAGCTGAACAGCATCCAGAGCGGCTATGCCCGCCCGGCGCTGGCCGCGGGCAAGACCCGCTTTGTCCTCTACAACCGCTCCGGAAACGAGCTGCGGGTGGAGAGCCGCACCCAGAACCTCTACACCAAGCAGCTGGAAAACAGCATTTTCCTCTGCGCCATGTCGGACAACGGCACGCTGGCTGTGGTCACAGAGGACCAGACCAGCATGGCGAAGCTGCTGGTATACAGCCCCTCCATGGAGCAGCAGCTCAGCTGGAGCATGACTTCCAACGACGGCACCCCCCTGCGGATGGCCTTTTCCCCCGACAGCCGGAAGCTGGCGGCGGCAGCCGTCACCGTCAGCGGGGGACAGGTGATGACCAACCTCTACCTCATCAATCTGGCATCGGGCGATCCCGTCAGTCTGGTGAATCAGGGCGGTGTGCCCCAGTGGCTGGGGTGGACCTCCGCTTCCACGATCCTGGCTGTCTACGATACCAGGGCCGTGCTCTACAATGCGGGCGGCGGCGAGCGTGCGGTCTATGATTTTGCGGGCACGGAGCTGAAAGATGTTTCGGTGGACGCGGCAGGCAATGTGGCCCTGCTGCTGGCATCGGGGCAGGTCTCTCAGGCTGTGACGCTGGACAAAAACCTGAACGTCCAGTTCAGCGCTGCTGTCTCGGCGGCAAATTCCATTGTCCGGGCGGGGAACCTGTTCTATCTGCTGGCCGATAACGCCGTGGAGTGCTTTGATGCGTCCGGCACCCAGCAGTGGAGCCAGAACCTTGACACCAGCCCGCAGGCATTGCTGGCCAACAGCAAGGATCTGCTGCTGTTCAGCGGCAACACAGTGCAGAAGTTGGAGATTCCTGAGAGCTAAACCTCTCCGTCAATGCTTCGCATTGCCACCTCTCCCAAAGAGAGAGGCAATTGCGGCTTTGAGAAAAAGAGTGCAATTTATTTTGTGGCTTCCCCTGTCAGAAGCGTTGGCTCCCCCTTTGGGGGAGCTGGCACGACGGCAGTCGTGACTGAGAGGGTGAGCCAGTTCGGAATAAGGTTAAACGTATGTTCAAGAATCCGTCATTTATTTTTGATATCCTATGTACGGTGGTCTGGCTGGTGCTGGCCGTCCGGTATGCCCGCAAAGGCTTTCTGGCCTCGGTGGTGCAGCTGACGGGCAGCCTCATCAGCCTGTTCGGTGCCAGAGCCTTTTCAGGCTGGGCAGCCGGGCAGGTGTTCGAGCGCTTCCTGGCCGGAAGCTTCCGGGACCAGATCGCTGCCAATATCGCCGCCGGGGGAGCCGTCAGTCTGGATGGCATTGCCCAGCGGTACGCGGGCTTTCTGCCCGAGGCGTTCCGGGCATCCATCGTGGATGCCTGCGAGCGCTCCATCTCTGCCGTCCTCAATGACAACGCCGTTGTGCTGGCGGATACCATCGTCCAGAAGGTGCTGGCTCCGCTGCTGACCCCGGTGATCTCGCTGGTGCTGTTCTTTGTGGCGTTTGCCCTGCTGCGGATGCTGGTCAGCCTGCTGGTCACAGTGCTGGGGCTGGTGAACAAGCTGCCCGTGATCGGTGCAGTGAACCACTGGCTGGGCTGGGGCGTGGGCGGCATTGCCAGCCTTGTGGACATCTATCTGGTGCTCTGCGTGGTCTGGGCGCTCATTGTGATCACCGGCGGCAACCTCACCATGCTCAACGACACGGTGATGAGCGGCAGCCTTTACTATAAAGTATTCAATGTGTTCAACCCGTTTGTCTGAGCGGGGAGGGAAAAGGAGGAACAATGGTCTGCATTCGATGCCAGAAGCGGCCTGCCATTATTTTTGTCCAGCGGATGGAAAATGGCCAGATGAAAAACGAGGGGTACTGCCTGCACTGTGCCCGGGAGATGCACATCAAACCGGTCGATGATCTGATGAAACAGTTTGGCATGTCTGATGAGGACATGGATGCCATGGAAGACCGGATGGAAAACATGATGCAGGAGATGGGGGACATGAGCAGCATGAACCCCTTCTCCATGATGATGGGCATGGGCCAGCCGGACCAGAGCGAAGAGGACGGCGATCTTGTGCCCGGCTCCAGCGCTACCTTCCCGCTGGGGGTGAACGGCGGTGCCCAGAACGGCAAAAACGAAAAGAAGGCGGGCAAAAATGAGAAAAAGCCGCCCCGCCGCAAGTTTTTGGATACCTACTGCGAGAACCTGACCCGCAAAGCCCGGGAGGGGAAGCTGGATGATATCATCGGCCGTGACCGGGAGATCTACCGCACCATCCAGATCCTGAGCCGCCGCCAGAAGAACAACCCCTGCCTCATTGGTGAGGCGGGCGTTGGCAAGACCGCCATTGCCGAGGGCATTGCCGAGCGCATTGCCAAGGGGCAGGTGCCGGCAGGGCTGCAGGATAAGGAGATCTTCCTGCTCGATCTGACCAGCCTTGTGGCAGGTACCCAGTTCCGCGGCCAGTTTGAGCAGCGGGTCAAGGGCCTGCTGAGCGAGGTCAAGGCGGCAGGCAACGTCATCCTGTTCATTGACGAGATCCACACCATTACCTCTGCCGGTGAGAGCGAGGGTGCCATGAATGCGGGCAACATCCTGAAGCCCGCCCTCTCCCGCGGCGAGATCCAGGTCATCGGTGCCACCACCTTCAACGAGTACCGCAAGTATATCGAGAAGGACCAGGCGCTGGAGCGCCGGTTCCAGCCCGTGCGGGTGGAGGAACCCAGCGTTGCTGATACGCTGGCCGTGATGGGCGGCATCAAGCACTACTACGAGGAGCACCACCATGTGCAGGTGCCCGCCGATGTGCTGAGCGCAACTGTCACCCTGAGCGAACGGTACATCACCGACCGCTACCTGCCCGATAAGGCCATCGACCTGCTGGACGAGGCCTGCGCCTGCTGCAATCTGGCCCACCCGGTCATCTCGGAGTACCTCGAAATGCAGAAGGAGCTGGACGCCCTCCGGCAGGAAGAAGCCGAGATGGAGAACGCCGATGTCAACGAGCCCATCGACTATGAGCGGGTGGCCGAGCGGAAGACCCGGATGGCCCAGCTGGAGAGCGAGCTGCCCGCAAAGCAGGCCGCTGCCAGCGCGATCCAGGTGACCATGGACGATGTGGCCAAGGTCATCGAGCTGTGGACCGGCATCCCCGCCGTGAAGATCCGGGAAACCGAGTACGCCAAGCTCGCCAGCCTGGAAAGCGAACTGAAAAAGAAGATCATCGGGCAGGACGAGGCCGTCCATCTGGTGGCACAGGCCGTCAAGCGCAGCCGCGCCGACCTGTCCGGCCGCCGCCGCCCCGCCAGCTTCATCTTTGTCGGCCCCACCGGCGTCGGCAAGACCGAGCTGGTCAAGCAGCTGGCCAGCCAGCTCTTCGACGGGCCGGACCCGCTCATCCGCCTTGATATGAGCGAATATATGGAAAAATATGCGGTGTCCCGCATGATCGGTTCGCCTCCGGGCTATGTCGGCTACGAGGAGGCCGGTCAGCTGACCGAAAAGGTCCGCCGCCGCCCTTACAGCGTCGTGCTGTTCGATGAGATCGAAAAAGCCCACCCCGACGTCATGAACATCCTGCTCCAGATCCTGGACGAAGGCAAGATCAACGACGCCCAGGGCCGGACGGTCGATTTCTCCAACACCGTCATCTGCATGACCTCCAACGCGGGCAGCAGCGACCAGTCCACCGCCGGTCTGGGCTTCAACAAGAGCCAGGACCAGCTCAGCGAGGAAAAGAGCCGCAAGGCCCTGAGCCAGTTCCTCCGCCCGGAATTTCTGGGCCGCGTGGACGAGGTCATCACCTTCAGACCGCTGGGGCAGGAGACGCTGGAAGGCATCGCTGCCCTCATGCTGGACGAATACAAGCCCAGCATGGAGGCCAAGGGCATCCGGTACAGCTACACCCCGGCAGCCCTCCATGCGCTGGTCGTCAAAAGCCAGGGCGGCAAATTCGGTGCGCGCGACCTGCGCCGCGTCATCCGCAAGGCCGTGGAGGACCCCGCCGCCGAGAAGATCATCGACGGCACCCTCGCTTCGGGCAGCAGCCTGACTGTGGACGCCGAAAACGACGAGATCGTTCTGCGATAAGCGTATAAGATGAAACAGCCGCCGTGCAGTTTTTCACTGCACGGCGGCTGTTGTTGTTTGATCGGCGGCTCAGTCGTGCTCGCCGGTATAGATCTGGATATAACGGGGAGCATGTTTTTCCTGCACAAAGAGCAATGCGCAGGTCAGTGCGGCAGCTAAGAACGTGAACACAGCAAGCAGAGCTTTGAGAACTTTCATCGTTTGATCCTCCTTGGCGGGTATGGCATCCGTGGGAGCAAGACCAGCTCCACAGAAGTTATTATAGGTAGTATATCATATTCGATGCCGAAACGCAAACGTCCGTATTTTGGAAGAACGTTACAAAAATGTCAAGGGTTAGTCTTGCCTAATTAGCAAAATCAGCAAAGAAAATTCAGGAATTTGCATCATTTTGGCTCAGTTGTCGTTGAACTTCGGGATGCAACATGATACAATAAACGTGTCAAGCAGCTGCCGTCCCTGGCCCCCGTGCGCCCGCACGAAAGCCGGGGAAGGCAATTCAAGCAGAATGGGGGATTTAATTCCATGTTGAACAAGCTGAAACGTGCGGCGCTTGGCGCGCATACGCCGCATGACAAGGCAACCGCTGCAAGCAAACCAGTTCCGATGCCTCTGCCCGCGCAGGTACGCATCCTGATGAGCCAGCACATCGGCGCCCCGGCGAAAGCCCTGGTCAAAAAGGGCGACGAAGTGTTTGTCGGCACCAAGATCGGTGAAGCAGGCGGTTTTGTCTCTGCAAATATCCACTCCAGTGTTTCCGGCACCGTGGCTGCCGTGGAACCGTTCCGTCTGTCCAACGGCCGGATGTGCGACTCCGTCGTCATCAAGACCGATGGCAAGCAGACCGTTGACCCCGCCGTCAAGGCCCCGGAAGTGACCGATAAGGCCAGCTTCCTGGCAGCCGTGCGTGCGTGCGGTCTGGTCGGTCTGGGCGGCGCAGGCTTCCCGACCGACGTCAAGCTCCAGCCCAAGCCTCCGGTGGATACCCTGCTCATCAACGCTTCCGAGTGCGAAGTGTGGCTGACCAGCGATACGCAGGAGATGCTGAACTGCAGCGATGATATCATCCGCGGCATCGAGGCCGTGCTGAAGTACGTCGGCATCCCGAAGTGCGTCATCGGCATCGAGAACAACAAGCCGGAGTGCATCGACCTGCTGTGCCAGAAGACCAAGGACAAGCCTGCGATCGAGGTCAAGCCGCTGCCCAGCGTCTACGGCACCGGTGCCGAGCTGATCCTGATCGAGAAGTGCCTGGGCCGCGAGGTCCCGCACGGCGGTCTGCCCGCCGATGCAGGCGCCATCGTCATGAACGTGACCAGCGTCTCCACCCTGGGCAAGTATCTGGCGACCGGTATGCCGGTGGTCAGCCGCTGCATCACCGTGGACGGCGATGCCTGCGCAA
>OHRE01001125.1_pt1 | contig 11055 bp, 10 predicted proteins | sample 1578411 | NCBI WGS metagenome assembly OHRE01 (sample SAMEA3879566, study PRJEB24766) | human gut metagenome | biome: human-associated habitat; feature: feces | place: USA | collected 1985/1987 | reverse complement strand
TCATTATAAGGCGAATACAACTTCTTGACAGTTCTTCCTGATTGAACTTCTTAAGAGGATGCTTTATAGTGAGAGTGAGGTGATAAAAATGTCTAAAATATTAGTATGTGATGACGATAGAGAAATCGTAGAAGCAATCGAAATTTATCTTTCTCAGGAGGGATATCAGATTTTAAAAGCATATGACGGAATCGAAGCACTGGAGATTCTGGAGAAATTATTCACGCAACACGAAGTCGTGATTCTCACTGGTGGCTCAATGATGTACGTAGACGCTATCTGTAAGGGAATTGACGATATTCCTACCGTTGATGCGGAAACCCGTCAAATCATGTTACAAAAGTATGAAGAGGAAGGCCTTGAACAACTCTGCGCAGAACTTCGACTGTTAGATCCGGAATATTACCGGATTGTAGATCTGAAGAATCCCAAGCGAGTGATTCATGCGTTGGAGATTTTCTATATGACCGGACGCACTTATACCTCTTTCCGCACCCAACAAAAAAAGCAACGTCCTTTCCGCATTCTAAAAATCGGTCTGACTCGCGACCGGGAAGAGTTGTATGACCGTATCAACCGTCGGGTAGATCAGATGATGGAGGAAGGATTATTGGAAGAAGTACGTTCCGTACTTCCCTATCGTCACCTCAATTCACTCAATACAGTAGGCTATAAAGAACTGTTCAAATATCTGGACGGAGAATGGGAACTCCCCTTTGCCATAGATAAAATCAAGCAAAACTCCCGCATTTATTCGCGTAAACAAATGACCTGGTTCAAAAGAGATGAAGAAATAAAATGGTTCCACCCGGAACAAGAAACGGAGATACTAGCGTACCTCCGTCAACAAATCAATGCATGATTTCTTCTATTTCTTGTTCTGACGGGTCTGATATTCATCATCCGTCAACATTTCTACAATAATCACCCCATTCTTTCCTTTGTCTCCGTAGACAACCTGTGCTGATTTATCTTTCAGCACAGAAATACTTTTTATATGGTCCGGCGCAAGCTTAGACAACGCATCTTTCTCCATAGCTTCTTTCCCGTCTATAATGACTAAAGGCTCTTCGCCTTTTATCCCATGCACAGTTACACCATTATTCACCTTAAACCCTGTATTTCCATTTTTCACACTGCCTGAAAGTTCAGGAAACAGGTCAACCACTTCCTGCTCCATTCGTATATTCATCGTAGAAGATACAGAAGCTTTTACTGGCTTATATCCAATAAATGAGAACCACAGATTGCCGTCTTTCATTGCTTTCAGACTAAAATGACCATTTATATCCGTTATCGTACCATGATTTGTATTAGGCACAATAATGCTGACTCCAGCCTTCGGACGCCCCTGCTCGTCAACAACAGTTCCACTAACCGGAAAATCGGGAACAGCATCTGTACTGGTTGTTTTTTGTGAAAAACTGATTTCCTTATTCTGTATTTTAGTCTTACTGCCTCGTTGAGTATTTACAAGTATCACCCCGTTCGCACCACGTTTACCATACACTTTTATCGAAGTAGAATCTTTCAACACAGATATACTTTCTATTGTTGACGGGTCCAGCTTTTCCATAGCATCCATACTAATCTCCATGCCATCAGCAAAAATCAAAGGCTGCTTATTCTCTGCAAATCTGATATTCCCAAATCTTATAGGGACAGTATATTTCACTGGTACAGGTCTGCCTCGTTGCTTTCCGGGAATCCAATCCGGCATTTCACTGACAATTCTTTCGGCTTCCTGATTTAATGACGCTTCATCCGACTGAAGTGTACGTACATCTTTTATCTTCCCGGTTTCAGCCACAGTGAAACCTACCATCACTCTACCGCCCGCTTTACCCTTCATCGGAGAACCAGCTATTTTCTCCGACAGATATTTTTGCAGTGCACTCATACCACCAGGATATTCCGGCATCTGCTCTACAACCTCAAAAATAACAATTTCTTCTTCCTCTTTCGATTTCACACCGGACACCACCAAATCATCTCTCTTCTCGTCTTTAGATACTTTTACTGTATCTTGCAGCACCTTTTCTTGCACAATTTCCGCCAAATCATTAACTTTGACAGCAGAAATCTCTTCCATTTTTTCAGAGATTTCAGGACGGGCAAAAGCAGTTACTGCAATAGCTGCCAACGGAAGTACATACAAATACTTCAACCGTGCCCACGGATTCGATTTTTCTTTTAACATCATAGTGATACGTTTTTTAAGTTTACTGTGATTAAAGCTGTTGGCCATAGAGTAGAGCCTTGTGCCAACGGCTTTTTTTATTAATAATAGTTGATATTCTTTCGCGTTTACACCCTCATTAATGACGGTCTCGTCCGCTTCATATTCGTGAATGTTCTGCAACTCCTGTTTCAACAACCATGCACCAGGATTGAACCATTGGAAAAAGATGCAAATATCCGCCACCAATAAATCTACTGAATGACGATGGTGGATATGAGCCATTTCATGAATAAGGATTTCCCTCCCGTTTTCCTCCAGGTCTTTCCGGCTGATGACAATATACTTCATCCAACTGAACGGAGCTATCTCCTGATTGTGCACCACAAGTGTAACCCCTTTCTCCAACTTCTCATGTTTGCCGGAATGTACCAACCGGAAGAGACAAATCAAAGAATAGATATTGCGACAGACAAGAAACAGAATACCCGCCAGATAGACCAGCAGAACAATCTGTACCCAAGATATGGCCGGCGTCTCCTGCACTGCACCGACTTCAACAGGGGTAGGTTCCGATTCTGCCATCAGTAGCAACTGCTCGATGGAAAGCATAGCCTGTTGCACCTCAACCTGATGCCGGGTAGTTACTTCGATACAAGGAATGAGTAATGAAAAGAACAACACTCCCAATAAAGCCATTCGATTGAAACGATGAAAAGTTTCCTTGCTAAGTAATAACCTGAAAAACAGGTAAAACAAAACAAGACAAACTGACGATTTTAATATATAGATGAAGAAAACTCCCATAGCATAGATTTTCGTTAAAAAGATTAGTGTTTCTTATCGGCCTGTTCCACTTCGTGAATGAGTTGCTTCAATTCATCCAACGAAATATCTTCCTCCTTAACCAAAGAAGAAACAGCATTCAGATAAGAATTATTAAAATACTTGCTAATCACATTTCGCAATGTTCCTTTACGAAAATCCTCTTCGCTGACTACAGGATAGTATTGATAAGTATTCCCAAAAGTATAGTGAGCTAAAAAACCTTTTTCTTCCAGCCCACGCACAATCGTAGATAATGTATTAAAATGCGGCTTGGGCTCTTCATAGAAAGCCAACATTTCTTTCACGAACAAGGGGCCTTTTTCCCAGAAAAAGCCCATGATTTCTTCTTCTTTTGCTGTTAATCCTTTCATATCTGCAACTTTGTTTACTGCAAATAACGAAAAGTTTTAGTTCATAAACTAATTTATCTAGTTAAAGTAAACTAAAAGCTATAGTTAAGAAGAAAATCTTACTATTAAATACCTGTGAAACAGAATTTCTACTACCCCTTTAGCCCCACAGTTTATTCACAATAAAGTTGCCGATATAGAATAAGTCGCCCATAAAAACAATGCTGAATACCAGAAAAGTGAAACAAGTACTCCACCGGGCTCCTCCATCCTCTTCCCCGCGTTTGATACGAAGCAGGGAACTATGCAAACAATCACCTGCTATGAACAGCACAAACAAACTCGGTATCAAGTCACCCCACGATACCAACCACAGATTATCCCCCTTCCCCAACAGGAATGTCAATGCCACGGCCAATAAGAAGACAGAAGCATATTGCAAGTCTTTTCTTTTTGAATTCATAGTGGTAATGTTTAAAGTCCTTTTCACAAAGATATTGAATCTCACCCAATAATCCTTATCAAATCTATATAAAAATCGGTCAGGCTTTGTTGAATCTAAGTTTATTGTTACTTTTGCAAGTACGAATTAAAACCAAAACCGATTATAAAAGCAGATGAAAAAGATCAGCATCACTTTATTACTCTGCCTTCTCTGTCTGACCGGAATGGCACAAGGACAAAAGGCACTCGATTTAAAAGATATCACCTCCGGACGTTTCCGCCCGGAAAATATCCAGGGAGTAATCCCTATGCCTGATGGTGAACACTACACGCAGATGAACGCTGACGGCACGCAAATCATTAAATACTCTTTCAAGACAGGCGAGAAAGTAGAAGTGATCTTCGATGTAAGCACTGCACGCGAATGTGACTTCAAGAACTTCGACAGTTACCAGTTCTCGCCCGACGGTCAGAAATTGCTGATTGCTACTAAAACGACACCTATATATAGGCATTCATACACAGCTGTACATTACATTTACCCTTTGAAACGAAATGATAAGGGCGTTACGACAAACAACATTATTGAACGGCTGTCTGACGGTGGACCTCAACAGGTCCCCGTCTTTTCTCCAGACGGTACAATGATTGCTTTTGTCCGCAACAATAACATATTTCTTGTTAAGTTGCTTTATGGCAACAGTGAAAGCCAAATTACGGAGGATGGCAAACAGAACTCTGTAATTAACGGCATCCCCGACTGGGTATATGAAGAAGAGTTCGGTTTCGACCGTGCTTTGGAATTCAGCGCTGATAATACACTGATCGCTTTCATCCGCTTCGATGAATCAGAAGTTCCCTCCTACTCTTTTCCGGTATTTGCCGGACAGGCACCCCGTATTGATGCCTTAAAAGATTATCCGGGTGAATATACCTACAAGTATCCGAAAGCCGGATACCCGAACTCGAAAGTAGAAGTACGCACGTATGACATCAAGTCACATGTCACCCGTACGATGAAACTCCCGCTGGATGCAGATGGATACATTCCACGTATCCGCTTCACAAAGGATGCCAACAAATTGGCTATCATGACATTAAACCGTCATCAAGACCGTTTCGATCTCTACTTTGCCGATCCTCGTTCAACACTTTGCAAACTAATGCTCCGTGATGAATCTCCTTATTACATAAAGGAGAATATTTTCGATAACATCCAGTTCTATCCCGAATATTTCAGCATGCTTAGCGAACGTGACGGTTACAGTCATCTCTATTGGTATAGCATGGGAGGTAACTTGATTAAAAAGGTTACTAACGGTAAGTTCGAAGTGAAAGATTTTCTGGGATATGATGAGGAAGACGGCTCTTTCTATTATACCAGCAACGAAGAGAGTCCTCTGCGCAAGGCTGTCTATAAAATAGACAAAAAAGGCAAAAAGATTAAATTGTCTCAACAGGCAGGAACCAATACGCCGCTCTTCAGCAAATCGATGAAGTATTATATGAATAAGTTCTCCAGCTTGGATACTCCTATGTTGGTTACTTTGAACGATAATTCAGGAAAAACGCTCAAAACGCTTATTACGAATGATGCGTTGAAGCAAACATTGTCCGGATATGCAGTACCACAAAAAGAGTTCTTTACTTTCCAGACTACAGATGGCGTGAAGTTGAACGGCTGGATGATGAAACCGGTTAATTTCTCCGCATCCAAAAAATACCCGGTACTGATGTATCAATATAGTGGCCCGGGTTCCCAACAGGTATTAGATACTTGGGGAATCAGTTGGGAGACATACATGGCAAGCCTCGGTTATATCGTGGTATGTGTAGATGGTCGTGGCACTGGAGGCCGTGGAGAAGCTTTTGAGAAATGTACCTATTTGAAAATCGGAGTCAAAGAAGCCAAAGACCAGGTGGAAACAGCGCTTTACCTAGGTAAACAAGCGTATGTGGACAAAGACCGCATCGGTATCTGGGGTTGGAGTTATGGCGGATACATGACTCTTATGAGCATGAGCGAAGGAACTCCCGTATTCAAAGCCGGAGTAGCAGTAGCCGCACCGACCGACTGGCGTTTCTATGATACGATTTACACCGAACGTTTCATGCGCACTCCCAAAGAAAATGCGGAAGGATATAAGGAATCATCAGCCTTCACCCGTGCCGACAAACTTCATGGCAACTTGTTGCTAGTACATGGTATGGCAGATGACAATGTTCACTTCCAGAACTGTGCAGAATATGCCGAACAGTTAGTTCAGCTTGGAAAACAATTTGATATGCAAGTGTACACGAACCGTAATCATGGAATATATGGTGGCAACACCCGCCAACACTTGTACACACGGTTGACCAACTTCTTCTTGAACAACTTATAATGACGGATAGAGTACGTAAGCCCGAATGGCTGAAAATTAATATCGGTGCCAACGAACGATACACCGAAACAAAGCGAATTGTCGACTCCCACTGCTTGCACACGATATGCAGCAGTGGGCGTTGCCCTAATATGGGGGAATGTTGGGGAAAAGGAACAGCTACCTTCATGATTGGCGGTGACATCTGCACGCGTAGCTGTAAATTTTGCAACACACAGACAGGGCGTCCGCATCCGTTAGATGCAAACGAACCTACCCATGTAGCAGAATCCATCGCACTGATGAAACTGGATCATGCCGTCATCACCTCTGTAGACCGGGATGATTTACCTGATTTGGGAGCAGAACATTGGGCACATACCATCCGGGAAATAAAACGGTTGAATCCACAGACAACCATTGAAGTGCTAATTCCGGATTTTCAAGGCAAAATGGAGTTGGTAGATTTAGTAATTGACGCCCGCCCCGACATCATATCACACAATATGGAAACTGTGCGCCGCATTAGTCCACTAGTCCGCAGTGCAGCAAATTATGATACAAGCTTACAGGTTATCAGACACATTTCCAAAAAGGGAGTCAAATCTAAAAGCGGCATAATGGTCGGACTGGGTGAAACTCCGGAGGAAGTCGAAACATTGATGGACGATCTGTTAGCAACCGGTTGCCAGATTCTTACCATAGGTCAATACCTGCAACCGAGTCATCGGCATTATCCCGTTGCAGCATACATCACTCCGCTGCAATTCGCGAAATATAAAACAGTTGGTTTAGAGAAAGGATTCAACATCGTAGAGAGTGCTCCCCTTGTTCGTTCCTCCTACCATGCAGAGAAACATATTCGTTAGCAAACAAAACACATACACTATTTGTTTTATAGATAAAACCGACAAATAAACATAAATATAGAGATGGACCATAAAGGAATACTTTCTTCCGCATTTAACATGTCGCTGGGTTTTATCCCCGTTATTATTTCCATTTTATTGTGTGAACTTATAACGCAAGACACGGCTATTTACATCGGTACAGGTATAGGTATTATAGGAATATACCTTTCTTATCGACGTAAAGGATTGTTAATTCCTAATTTTATCCTCTATATAGCGACCGGAGTGCTGGCGCTATTATCCGTAGCAGCTCTCATTCCTGGTGATTATGTTCCTCCCGGTGCACTTCCGCTTACTCTGGAAGTCAGTATTCTCATTCCGATGCTAAGTCTTTATATGCATAAGAAAAGGTTTATCAACCACTTCTTAAAACAGATAGGTTCTTGCAACAAACGTTTATATGCCCAGGGAGCAGAAGCCGCCGTTGTATCTGCCCGCATTGCCTTGATTTTCGGAATACTGCATTTTATTATAATCAGCATCACCGTCATTTTCCAAAACCCACTAAGTAAGACAAGTCTGTTTGTACTCTATAAAGTGTTACCTCCTAGCATCTTTCTTATGAGCATCCTGTTCAACCAGATCGCTATCCGTTTCTTCAATCACTTAATGTCTCACACGGAATATGTTCCTATTGTGAATACAAAAGGAGATGTGATCGGGAAAACCCCTGCAATAGAAGCTGTTAATTATAAGAACGCATACATCAATCCGGTGATAAGAATTGCCATATCCACTCATGGAATGCTGTTCCTTTGCGACAGACCGTCAACAGCCATTTTGGACAAAGGAAAAGTGGACATTCCCATGGAATGTTATCTCCGCTATGGAGAATCTTTAGAAGCAGGTGCCACCCGTTTGATTAACAATGCTTTCCCGCACGAGAAAGATATCAAGCCAGAGTTCAATATCGTTTATCACTTTGAGAATGAAGTAACCAATCGTCTTATCTACTTATTCATCGTTGATATCAAGGATGATTCCATCCTTTGTACCCCTCGCTTTAAGAACAGTAAGCTATGGAGCTTCAAACAGATAGAGGAAAACTTGGGAAAAGGCTTCTTCAGTAGCTGTTTCGAAGATGAATATGAACACCTGAAAGGCGTTATTTATATAAGAGAAAAATACAGGGAATCTTAGACAATTCAGGCACATGTCCCTTCCAGTCCTTCACAGTACGCGTCTGTATATACTCTCCTTCACATGTAATATCGGCAGCAATACAAAGCTTTGTTTGAGGACGGCAGTTTAACAAAATATCTTCTATCATCTTATGATTCCGGTAAGGCGTCTCAATGAAAAGTTGTGTCTGGTTTTCAGCATACACACGCTGCTCCAAAGTTTTCAGTTTCTTGGCACGTTCCCCCGGTTCAATCGGCAGATAACCATGAAACGCAAAGCTCTGCCCGTTAAAGCCCGAAGCCATCACAGAAAGAATAATTGAAGAGGGTCCAACCAAAGGAACTACCTTCAGTTTTTTACGTTGTGCAATGGCAACCACATCCGCTCCCGGATCAGCTACCGCCGGACAACCGGCTTCGGAGATAACTCCCATTGAAGCTCCGCCTACCAGAGGTTGCAGATAACCGGAAATATCTTCAGGTGAAGTATGTTTGTTCAACGGATAAAATGTCAACGCATCAATATCAATCTCCCGGTCCACCTTTTTCAGGAAACGACGGGCAGAACGAACATCTTCGACTATAAAATACCGAATACCGGAAATAATTTCCTTATTATAAGAAGGCAATACCTTTTCAATAGGTGTATCGCCTAAAGTCACGGGCAACAAATAAAGGGCAGTTTCCACTTTTAAATTGAGAATTAAGACTATACTTTAATATTAAAAATCAAATAAGGTTTTGAGCGAAGCTAATTAAAAATTGAGAAATGTAACAATTAGGAAGCCAAGTAGTTGGATTCACTTAACATTTCGTGGTAATCAGTAAATTCCAGGAGATCTTTCAGCTTCATATCCTTATGCTTTTTCATGTAAGAAGCAATGATTCTTGCTCCCATCCATGTACCTATCAATGCCGGAGCTTGAGCACCCAACATATCAACAGCAGGAGCAGGCTTCATATAATAGCGGATCACCATCGGGTCACGAGCATGCAGATGATCGTTGGTACAGATATAATTCCATATCTCCTTTTCATTATCCTTGCACCAGTCGCTTTCCTCCTTAGAGTACCCCATTGCTTCACCGATATCACTATATCCCAATAAGTTTTGCACTACGTAATTGATCTTCCCCGTATGCATCATCAAGTCAATCAGACAAGTACCTTCATGATAGTTCATACCGTAACGGCTCAAAAGATAAAAAGCAAAACAATCCGGCACAATCCGTTCCGGACGCATCGAGCGACACTGATAATCGTAATAGAAACGCTTATAAAGAGGATAATCTTCCCCCATATATTTATCAAGACTGATTCCCAATAAAGAATCCACTAAAATAATAGATTCGTTGAAAGCGGATACTTGCGAATAGATAAACGGCACTTTCGTATCAGGCACTTCCTTTTTCAGTTTCCGAAATCCTTTACTAAGTCCTTTTTCCACCTCATCCAGATTAGGATACTTTGCCTCTACATCGCTAAGCAAACGAACCAAAGTCGTATCCGAATAGAATTTTTGCAGACGTTGCGAGATGGTATCATCTTTCACCGTGCCGATAGACAATACATCCTCAATCAGGATTTTCGTCGGCATACGGTAGTCCATCGTCAACTTCTGCATAGCAGAAAAGCTGTTGGAGCGAACATATTCGCTCAACAGCTTATCATATCTCAGAACAGAAATCTCTTCTTCCTTCTGCTCCGTACCCTTTCCTGTGCTTATCCCGCAGGAGGTGAAAAGCATACTCATTAATATAATAAGAAGAGAGATCCGTAGTTTCATAATCTTTTATCCGTAAATGATGTTACCATTTTCGTCCATGTACTCATCGAGCCCTTTCTCGTAAGTAGCCATGGCACGAAGACTCATACCTACGCTGGAGAATCCACCGTCATGGAATAAGTTCTGCATAGTCACCTTACGGGTAAGATCGGAGAACATCACGATGCAATAATCGGCACATTCGTCAGCCGTTGCATTTCCGAGCGGAGACATACGGTTGGAGAAGTCGAACAGTTTGTCCATACCCTTCACGCCCGAACCGGCAGTAGTAAATGTAGGCGACTGTGAAATCGTGTTCACCCGTACGCTATGTTCGCGTCCATAAATGTAACCGAAGCTGCGAGCAATAGACTCCAACAAAGCCTTTGCATCGGCCATATCATTATAGCCATAGAAAGTACGCTGTGCGGCTACGTAGCTCAAAGCAACGATAGAACCATAATCAGCAATAGCATTCAGTTTCTTGGCCGACTGAATCATTTTGTGGAATGAAACAGCTGAAATATCCAATGTCTTATCCAACATTCCATAGTCAAGGTCATCGTAAGTACGTTTCTTGCGCACGTTGGGAGACATACCGATAGAGTGGAGTACAAAATCAATTTGTCCACCCAGTATATCCATGGAGGTCTTGAATACATTCTCCAAATCTTCTACGCTAGTGGCGTCTGCCGGAACAACTTGGCAATTTAATTTTTCGGCCAAAGCATCGACTTCTCCCATACGGATAGCCATCGGAGTATTTGATAATGTAATGGTTGCACCTTCTTCTACGGCACGCTCTGCCACTTTCCAGGCAATAGACTGATCGTTCAAAGCACCGAAGATAATACCTCTTTTTCCTTTCAACAAGTTGTAACTCATATCTTTTAATAGTTAAATTTTGTGCAAAGATAGGAACTTTCTGCATAAAAACACGAGAAGTGTGCAAATAATAGACAGAAATGACAAAAAATACACGTAATCTATCAATTAGTCCACATCGCCTTAGGCTTTCCCACCTATCTTTGCAATCGATAATTAAGAGGTTTTTTCATAATATTTATTTAAGGTTAGAATTAGGTTAACATGAA
>OHRE01001119.1_pt1 | contig 11109 bp, 9 predicted proteins | sample 1578411 | NCBI WGS metagenome assembly OHRE01 (sample SAMEA3879566, study PRJEB24766) | human gut metagenome | biome: human-associated habitat; feature: feces | place: USA | collected 1985/1987 | reverse complement strand
GCAAACGAGCCGTTCCCGCTCGATCCCCGCAACGCCGCGCCGCAGTACTTAGCTTGCTCTTCTCAGTGGGCAGCTCGGCACATTCGCGCGCAAACGCGCCGGAGCTTGAACGAGTGCGCGCTCGTGCGTCTTGCTTCGCAAGCCGTTCCCTCACCTAACCCAGTTGGTTTCTACCACTGCGGCGCGGCTATTGGAAGCTTAATTAAAAAAATCGGATTGGTCACTTGTTTTTACTTTGCAAGAGTCAGGAAAACGGGTTTGCTTTTATCTGTTTAAATCTATTGAAAGTATCGCCGCTGGCGGACAGCCGCAAGGGCTGTCCCTACAAACGGTCGGTAATAGACAGTTCGAGAATTTTGTGCCGCTCACGCGGCAGCGGTGTGTCGAGGTCGCCACACCATACGCGCCAATAAAATTGTGCAGATTTCGCGGGCAGATGATATCTGCCCCTACTTACTTTGAACGAAGCGAAACAAACCCATCAGTCGCTCTGCGACAGCTCCCCTTCAGGGGCGCCTGAATATATTCTATAACGATACTCAATTTACCCATCAACAAAACCAACCTGCCCAAAGCTTATATCAGGCAGGTTGGTTGTCTTTACTCTCCGTACGCCGGAGAGTTTGATTTTTAATATCCGAGGTTCATATTAACCTCGTTGATAATATCCTCCCCTGCTATATAGCGGCGAAGATTTTCGAGACAGATGTCCCATACTTTCTTTTCTGTCTCCGGGTCGTGACCGAAGCCGCGCCCGGAGATATGCGGAGTTATCAAAACATTCGGCATTTTCCACAGCGGTGAGTCCGCCGCGAGCGGCTCTTTTTCGAGCACATCGAGAATCGCGCCCGCGATGCGCCGCTCTTCGAGCGCGCGGATGAGCGCGTCCGTGTCAATAAGACTCCCGCGCCCGACATTTATAAACAGCGCGTCACTCTTCATCAAGCAGAGGCGGTCGTAATTTAATATATGCCCCGTCTCTTTTGTGTTCGGCAAGCAGCCGATGACCAGATCCGCACGTGGCAGGAGAGCGTCTATATCCGACAGCGTGTGCATCTCATCAAAATATTGCGCGGGCGCGCCTGTTCTGCGAATGCCGATATTTTTTGTCCCGAACGCCGAGAGCCGCTTTGCGATATTCGAGCCGATGTCGCCAGTGCCTAAAATAAGAGCCGTTTTGCTTTCAATCGTCCGCTCGGCTCCGGCATCGCGCCAGATGCACACCTTCTGATTTTCGATATACTCAGGGAAACGCCTGTAGACGCAGAGAATCGCGCCGATAACATATTCGGCGATGACCGAGCCGAACGCACCGGACGCATTCGCTATTTTTATCCCCTGCGGGAAGCCGTCGCGCGTGTATATATCCGCACCCGCCCAGGTCATCTGGACGAATTTCAGGTTCTTCGCCTCTCTTATTCTCTCCGTACGCGGCTCGCCGATAACCACTTCGGCGCTGCCTATATCGCTTTTTCTGTCTTTAAATAAAAATACACAGCTGTTTTTGAATTCTTCGAGCCGCAGCTTTATCTCATCGCTGCACGGCGCCGTTATCAGAACCTCTGTCATGCAATCACCTCAACACAGATTTATGCCCGCAGGCAAAAGATATCCCCCCCGCATGAGCGGAGGGAATTCGCATTTAGTCGCCGAGGCTCTTGAGCGCATCTGCCAGACGGGTCAGATCGTCTTTGTCGAAGAAATCTATCTCGAGCACTCCGCTCTCCTTGCCGGGCTTCGTGCCGACCTTGACTTTTCTTCCGAGGAAGTCGGTCAGAGCGAGTTCAACTTCGTCATAGTAGCTCGCGCGGCGAGCGGCTGGCTTCTCCGCCTTGGGCTCTTTATTTCTCTTTTTGACTAATTTTTCAACATCGCGGACGGTCAGCCCTTTTTCTATAATCAAATCCGCCGTCTCGATGATATCCTGCTCATCTTTGAAACCGAGCAGGGCACGTGCGTGACCGGGCGAGAGCTTGCCGTCCGAGACGAGCGCAATGACGCTGTCCGGGAGCTTGAGAAGCGCATTAGCCACTGCGGGACGGGATTTGCCGACGCGCTCCGCCGCCTCGTCCTGAGTCAGCGAGAGGGTGTCCATGAGCGCCTTTATGCCCTGCGCCTCTTCAATCGCGTTGAGGTCCTCGCGCTGGAGGTTTTCTATAAGAGCGAGAGCCATCGCCTCGTCGTCGCTGAGCTCTTTTATAACAACGGGTACTTCGGTCAGACCCGCCATACGCGATGCGCGCCAGCGGCGTTCGCCGGCGACGAGCTGATAGCTGCCGTCTGGCATCGGGCGCACGAGAAGCGGCTGAATGACGCCGTGTTTCGCTATGCTGTCCGCAAGCTCGGCGAGCGCATCCTCGTCAAATATTTTTCTCGGCTGGTCGCGGTTGGGCTCGATATCCATTATCTTGAGCTTGACCGCGCTGGTCGAGGCTATCTCTTCAATGGAGTTGTCGGCAAACAGAGCGTCAAGCCCGCGGCCGAGTCCGCCTTTTTTTGCTGCCATTTATATTCCCCCTTTCGGCTCAGTTGCTTTTCTTTCCGTTCATTCTCAGGAACTCGTCCGCAAAGTCGTTATATGCGCTCGTTCCCTTTGAGCTTCTGTCATAGTACATGACCGGCTGACCGAAGCTCGGAGCCTCGGAGAGTCTGACATTTCGCGGAATGACCGAGGAATAGACCTTTCTGGGGAAGAAGCGTTTGACCTCGTCAACGACCTGCTGGGTGAGATTGAGTCTGCCGTCGTACATCGTGAGCAGAACTCCCTCAATCTCGATCATCGGGTTATAGAGGCGCTTGACCTGCCTGACGGTAGACATGAGTTGCGACAGACCTTCGAGTGCATAATACTCGCACTGGATCGGCACCATGACTGTGTCCGAAGCGCACAGGGCGTTGAGGGTTATGAGTCCGAGCGAGGGCGGGCAGTCAAAGAAGATAAAATCAAAATCCGCCTTGACGGGTGCGAGCGCAGTCTTGAGTCTGCTCTCGCGGCGATCCATGTCCACGAGCTCAAGCTCCGCGCCGGCGAGAGCCATGTTCGACGGCAGAACCCAAACGTTCTCATACTCGCTCTCGAGGATAACATCCTTTGCGGGGACGGAGTTTATCATCACATCATATGCCGACTGCTCGAGCGCGCGCTTGTTGATGCCGAGTCCGCTCGTCGCGTTGCCCTGCGGGTCGATGTCCGCGAGGAGGACTTTATACCCCTTGTCGCCGACGGCCGCCGCGAGGTTGACCGCCGAGGTCGTCTTGCCGACGCCGCCTTTCTGATTGACTATTGCAATTACCTTTCCCAATCCGAAGTCTCCTTTGCCTTTTTCGGCCAAAAATACTGCAAAAATTATACCATAACGCTTTGAAAAGGTCAATCAGAATATCGAACACCGATGTTTCACGTGAAACATTGAAACGACAAAGCGGCAGACTCCTTTTCGGAAGTCTGCCGCCCTGCCGTGATGTGGGGTGTGAAAGAGAAAGATATGGTAATGGGGGATTGTCAAATTTATGGGTCAGCCTGCGTTGCGGCAGGCGAACTCTTTCGGTATGCGCACCGTGAACTCGATGCTGTCCTGCGTCTCGGTGCGCAGGGACTCCGCCCTGATGCCCGCTTCGCGCATGGTATCGACGGCGTGGTTTATTGTGTTGACAAAGATGCGGACATCTTTGAAGAGCTTTATAACGTGCGGCTTGTGCGCGGTCTCGTCATCGAGAATCGCATTGACGAGCTTTTCGGTCTGCGCCACATTCAGCGAACGCTTTATGACCGTATCGGTCGCGGCGTGCAGCTTATTTAAATCTTCTATCCTGAGCAGAGCGCGGGCATGGCGCTCGGTTAAATCTGCGGAAATCATCTTCTCGCGGATATCCTCGGGCAGGCGCAGAAGCCGAAGCTTATTTGATAATGTGGACGGAGCTTTGCCGAGCCTTTCCGAAAGCTGAGCTCTGTCGAGTCCGTACTTTTCGCCGAGCGACTCTATCGCAAGCGCCTCCTCAAAGAAATTGAGGTCGCGCCGCTGAAGATTCTCTATCACGGAATAGACAGCCGCCTGCGTGGAATCCGCATTTATAACAATGCACGGCACGCGGTCGAAGCCCGATTCTGTTGCAGCTCTGAGCCGCCGCTCCCCTGCTATCAGCTCATATTTTCCGTCCCCGTCCTCCGCGCGCACCGAAAGCGGCTGGAGTATTCCATTGCGGCGGATGCTCTCGCCGAGGGACGAAAGCTCGTCGGGATCGAAATATTTTCTCGGCTGATTCGGGTTTGTCCTGATCTTATCAACAGGAATGAGCAGAACAGCTCCGGCTTTTGAAACTTCCATGGCACTTGTCCTTTCCGATAATAGAAGAACCGCCGTTCCTCTGTGATAAAAGCATATCACCGGAAAAGGCGGTTGTCCACTGTTTTCGGTCGGGCAGAAACGAGCCGTTCGGGAGCTTTTCCCCGTTATACGAGCGGCTTTTTTGAAATCTGTGCCGAAGGGCGCGGGTATTTTGTCGCAGTGTGCGATATCTTTTTTACATTTATCAGAACTCTCTCGCCGCCGTCGGGCAGTATGAGAGTCTCGGTCTTTTGAGTCTCGCCGCCGAGTGTGGCAATCGCTTTTCCGGCGCAGTCGAGTTCTTCGGCACCCTTTGCGCCTTTCATCGCGCAAAAAGTTCCGCCGACTTTAACAAACGGCAGGCAGTACTCGCACAGAATATTCATCGCCGCGACCGCGCGCGAAACCGCAAAATCGAAGCTCTCGCGCAGCTCCCCCTGCCCCGCCTCTTCGGCGCGTGCATGGACTATGTTCGCGGAAAGTCCGAGTTCTTCAACGCTCTGCGAGACGAACGCCAGCTTTTTGCCCGTCGAATCGAGCATGGTGAGCTTTATCTCCGGGCGGGCTATCAGCAGAGGAATCCCCGGGAATCCGCCGCCCGTGCCAACATCTATGACTTTCGTCCCCGGCTGAAGATCTATCATGCGAAGCGCAGTGAGGCTGTCCGCAAAGTGCTTGACGGCTATCCCCTCGGGGTCGGTTATGGCGGTGAGATTGAGCACTTTGTTCTTTTCGACGAGCATCGACGCAAAAAGCTCAAATCTTTCAAGAGCCTGCGCGTCGAGCTCAACGCCGATATCGGCGCAGATATTTTTGAGCCTGTCTTTATTTATCATGTTTCCTGTTCTCCCTCTCCAGATGAATCAGCAGCACCGAAATGTCCGCAGGGCTGACGCCGGATATTCTCGACGCCTGGCCGACATTCTCCGGGCGTATCTTTGAAAGCTTCTCGACCGCCTCGAGCCGCAGTCCGCCGAGCGCGGCGTAGTCTATATCCTGCGGTATTTTTTTCACTTCGAGTCGGCGCATCTCATCGACCTGCGCCTGCTGGCGTTTTATATATCCCTCATATTTGATATCTATCTCGACCTGCTCGAACACTTCTTTCGGATAGTCCGGGCGCGTCGGGTCAAACGGGGCGAGCAGTTTATAATCAGCCTGCGGACGGCGCAGAAGCTCGGAGAGTCTTATTCCGCCGTCGATGGGCGATGTTTCACGTGAAACAAGTATATCATTCAGCTCTTTGCACGCGTGGATAGTAGTATTTTCTGCGCGACGTTTCTCGTCTTCAATCAATTCGAGCTTGCGGCAGAATGCGTCATAGCGCTCCTGCGAGATGAGCCCCAGTTCGTAGCCTATAGGAGTCAGGCGGCGGTCGGCGTTATCCTGTCTGAGCAGGAGTCTGTATTCCGAGCGCGAGGTCATCATTCTGTACGGATCGGAGCAGCCCTTTGTGACGAGGTCGTCTATGAGCGTTCCGATATACGAGCTAGCGCGGTCAAGTTCGAGCGCGTTCTTTTTCTGAACCTTGCGTGCGGCGTTGATGCCCGCTATCAGTCCCTGCGCGGCGGCCTCTTCGTATCCGCTTGAGCCGTTGAACTGGCCTGCGCCGAAGAGCCCGTCAAAGTCGTTGAACTCAAGACTGCGCTTGAGCGCGAGCGGATCGATGCAGTCGTATTCTATAGCATAGGCGGTGCGCATTACCTCGCAGTGCTCCAATCCGGGGATAGTGTGCAGGAATTCGAGCTGCACATCCTCCGGCAGCGAAGAAGAGAGTCCCTGGAGATACATCTCCCCAGTCTCTGCGCCGCATGGTTCGATGAATATCTGATGCCGCTCCTTTTCGGAGAAGCGAACTATTTTATCCTCTATGCTCGGGCAATAGCGCGGACCGACTCCGTCTATCTTTCCGGAATAGAGCGGCGAGCGGTGGAGGTTCGAGAGAATAACTTTCTTCGTCTCCTCCCCCGTGTAGGTCACATAGCATTCGCGCGTGTTCTTCACTTCGTACCTGCCCGTGAACGAAAACGGCACTATATCCTCATCGCCGAACTGCGGTTCGAGCTTTTCGGTCTCAACGCTTCTGCGGTTGACTCGCGCGGGCGTGCCCGTCTTGAATCGGCGCAGAGGGAGTCCGAGGGCTTTGAGCGACTTCGACAGCTCGGTCGCCGGGAACATTCCGTCCGGTCCGCTCTCGTATGAGACATCGCCGATATAGACTCTGCCGCCGAGGAAAGTGCCCGTCGCGAGCACCACGCACTTCGCGCGGTAAACGGCTTCGAGCCGGGTTGTGAGCACCCACTCGCCGGAGTCATAATGAATATCAACTATTTCAGCCTGGCGGAGCGTCAAATTCTCCTGCTCCTCAAGCGTTCTTTTCATATATGCGCTGTAGGCGCGCCTGTCGATCTGCGCGCGTGGGCTGTGGACTGCCGGGCCCTTGCCTAAATTGAGCATACGCATCTGCAAAGTGTTCGCGTCCGCCGCGAGACCCATCTCGCCGCCGAGCGCATCTATCTCGCGCACCAGATGCCCTTTTGACGTTCCGCCTATCGACGGGTTGCACGGCATATTGCCGACCCAATCGAGATTGACGGTGAACACCTCCGTCTTGCATCCGAGACGCGCCGAAGCGAGCCCCGCCTCGATTCCCGCGTGACCCGCACCTATAACGGCAACATCTATTCTACCCGCATCGTATTTCATTCGGTCAGTACCCCTTTGTTTTCCTCAACAGTATATCGCGCCGAACGCAGAGAGCATGGCGCGGAAAATTTATAATCAGTCGGTGTCGTTACGACCCAAAAGTCAGATGTACGGTTATAGATTGTGGCGGTTAATAGCGGAGTTGAAAGTTAATGAAAAAAAATATATGTTGCCTTCGCTACCTACCCTAAGAAAATATTTTACACTACCAACGTTTCGGCATTTTCTTTTTATTTGAAAAAGAAAACGCCTGCAAAAGAAAAGCAAAACAGGGGGAATCCCCCTGTACCCCCCGCAACGCCGCGCCGCAGTACATAGCTTGCGGCTTCCAATCAGTTGCTCGGCACATTCGTACGCAAACGCGCCGGAGCTTGAACGAATGCGTGCTCGTGCGTCTTGCTTCGCAAGCCGTTCCCTCGCCCCTCTTAGTTGGCTTATCAAACACTGCGGCGCGGCTATTGGAAGTTTAATTATGATAATTAATTGAGTCGCTCGCTTTTACTTTGCAAAAGTTTAAAAAAACAAGTCACGATATAATTTGCTAAAGCACATCGTCTTCACCGATATCGGACAGCCGCAAGGGCTGTCCCTTCTATTGAAATCCTGATATAAACAAAGCTCTTGGAATCAAAATCGAGGGGCTGCACATCGGTGCAGTCCCTCGAACTGTTTGCGTGTTTACTTCTTTCTTCTGCATTCGAAGCAGCGCCAGCCGCCGTCGGCGTGGCGCGCGATGATTTCAAATCCGTTTTCGGCGAATGCGTCAACAACTTCCTGCTCGCGTATGTCGATTATGCCGGAGGTGATGAACACGGCGTTGTCTGCCATGAAATCGGGTACCGTCTTGCAGAACATGATTATGACATCGGCAACAATGTTTGCAACGACTATGTCGAATTTGCCGCTGACCTTGTCGGCAAGGTCGCCGTGAATAAAAGTCAGACGGTCGCTGCCGAAGCCGTTCATCTTTCCGTTTTCCTCCGCAGTTTTAACCGCGAGCTCGTCTATGTCAACGCCCGTTGCGCTCTCCGCGCCGAGCAGGAGAGAGGCTATCGCGAGAATGCCGCTCCCGCAGCCGACATCGAGAACCTTTTCGCCGCCCTTGATATTTTTCTCAAGTGCCTCAAGGCAGAGACGGGTCGTCTCATGGCTGCCCGTGCCGAACGCGAGCCCGGGCTCAAGATGGAGCACCGCGCGACCTTCTGCGTCATATTCGTCCTCCCATGTCGGGCGGATGAGCAGGCGTTCGCCTATTTTTATCGGGTGAAAATACTGCTTCCAGTTGTTCTCCCAGTCGGCATTCTTGCACTGGGTGAGGTCAATCTCATTCTCTATTCCCGCCGCCGCAAGCCGTTCCGTCAAAAAAGCGGCAGCCTCCTGCGGGTGATCCTGCGGGTCGATATATATGTGGACAATGCCCTTCGTCCTGTCCTTGGCGAGCAGATCCTCGTCAATAAGATCGATGTGGGCTATTTCCATAGCCTCGCGCTCAAGGTCGCTGTAATCCTCTATATATATGCCGTATGGCACGACCATGTTGGCAATGTCGCCCGCGGTGTCGATATCCTTTGTGTCAACTGTTATCTTTATTTCTGTCCAGTCCATAGGCTCTCCTTATTTTATCAGCTCCGCCTTGAAATCGGCGTGGTTGCGGTCATGGTTATAGAGCTTGCGGTTGTCGAGCGCCCACTGGCGGGGAGTGAATTCGCCGGGCTGAACATTCCTGCACGCCTGCTCGATCTCATATATCTTCGCGTCGAGCGTGTCGAGCGAGGAGAGTATCTCCGCCTCGAGGAACATCGGACGCACCGCCGCGCCGAACTCCGGCTCGCCGTGGTGTGAGATTATCATGTGCTCGACGAGCATGAGCGTGTTTTCGCTGATGCCGAGCTTCCTTCCGCATCTGTCAACCGCCATCGCTCCGCGCACGAGGTGACCGATAAGATTGCCGTCGGTCGTGTAGCCCGAGGCTATGCCGGTCTGCGCGACGTCGAATTCCTCGGTCTTTGCGATGTCGTGAAGAATGACGCCCGCAAAGAGTAGGTCGCTGTCTATAAACGGATATATATCCGCGACTCCCTGAGCCATGCGGAGAATTGAAAGCGTGTGGTAGAGCAGCCCGCCGCGTATCGCGTGGTGCAGTCTGAACGCCGCCGGCCAGTAGAGCAGCCTGTCTTTGTATTCGTTGAGCAGAGCGGTGACGAGAGTCTTTAATTCCTCGTCCTTGAAATTGCCCGCGACTTTCATCAGCTCGTTGAACATAGCCTCGCCCGAGAAGCCTGCCGAGGGGACAAAATCTTCAATGCGCACGCCGTCCGCTTCTGTCACTTTGCGTATGCGCTCTATCCTCAGCTGCTGCGAGTCGTTGAACGGCTGAATCGTTCCTCGAACTTTTATCAGATCGTTTGCGGCAAATTCGCCGTGAAGCTCCTCTTTGTAGTCCCAGAGCTTTGCGTTTATTTCGCCGTCAGGATCGGCGAGCGTGAGATCGAGATAAGGCACGCCCTTTGCCGTCATCTTGCGGTCGACGGTCTTTATCAGGCAGAAGCCCTCAACGCCGCCGTTTTTATTGAATTGAGTGAAATTCATGCTGTTGCCTCCGTTTGTTTGTCGGGATTAAGTATAACATAAGGCGGCGCGAAATACAACGGAATAAAGCGCTCATCTGTCCGGGATTTTACCCACAGACCGCAAACAGCGCTTTGCAGTCCGTTTAACTGCGCCCGGATATTTGAATCAAGTGTAAACTTTTGATGCGGCGAATATCAAGTTCCGCATAGCTATTGACAAAACACTTTCAAAGTGCGACAATATATACAGCAATCTCAGGGGCGGGGTGAAATTCCCCACCGGCGGTGAAGGCGAAAGCCGAAGCCCGCGAGCCGCGAGAGCGGTTGATCCGGTGCGATTCCGGAGCCGACGGTAAAGTCCGGATGGAAGAGGATGCGAAAAATGCATTTGCGCCCCGCTTATATGGCGGGGCTTTTGCTTTTTCATCTTCCCGGTTGCAAAAATAAAGAGAGGAAGATACTCATGAAAAAAAGCTCAAGACAGAACCTGCGCAAAATAACGGTCATGGCGATGCTCGCGGCGGTTGCCGTGGTGTCGGTGTATTTCATCAAGTTTCCGCTTTTGCCCTCTGCGCCGTTTCTCGAATACGACATTGCGGATGTTCCCGTGCTCATCGGCACGATGCTGTTCGGACCGTCAGCGGGGCTCGTGATCCTGCTCATCACCTCGGCTATCCAGGCGTTTACCGTCAGCTCGTCGAGCCACATTATCGGCTTTCTTATGCACTTCTGTGCGTCGGGCGTGCTCGTGCTGGCATCCGGTCTGATGTACAAAAAAATCGGCGGCAAAAAAGGCATGGCGGCGGGACTCGCGGTCGGCTCGGTGCTGATGACCCTCGTCATGATACCGCTCAACCTTATCTTTACAGGAATCTTCATGGGCACCGGTGTCGAGGCGGTCGTCAAAATGCTCATTCCCGCGATAATCCCGTTCAATCTCATAAAAGCGTGCCTCAATTCCGTGCTCACTTTTCTGCTGTTTATCCCCGTGAATAAAATATACGGAAAGATAAATATAGAGTGAAAAATCAGCACATTCAGAACGAAATATAAGAATAAAAAAGGCACAAATTAAAAGTCATAAAAAGCAATAAGAACGCCGTAAAAATAATCATATACTTTTTAAAGAAATTAAGACGGTTATTTATCCTCAAAATTTACCAGTTATACAAAGTCTATTCCATTTTTTGAGAAAATGGTGTATTATGTGCTTGTATAAAACGGGGGCAGGAAGACCGTGTTTTTGCGGCAAAAAACCGCAGTGCGGCACACGTCAAGCGGACGGGGGTTCGCTTGCGGACGCGGACTCCCGCTCCACGCCTTATGCCGGGCGCCGTCAAGGCGTCCGTACATAATCGACAACCACAAATCTCCTATATTCGGAACGACCCCGGCGGCTTGTGCACCGCAGGGGTCGTTCCGATTTCTGATTGCAAAAACACGACATGCCCTGCGGAAATTTAACCGCAGGGCACTCTCTGTTCTCATTCTCCGGTGAAAAATGGAGG
>OHRE01001111.1_pt1 | contig 11168 bp, 7 predicted proteins | sample 1578411 | NCBI WGS metagenome assembly OHRE01 (sample SAMEA3879566, study PRJEB24766) | human gut metagenome | biome: human-associated habitat; feature: feces | place: USA | collected 1985/1987 | reverse complement strand
TGTTCCTTCATATAGCGGTCGATTTCCTCCCGGATTTCCGGAGAGATCTCGTTTTCGAAGAAGGAAAGCGTCTTGCTGCCCTCCTCAGTCATGTGGTAGTACGAGGTGTTGCGCACCTTCTCGATCTCGATCAGCTTTGTATCCTGCAGCTCGCTTAACGCCTCCTGGAGATGAAAGTAGTTCGTGTACTCTTTTTCCAGGATAAAATCCGAAATCTGTGTATTTGACAGCGGAAAATTCACATTCTGCAGCATGTAGAGAATAATCAGTTTGTATAACGTAAAGGATGATTCAATCACGGTGTGTTTCCTCCTTTTTCTTCGTCCAGAAGCTGTCCCTGATACGCATGTTCTTCTTTCATGCGATGATGCAGCTCATTTAAGACGGTGCGTTTTGCCTGGCTCCATGTTGGTGCAATCAGAAGATCCCCGGGGCCGTCTCCCGTCACACGGTGGATCACAAGATCGGGACGGAGGCGCCGCAGACAGTCGATGACAAGGGTAAGATACGCATCCTGCTCCAGCACCTCAAATTTTCCGGCCGCGTAGTCCGCCGCAAGATCCGTGTTTTTCAGCACATGAAGCAGCTGAAGCTTGATGCCGGAAATGGAAAGTCCATTCAGGTAATCCATTGTTGCAAAGACTTCTTCCTGTCCCTCCCCCGGCAGACCGAGGATCGTGTGGACAATCACGGGAATCCCCCGCCTTTGCAGCTCGTTTACTGCCTGTTCAAAACAGGAAAGCGGATAGCCCCTTCGGATATACTGTGCCGTTTTTTCATGCATCGTCTGCAGTCCCAGCTCCACCCAGACCGGTTTGATCCGGTTCAGCTCTTCTAACAGAGAAAGAACCTCTTCCCCTAAGCAGTCCGGTCTCGTTCCGATCGAAAGGACCACGATCTCCTCGTCCGAAATTGCCTCCCGGAAAATTTTTTCCAGATATTCCACCGGCGCGTACGTGTTCGTATACGCCTGGAAATAGGCGATGAACTTATGCACCGGCCGCTTTTGCTGCAGGAGGGATTTCTGCTCCCGGATCTGTTCCGGGATGGATTTGTTTCTGTCCCCGGCAAAATCACCGGAGCCGCCCGCACTGCAGAAAATGCAGCCCCGGTCACCGCAGGTGCCGTCCCGGTTCGGACACGTCATCCCGCCGTCGAGCGAGAGCTTGTACACTTTTTCCCCGAACGTCTTTTTCAGATAGGCGTCCAGCGAATAATACGGCTTTCCAAGCCAGTCTGTCATGATTTCTTCCCCTTTTATTCGATGTCTTTTCCAATTTTTTTGAAGTTTTCCCGGATCTTCTGCTCATAGCCGTTCGTTCCAAGATGAAGGAAACGGCTTCCTAAGATCTCGTCCGGCAGATACTGCTGCTCGACGTAGTGATTCGGGTAATCATGTGCATACTGATAGCCTTCACCGTGGCCGAGTTTGGCAGAACCTTTGTAATGGGCGTCCTGCAGATGCGGCGGAACCGACGTCCGCACACTTCCGACCGTCTTCATCGCCGCAAAGACTGCCTCGTACGAAGAATTACTCTTCGGTGCACAGGCAACATACGTGGCTGCCTCCGCCAGAATAATCTGCGCCTCCGGCATGCCGACGCGTTCCACGGCAAGGGACGCGGAAACTGCTACATTTAAGGCATTCGGATCGGCAAGGCCGACATCCTCCGCCGCGCAGATCATGATGCGGCGGGCGATAAACTTGATATCCTCCCCGGCATACAGCATTTTGGCCAGATAAAAGACCGCCGCATCCGGGTCAGAACCGCGCATGCTCTTGATAAATGCAGAGATCGTATCGTAATGCTGATCGCCCGTCTTGTCGTACCGCACGACGCGCTTCTGGATGCACTCCGATGCCGTTTCGAGATCGATATGGATTTTTCCGTCCGCCTGACGTTCCGTCGAGAGGACGCCCAGCTCGATTGCATTTAAGGCCGCTCTCGCGTCACCGCCTGCGATGTCGGCGAGGAACTCTTTTGCATCCGCATCGAGCACAACGTTGTACGTCCCGAGCCCCTTTACCGGGTCCGTCACCGCGCGCTCCAGCAGTTTTTCGATGTCCTCTTTTTCGAGCGGCTTTAATTCAAAGATAATGGAACGCGAAATCAGCGCCCCGTTGACCTCGAAATACGGGTTTTCCGTCGTCGCGCCAATCAGAACGAGTGTGCCGTCCTCCACAAACGGAAGCAGATAATCCTGTTGCCCCTTGTTGAAGCGGTGGATCTCGTCGACAAAAAGAATCGTCTTTTTGCCGTACATGCCGATCCGCTGCTGCGCTTCTTTTACGACTTCTTCCATATCCTTTTTGCCGGCTGTCGTGGCATTCAGCTGGGTAAACTCTGCGCTTGTCGTGTTGGCGATGACGCGGGCAAGCGTCGTTTTTCCCGTTCCCGGAGGGCCGTAGAAAATGACGGAGCCGAGTTTATCCGCCTTGATCGCACGGTACAACAGCTTTCCAGGGCCGATGATGTGCTCCTGTCCAACCACCTCGTCCAGCGTTGTCGGGCGCATGCGCGATGCGAGGGGGGACTCTTTTTCCATTGTGGTTTCTTTCATATAATCAAACAAATCCATGTATTTTTCACCCCATTTTTCTTTCTGCCATTTATCTTATCACATTTTGGCGGGTATCCTCAACCCCTTAATCTCGGATTCTCCGCAACTATGTTCGATGGAATCCGCGGAAGCTATTCTTCAATCAGCTCACGCACCGTCACAAACGTGTATCCCTCTTCTTTTAATTCTTTTACGATCCGCCGCAGCGCTTCCACCGTCGCGCGGTAGCCGTCATGCATGAGAATAATGCTGCCATCCTTCACATTCGGAAGCACCACGCTGCAGATCGACGCGGTGTTCTGGCTCTCCCAGTCGCGGGAATCCACATCCCAGAGTACCGGGATCATCGTCACTGCAAGGTCCAGCCCCTCTCTCCATTCCCCGAACGGCGGACGGATATAGACGGGATATTCCCCTGTGATCTCGTAGATTGCATTGCTTGTTTTCACGACCTCCTCCCTCGCTTCCTCTTCTGATACTTTCGTAAGCTGAACATGATGAAACGTATGATTTCCGATCAGATGGCCTTCCGCATGCATCCGGCGGACGATTTCTTCGTTTCCGGCAAGACACTGCCCCTGCAGAAAAAACGTTGCCGGAATTTCATTTTCTTTTAAAATTTCAAGCACCTCCGGCGTATAGCACGCATTCGGCCCGTCATCAAATGTCAGCGCCGCACGGCGGGGCACACTTTTTTCTGCTTCCGCCGCTGTCTCTTTCGCGCCTTCTCTTTCACACCGTGCCAGCTCTGCAAACAGAATAGCCGCCATTATCACAGCCAGAAGCGGCAGAGGAACGTGCCGCACTTTTCGGAATCTCCGCATGGTCTGCCCTTCGCACTTTCTTCTGCATTCTCTGTATTATATGAAAAACAGGAGAAAAGATGCCGCACCCGGCGGTTCTTTTCTCCTGTTTTTGTTCTTTATGTATCCTGCACCTGAAGAATATACGTACCGGACGCAGTATCCTGGTAAACGATATCTCCGATGGACTGCAGCAGCGATTCGTTCAGCGCATCGCCGTATTTCTCCTTTTCTTTGCTTCCCACAAAAATGTAGGTCACATGATACTGCTCCAGCAGGCGCAGCACTTCATTCGTATCGGTCGAGGTGTACATCTGTTTCACGTCCTCGGCGCGGACATTTAAGTCTGCGGGATCCCCTCTCCAGAGCCATTCATGGACATACCATCCAAGCACGGTCGGAAGGCCGGTCATTGCGGAAACACGCTCGTAATCGCTGTAGCTGTCGCCGTTCGCCTCAAGCACAACCGACTGTCCTTCTATTGTTTCATCCAGCCAGCGGATGGCACCTGCGTCCTCGGAAAAGACATTTTCCAGATACGCTGTCGCATCGAGTCCGCGGTACTCGGACAGATCGAAAACATTTCCGAACCAGGAGTACACGCTCGTTCCAAAATAGCCGAACGTCCATAAAAGCAGTACCAGCCCGATTCCGCCGAACACCTGCAGAATCCGCTCTTTTTTCCAGAGCAGGAACCGCGTGATGATGTAGCTCATGCAGATACCGAACAGGATAAATGCCTGATACGTCAGCTTGAACATCGTGTTGGAGCGCGCATACGATTCTTCGTAGATATCGCGCACATAGACGAGCTCCGGAATGATGATAAGGCCGATGGCACAGAGGCCTAAAATACCGATCACCATATCGCTCACCGCAATCTCTCTCCAGAAATTACAGAAGGCAGAAACTTTTTTTGGCTTTTCCGCCGTTTCTTTTTCGCCCGGCTCCGGTTTTTTCTCTCCCAGAATCAGGGCAACGGCCTGCTCTTCCACCTCTTCCTGCGTCTTTCCATCGGCAAGTACAATCTGTCCCTGCCGCTCCATGCCCGGAAGATGACAGTTTTTCCGCCATGCTAGCAGAACGGCTGCGATAAACAGCACAACGAGCACCGTCGGAAGGCCCCAGAGAATCGCCAGCTGATACAGCATCGAATGGTGCTTGGCAATGCCGACACCGGAAACCATCGTCTCAAACTTCATTGTAAACGGAAGGGCGACAATCGTTCCAATTGCAAAAACTTCTGCAGCCTGCAGGAGAACCGTTCCGATCGTCTCTTTCGCCCGCGCATGATACCGGTACAGCGCACCGTACAGCGCAAAACCTGCAATCACGACGAAATAGATAGCAAAATCCCAGTAGTTGGACCAGTGGAACACACCGATCAGAAAGCCCGCCGCGATGATCTGCGGCTGAAGCAGAACGTCTTTTAACGACCATTTCCACTCTTTTTCCGGATCACGGCAGGTATTTTTCACGTAGGAATATAAAAGGCCCAGCACCAGCAGGACGAACATGACATTCACCACATGGGCATGCAGGTCGCCGAGCACAAAGGAATACGATGGAAACTCATGAATCGTGCGGTCATTTTCCACAAGCGGGTCATACCCGATATAGCGGGTCGAACTCGGGAACCAGTAAGCCGATTCGTTCAGTCCCAGCCACTGGCGGATGCAGCCGTAAATCACATAGTGCATATTTCCTGCAAGGGAAACGGCGCCTCCCGAAAGAAGACCGCCAAGCACCGGTGCAATCTGGCTTTTATTGCCGCCCTCTTTCCGGATGCGGTGGCACGCACGCGACTCTGCCAGATGGTAGGTGATCGAAAACGGCAGAACAAACGTGAACGATGCCACCATCGTACGCATCAGATGGTACGTCTGCTTTACATCCGTGAAGGTAATCTTCGTCAGAAATACGGCATAGAACTGGCCACCGTAATAGTAGTTAATACCGCTTCCGCTGTACCAGAGATCCTCTGCCGGAACGGCGGTGCTGCGCATCATGGCCTTCATAAAACCATAATCCATGAATTTTTCGGTTCCGTGTGCCTCCGGGTGAAAGCCCGCAAGGTAGGTCCAGAGAAGGAAAAAGGCGAAAAACAACACTTCTTCCATCATCAGGAAGTCGATTTCCGGCGCATGGACGCGTACCTTAAAACATCCGAAAATCCAAGAAGCCAGGATCAGTACACCGACTGTGATCAGGCAGACCGGTGCGGTAAACGGAACCAGTCCGAAGCTTCCAAGAGCAAATACAGCAAAACCGGAAACAACGATGCCAAGCACTTTAGAAAACATCCATCCCCGGTCATGAAACCGCGGAAACAGCGCTGCGGCAGCCGGATAAAATCCAATACCGAGCACCAGGGTCATAAGCCACCACTTCAGGAACGGAACGTTGTCCGTTCCAAGAAGCGGCGTTGTGGCCAGCACAAGCAACACCAGCAGAATGCCGGAAACTGTCGTCTTTTTGCTCATCTTTAATTATCTTCCTCTGTCATTGTGTAGACATGACGTTTTCTTGCCATCTCATCGCTTGCAAGATACTCGTCGTAGGTGGTCATCTTATCGATCAGCGCGCCGTTCGGAAGGATCTCCATGATACGGTTTGCTGTGGTCTGTACAAACTGATGGTCGTGGCAGGTGAACAGCAGCACGCCCGGGAATTTGATCAGACCGTTGTTCAGTGCAGTGATGGACTCCATATCCAGATGGTTGGTCGGCTCGTCAAGAACGAGAACGTTTGCACCGGAAATCATCATCTTGGAGAGCAGGCATCGCACTTTCTCTCCTCCGGAAAGGACTCTGACACGTTTCACGCCGTCCTCACCGGCAAAAAGCATTCTTCCGAGGAATCCGCGGACATACGTTACGTCCTTGATCTCGGAATACTGGGTCAGCCAGTCTGCGATAGTCAGGTCGCAGTCGAATTCTGCGGTGTTGTCCTTCGGGAAGTAAGCCTGTGTGGTGGTTACGCCCCATTTGTAGTAACCGGAATCCGGCTCTTCTTCTCCGGTCAGAATCTTGAACAGCATGGTGATCGCCTGCTCGTTGCTTCCGACGAAAGCAACTTTATCTTCTCTTCCGAGGGTAAAGCTTAAGTTATCCAGGATTTTCACGCCGTCTACGGTTTTGGTCAGTCCCTCTACCTGCAGAACGTCGTTTCCGATCTCACGGTTCGGACGGAAATCGATGTAAGGATATTTCCGGCTGGACGGTTTGATATCGTCGAGCTGGATTTTCTCCAGGGCTTTCTTACGGGAAGTAGCCTGTTTACTCTTCGATGCGTTGGCGCTGAATCTAGAGATGAAATCCTGTAACTCTTTGATCTTCTCCTCTTTCTTCTTGTTCGCCTCTTTCATCTGTTTTACCAGCAGCTGGCTGGACTCAAACCAGAAGTCGTAGTTTCCGGCATAGAGCTGGATTTTTCCGTAATCTATATCTGCGATCTGGGTGCAGACTTTATTCAGGAAGTAACGGTCGTGGGATACGACGATAACGGTATTCTCGAAGTTGATCAGGAACTCCTCAAGCCACTCGATCGCATCGAGGTCCAAGTGGTTGGTCGGCTCGTCGAGAAGAAGGATATCCGGGTTTCCGAACAGGGCTCTTGCAAGAAGAACTTTGACCTTCTGGCTGCCGGTCAGGTCCGCCATCTGTGCGTAGTGCAGTTCCGGCTCAATGCCAAGGCCGTTTAAGAGCTGCTCTGCATCGGTCTCTGCCTCCCAGCCGTTCATCTCTGCAAACTCACCCTCGAGCTCGCTCGCTTTGATACCGTCCTCATCGGTGAAGTCTTCTTTTGCGTACAGCGCCTCTTTCTCTTTCATGATCTCATAGAGACGGGCATTTCCCATGATAACGGTGTCGAGTACCGGATAGCTGTCGTATTTGAAGTGGTCCTGCTCGAGGAAGGAAAGACGCTGGCCCGGTGTGATGGTTACGTCTCCGTTTGTCGGTTCAAGCTGGCCGGACAGGATTTTCAGGAAGGTTGATTTTCCCGCTCCGTTGGCACCGATCATGCCGTAGCAGTTTCCCTCGGTGAATTTGATATTGACATCTTCAAACAACGCTTTTTTTCCGACACGAAGTGTCACATTATTTGCTGCAATCATACTTTTTAAAACCTCATTTTCTTATTCTTAATTGTAAACGTGAAGTTACCGCCGGGGTTTCCCGGTCATACGGAGTATAGTCTACCATAGGTTTCCGTTTTCTGGCAAGTAGGGAAAGCCCTTATTCTTCGTCTTTTTCACCGGAAATTGTAAAAAAGCTGTCATCCCGGTCTTTTTTGTCGATCAGTTCATTGTACTGCAGGCATTCATACTGCCGTTCGTACTCGAGATCCTCCTCCGGCGCATCGCTGTCGTTCCAGCGGTACCAGGTTCCGTCACTTGCTAAAAAGCCGAGGTGATTGAGCGCCGGCATCTTCTCGCGCAGGTCAAGCAGATACTCGTTGTACGGCGTCAGTTCCAGGCCGGTAAGGCTTAACGCATAGCTTGAGAGATAGTTTGTGCTGATCCAGACATTGCTCTCGGATTTCATGCTGTAGTTGGTCCAGATGAAGAACGGGGTTCCATAGAACTTCTCCTGATCCTCGACCGAAAGATTCTGATAGGCGTCTCCGGCAATCCATGTTTCAAACGCATCCGGCAGTTTCGGGGAATGATCGCCGAACATAATGATCATCGTCGGCTCGTCCACCTGCTGGAAATACCGGATCAGATAGGAAATTGCCTCATCGGAAAGCTTTAACAGGGAGAAATACTGATCGGCCTCATCACTGTCGTAGCCGTTGCAGTTGATATCCGCCTGGAAATAACGGTTCGTGTAGCCGCTGTGGTTCTGCATCGTCACATCAAAGAGGAAGAACGGGCTGCCCGGCTCCTTGTTCTCGTAGGTTTCCACGATCTTCTCATAGTTCGCCTGATCGCTGATCATGCCGCGGTACCGCTTGGCCGTATCAGAGAACTGATCAATCGAGATGAAATCATCAAAATCAAGGAAACGGTATGCCGTGCTCCGCTTCCAGTTTGTCGCCTTGTTCGGATGCATCGCAATTGCCTGATAACCCCGGTCTTTTAACGTCGTGACAAGGGAATACTGGCTGTGCGTAAAGTAGCTGACGTACGGCACCATGCCCGGGAACCGCTTGCAGGAGTTTCCGGTCAGGAACTCATACTCCGTTTTTGCTGTTCCGCCGCCCTTGGTACACGTCAGCGTGTGCCCTTTGATGATATTTTCGGTCAGCGAGTCGAGGAACGGCATGTAGCTCTCGCTCGTCTGCGGATCGCCGACGGAACGGTAGTCAAACCACGACTCGTTCATGATCGCGATGATGTTGACGGGTGTCACGCTATCCGCATTATCTTTTCGAAGATCTTCTGTTTTCGTCTCTTTCTCGCTCGTATCGGCAATCGCTGTCACTTCGTCTTTCGAATAGCCGTCCGGCGGTGTCAGGCGCATGTATTTGGCGACCGCGGTAAAACCGACCGTCGTTCCGTACTGGCGGTATGTCTTCGCCGGATTCCAGAGGTCACTGATGACACCGAACTCGGCGTTCCAGTTCAGATTCATGTACGCCAGGTATGTTCCGAGCGTCAGCGCAGCAGCAGCCACGCGGAGCAGAATTTTATTCCTCGTTTTCCGTGCAAAACGGTATTCCCGGCTCTGCAGCCAGAGGCGCACAACGAGCATCATCGTGATAAACGAAGTCACGATTTCACCTGTGATCTCGAATTTGTAGCCGCCGACTACGTCCGCCGCCGTCGCAATGCTGTACAGGTCGATGAGCTGGAACGCTTCTCCGCGGAACAGATAAACATAGTAGAATACCAGACTCATGCAGAAATAAAAGATGTTCATGAAAATCATCGCACGGCGGATGGAGTTCAGAAAGAGGGAAACGAGAATGGAAAGTACGAAAATGACACCGATATTCAACAACGCATAATACCATTTCATCTCCCGGAACTGGCTGTTTGTGACAAATTCCAGTGTGGCAAACAGATAGGCTGCGTTTGCCAGCATCAGAATCGGCTGTTTCCATCCCACATAGCGCGGTTTTGGTTTCTGGTCCGGCTTTGCAGCAAACCGGCAGAAACTGACGACTGTCGTCAGTATGATACACGCCAGCAGGCACGGGAACAGAAAGTGAATACTCCACTCCCGGTCTGCCGCCGTCGTATCCAGCAGCGGGCGCGCCAGAAACAGCAGCACTGCCAGCACGCCGAAATGCAAAACAAGAAACGCGCACCGGGCGCGCTCCTTTTGATTCTCTTTTAATCTCTGATAAAACTTCTGCATCGAAACTTTATGCTCCTTTTATAAACAAGAATTATAATCCTTCCGTAAACGGCTCGTCCGCCGGATAGCCGCCGCCTAATTTTTGCATACAGCGCTGGATGGAATCTTTTGAATTTCCCCAGTCCTTATCCTTGTTGCGGTAATCGAATTTGTCAGTAAACCATGTTACCTCTTCCTGCAGCCGCTGGTAATTTTCTTTCATGATTTTGAACAGAGTCGGGTAAAATTCCGCTTTCTGTTTATCATTCAGCTTTTTCTCCGCCGTTTCTACCAGATCCGCAAAATGCGGCAGACAGAAGCCTTTTCCCTCGCGGAACAGTCTTGCAAACTCCTCGTCTTTTTTGTAGAGATCAAAGAACGTATCAAGATAGCGGTTATAGTTTGCCTTGAAGTGATCGCAGACGTAGCACGAATGCGTCTTCTCATCAATCCACTGGCCGATCGCAGTCTCACGGCCCTGTTTGTCGAGGGATGTCTTCTGCATCCGCTTGAACACCGAGGATTTTCCCGGTGCAAACAGATTCATCTGTGCGGCAAGCTCCTGGTTCAGTTTTTTCAGATGGGTGGATAAAATCAGACCGCTTCCGAGACGGTTTCCGTAATCGTACATCATTTTATAGTGGTGGCGGCAGAATCCCATCGCGTCTGTTTCCGCACGCACATCATCCTCCATATAGGATGCGCCGGAACCGAGCGCAAACGAAATCGCATGCTGCTCTGCTTCCCGCTCCAGATAGCAGAACGGGCACTCATCTTCCGCCTTGAATGCATCCGTCAGCGGAATGGTATGGATCGACTCTTTCATATGCAAAAACCTCCGATTTTATTTGTTGGTGCTTTCTACAGCATACACAAAAACCTCTCATTTGTCAAAAGAACTCTTTTTCCTGTTTTCCTATTATTCTGATGGATAATTTCTATATTTTGCACAATTTACATGTGCATTATAAAAATTTAAAGTTGTTTCTTTTTGGTATTTAATCGTTTAAGATAAATATTATATAAGTCTTTGTATCACTCTGTTCAGAAAGGAGCCATAGCAATGGGAGAACGTCATACGGAGGAGATGCGCCTCCTCGGTCTTACCATCGCTTTTTATCGCAGAGCACGCGGATTAACGCAAAGTGAGCTTGCCGAAGCTGTCCAGATCAGCCGTACACATATGAGCAACATCGAAGCGCCAAATACAAAAACCTCTATTTCGTTGAATCTTCTGTTCGATATCGCTGAGGCACTTGACATTCCGGTGAAAGAGCTTTTTGATTTTCAGGGACGCAGTCTGTAGGGTCTTTGAATTTTTCTCTTTAAGAGTAACCCCGCCCGGCAGTTTTTCATATCATGAATTGTAAGCAAAATGATTCCTTTGGAGGAACAAACATGAGTGATTTAGCTGCTACAAACTGTGGATGCGGATGCGAAGGACGCGACAGATTCGGCGGGGACTGTGGATGCGGCGGATGTAACGGCGGATGCGGTTGTGGATGCACCAACAGCG
>OHRE01001104.1_pt1 | contig 11224 bp, 9 predicted proteins | sample 1578411 | NCBI WGS metagenome assembly OHRE01 (sample SAMEA3879566, study PRJEB24766) | human gut metagenome | biome: human-associated habitat; feature: feces | place: USA | collected 1985/1987 | reverse complement strand
GGGAGCTTCTCTTGTAGCTGCTGTGCCCGGAGTCTTCGGGTTCCGCTTGCCGCTTAAAGCGTCAGGGGGAAACCCGCGTAGAAATCGAGGATCTTGGTGCGGAATATGAATTCGTATTTGGCCTGGATCTGGTCGGATTCGGCCTTCTGCATGCGGGTCTTGGCGTCGTTGTAGTCGAAGGTCGTCGAGCGGCCCGCAGCGTATTTCTCGGCTTCGTACCTGAAGGCGACCTGTGCGGAATTGAGCGCTTTTTCCGCCGAACGGTATTTCAACAGGGCGGCATCGGCCTGGTAGTAGGCCGTTTCGATCTCTTTTTGCAGGGTCTGCTCGGCTTCGGTCAGGACGAGCTGCTGGCTCCGCACGCCCAGTTTGGCCGTTCGCACGCTGTTGCGGGTCGCCATGCGGTTGAAGATGGGGATGTTGATCGCCACCCCTACGTATTCGGTGCTGTTGTTGCGGAACTGGCGCCCGAAAGCGGGATTCACCGCACCCGTAGCGAACGAGTGATAGACGTTGGTGCCGTATCCTCCTGTCAGTGTGATCTGGGGGTAGTAAGCCGCACGGGACATCCGTACTGCCCGGAGAGCCTGCTCGAGGCGGAAGCGCTCGGCCTGTATGCGGGGTCGGTTGTCCAGCGCGTAGGAGAGCACTTCGGCCGGGTTACGCAGGTGACGCATCGACTCTACGGTGAGGCTGTCGAAAGTCGGGGCGACTATGTCGAACCCTTCGGCACTCGTCCGGTTCAGGGCCTGGCTCAGGGCCAACAGGGAGAGCGAGAGGTCGTTGCGGCTTTGGGTCAGTTTGTATTCGTCTGCCGCCAGCAGGGCTTCGTTTTCGTAAAGCACCGACTCGGCGACTTTGCCCGTTCGCACCTGTTCCCGGCTGCGTTCCACCTGTTGTGTGCTCAAGGCGAGCGCTTGCTCTGCGACGTCAACCAACTCCTTTGCGACCAGCACGTCGAGGTAATACGACATAATATTGACCGATACGTCTTCACGAATCCGGTCCAGGTCTTGGGCCGCGGCTTTCAGGCTCAGCTTGCCCGCTGCGATTTCGTGGTTGATGCGTCCGCCCATGAAGACCGGCAGCGAGGCCGAAACGCCGAGCGAACCCGACACCTGGTTGTTGTTGGCGTAGGTGTTGTTGCTGATGAGGCTTCGTCCGAAGTTGAAGTTCGCACCGAGGTTGGCACCGAGGTCGGGCAGACGGCTGTGGCGCGAGGTGTTGAGTTCGATGGAGCGCTGTTCGACTTGCAGCGCCTGTTGCTGGATCTGTATGTTATGTTCGTGGGCGTATCGGATGCAATCGTCCAGGCTCCAGGGCCCGGCTTCAGGCACCGGGGTAGGAGTTTGCGCATGCACCGTGCTGCCCGCGAGCAGCAGTGCGATGAAAAGAGTTCCGAATTTCATGGTCGCGGGGATTTAGATGGACTGTTGTTGGATGTTGCGGACTTTGTCCGTTTCGGTGACGCCGGATACGATTTCGATGTTCACGCCGTCCGACAGCCCGAGCGTTACGTCCCGTTTCTTGAAGGTCTGTTCGGGGCTCTCCTCGGGGCTGGTGAGGATATAGACGCAGGGCTTGCCCTCTTCGAACTGGATGGTGCTTTCGGGCAGTGTGAGAACACCTTCGCGGCTGTCGGTCACGATGCTGGCATTGGCGCTGTAACCTGCACGGACGAAGACCGATTCCGGGATCTTGGCGGCGGCCTTCACCTCGAACATGATGATACCGTTCACATCGGCGGCTTTGGGCGAGATGTACTCCAGCGTGGCTTGCAGCACGGTACCCTGCATGGCGCCGATGGTCAGTACGACGGGCATGCCGGCATGCAGGCGGCCGATGTCGGTTTCATCGACATTGCCCCGGAAGAGCATGTCGCCCATGTCGGCGACCGTGGCGATCGTGGTGCCGTCGTTGAAGGTGTTGGCCTGGATCACCGAGTTGCCGACCTTGATCGGTACGTCGAGGATCATACCCGTGATGGTGGAGCGTATCTGGGTGTTGCTTAAATCTTTGTATCGGTTGGTGATGCCGGTTTTGACGATTTCCAGGTTGTCTTCGGCATTCTGGAACTCCTCTTCGGCCTGGCGCAGGGTGGTCTGCCCCTTCTCGAACTCCTCCTGCGATACCACGCCTTTGGCATAGAGGGCTTCGGTGCGTTCGAACTCCTTGCGGGTCTGGTCGAGCGAGAGCCGGGCCACCGTCACGCGGGATTCGGCGGCATTGAGGGTTCCCATTTCGGGAATGACCTTCACCGTAGCGATGACGTCGCCCTGTTTTACACGGTCGCCGGCCTTGCAGAGTACCTCGGAAATGATACCCGAGATCTGGGGCTTGATGAGCACCTCGTCGCGGGGTTCGACCTTGCCCGAGGCGATGACGTACTGACGGATCGTGTCGCGCACGGGGGTTGCGAGGGTGTAAACCACCTTCACGGGGCGGGTTTTGTTCCAGAGGAAGACGAATGTGCCGACGAGCAGCGCGAGGAACAGGATGCCCAGGAAAATCTTCAGAAACTTTTTCATATTATGTCGGTTTTTTGCGTTTGTTTCGAGTTTCGGGGTTTACTCTTCGCGGATCGCATCCACGGCTTTGATCCGCAGTGCCCGGGTTGCGGGGATGATACCCGCCAGCAGGCTGCCCAGGACGAGGATCCCCAGCGCGAGCATTCCCATACCGAAGGAGATCTGCCATGAAATATCGGGCAGGTGTTGGTCCATCTGGGCGGCCCGCGCGTAGAAACTGTCGGCGATGGAGAGAACGCCTACGCCCGCACCGAAACCGAAGATGCCCGCGATAAAAGTGAGGATGAAGCTCTCGGAGAGGATTTGCGAAAGGATCGTCAGGGGCGAAGCGCCGATGGCGCGGCGGATGCCGATCTCCTGCGTGCGTTCGCGTACCAGCACCAGCATGATGTTGCTGATGCCCACGATGCCCGCGAGCAGCGTACCCAGACCTACGATCCACGTAAGCAGGGAGATGCCTCGGAAGAGCCCCATGATCTTGCCGAAGACCTCGGAGGTATCCTGAAAATAGATCGCCTTCTTGTCGTCGGGAGCGATCAGGTGCCGTGCGGCGATGCTTTGCCGGCAGTCCTGGATCACCTCTTGGGTCGGTTCGTCCGCATATCCGGTGAGTGCCAGCATGTCGATCGTCCGTCCCAGTCCGTACATTTGCTGTACGAGCAGCGCCGGGATGACGACGGTCCGCTCCGGGTCGCTGAAGGCCATCATACCGCCCAGGGGTTTGGTAACGCCGACGACCGTGAAGTAGGAACTGCCGATCTGGATCGTTTTGCCTGTGGGATCTTCTCCGCCGGGGAAGAGGTCGCGCCAGACCTGAAGCCCGATTACGCAGACTTTGCGCTGGCGCAGTTCATCGACTTCGTTCAGGTAACGCCCCATGAGAATCTGTTGAGGAGCGATCTGCTGCATGTCGGGCGAGTAGCCCATCAGTCCGAATTCGCCTTTGTGGTCTTGGTGGCTCATGTTGCGTTGATTGCCCCAGCAAACAGCCGAGATGTATTCGATGCGGGGTAGTTTCCGGAGCGCTTCCAGGTCGTCCCAGTCCAGTTCCCAGCTGCGGCCCGTAGGCATACCTTCGTAAGGGACGGAGGTGCGGTCGGACATGATGAAAATGGCGTTGGTGGCCGTGCCGCCCAGTTGGGCGCGGAACATGCGGCCCAGCCCCGTGCCGGCACCCAGCAGGACGATCAGCATGAAGATACCCCAGAAGACGCCCAGCGCCGTCATGATGCTGCGCCTGCGGTTGCGGGAGATCGTCTGCCAGATTTCGTTCCAGCGATCCGTATCGAAAAATCCTGTCATAGTTTGGTTCCTTTTCTTTCTTCCGGGTGTCCCGGGCTCGTTGTTGCTGTTCTCTTTTCGGTCTGTCGTAGTTTCGCGGCTTGGCCGCGTATTCAATTCTTACCCACCCCTCAATCCCTTCATCGGGAGGGGACTTTTGTCGTCCTTCGGAGTTCGGCTGCCTCCTTGTCTTGTTCCCGGTTTTTCGTTGCTCTTTTCGTTCCTTTTGGTTGTAGTTTCGCGGCAGAGCCGCGTGTTCCAATTTTATCCTTCCCTGAATCCCCTCCTCGGGAGGGAACTTTGGTCGTCCTTCTGACGCCGGGGTGGTTCCTTACCGGCGTTGCGGGCGTTTCCTTATCTTTTTCCCGGCTTGTCGTCCCCGGCCGTTGCGTTTTCTTCCGTTTCTCGCTTCCAGTTGTTGCGGCTCCTTTTATCTTTTGTCCCGGCCGCTGCGGTTTTCGTGTCGGTTATTTGTTGTGTCGAAGGGCATCGACGGTCTTCAGTCGGGCGGCCCGGCGGGAGGGGATGTAACCTGCGATAAGTCCGGCCAGCACCAGAACGATCGTCGCGCTTACCGCTACCGAGAGGTTCAACGTCGGATTGACGAAGATGTTGAACGTGTTCTCCTCACCGGGCGGAGTTTGTGTCATGAGCTTGTTCACTCCTTCCATGGCGAATACGCCGAGCACCATCCCGATATAGCCGAATGCGGCGGTAATCATCACCGATTCGGTCAGGATCAGCCGGATGATCGACGAGGGTTTGGCTCCGAGAGCCTTGCGAATGCCGAATTCGAAGGTGCGCTCCTGCACCGTTACCAGCATGATGTTGCTCACGCCCACGATGCCTGCGAGCAGCGTCCCCAGACCGATGATCCAGATGAAGAGGTTGATGCCGCCGAAGACGAGCATCATGTTCTTGTAACCTTCCATGCGGTTGTAGATCCAGACGGCGCTTTCGTCGTCGGGCGCGAAGGTATGTTCGGCAGCCAGACGATTGCGGAGCCGTTGTTCGAATTCGGCCATCTTCTGATCGGTGTCGATGTCTTTCACCGAAAGATAGGTCTGTCCTACGCTCGGATCGCTGTGGTTGAAGAGCAGTTGGGCGGTCGTCAGCGGGATGAAGGTGAATGTGTAGGAGCCGAACTGATCCATCTCGAAAACGCCGATGATGCTGTACGATGTTCCATTGACCAGGAGGTGCTGTCCGACGGGACTTTGACCGTGAAACAGGACATCCCGCACGTTTTTATCCACGACGATCACCTTGCGCCGCTCCCGAAGGTCGGTATCGTTCAGGAAGCGTCCGTCGAGTACCCTGACATTCATGATTTCGCGGCATTCCGGGTCGCTGCCGACTACGGCCGCATTGTTCAGGAAGTCGCGTCCGTGGGAGAGGTTGTATTGTCCCGGTCCCTGTACGCGGGCGGAAACCTTGTCCACTTCGGGAAATTCGGTGCGCAGGATCTCCAGGTCGCGGTTGGTGATGTTGATGCGCCGCCACTTGTCGTAGCCCTTGTAGGGTTGCGAGGTCCAGCCGCCGTTGATGATGACCGAATTGACGGCCATCGACCCGAAATTGGAGAGCGTGCCGTTTTTTAGTCCGTTGCCCGAGCCGAGCAGGATGACCAGCATGAAGATACCCCATGCGACCGAGAAGCCCGTGAGGAACGTGCGCAGCTTGTTGCGGCGGATCGACGCCCAGATTTCCAACAGCAACTCTCTCATGGCCGGAGGTTTTGTATCGAACCGATCACGCCGTCCTTCAGGTGGATGATCTTGTCCGTCTGGTCGGCGATCGATTGTTCATGGGTTACGCAGATGATGGTCATGCCCGTCCCGTTTACCTGCCGCAGCAGGTCCATTACCTCCTGCGAGGTTTTGCTGTCCAGGGCGCCCGTAGGTTCGTCGGCGAGAATGATCTGGGGCTTGTTGATCAATGCCCGGGCGATGGCCACGCGCTGCTTCTGGCCGCCCGACATCTCGTTGGGCATGTGGTTGGCCCAGTCGCGGAGTCCCAGCCGGTCGAGGTATTCGAGGGCTTCGGCATTGCGCTTGCGGCGTGAAACGCCCTGGTAGTAGAGGGGAAGGGCGACGTTTTCGACCGCGTTCTTGTAGTTTATCAGGTTGAACGACTGGAAAATATAGCCGATCATGTTGTTGCGGGCAGCGGCGGCCTGCGTCTCGCTCAGGTGTTTGATCAGGCGCCCGTTCAGGAAATATTTGCCCGTGTCGTAGTCGTCCAGGATCCCGAGGATGTTCAGCAGGGTCGATTTGCCCGATCCCGAGGCCCCCATGATCGAAACCAGCTCGCCCTTTTCGATTTCGAGGTCGATACCCTTGAGTACATGCAGCGGAGCGCCGTTGTGGTAGGTCTTGTTGATGTTTTCGAGTACAATCATATCGAGAGGGAGTGATCCCGTTTTTTTATGGTCGTTGATTTTGTTCGCTGTTTTTGTTTCGGCGTATTTCCTGTTGATCCGTGAAGTGTTCCTGCCGGTCGAAACCGAAGGGTTCTGCGGGGTGTTTCCTGTGCCGGCGTTATGTAATTCCTCGACTTTTGGAAACGCTTGCAGGCACTGCGTCCGTTCTTATCGTTTGTTACGATAAAGATAGAAAGTATATTTGTGAAAAACAAGAAAAATTTATCGAAAATCAATAAAATTTTACCCCCCCCCGATAGATCGGTCGAGAGGGGGATTTTGTGTGGAAAAAAGACCGTCCCATCCTCTGAAAAAGGAGGCGGGACGGTCTTTAGTTATTCCGCATACACGGTTATTCCGGTTTCGGCAGGAGTCCTGTTTTTTGATATACCTTATAATATATGGATCTTGCGAGAAAATCACTTCCGCGCAGAGCGGACAGGCGTCCGCGAACGATTCCTGCACATGGAGTCGAGGAGCCTATTTGAGCCGCAGGAACGAATAGCCGAAGCGTTCGCAGGCGGCTTTTTCCAACTCTTCGCGGGCCGAGGGGTGCGCAATGTCGATCAGGGCGCGGGCACGCTCGGCGAGTCCTTTGCCCAGCAGGTAGGCCGCACCGTACTCCGTGACGACGTATTGTGTCTGGAAACGGGTGGTCACCACGCCGGCGCCGGGCGTCAGCAGGGCCTTGATCTTGGAGTGTCCCTTCGAGGTGGTCGAGGGGAGCGCGATGAAGGTTTTACCGCCTTCGGAGAGGGCGCCGCCGTACATGAAGTCGTGTTGTCCGCCTACGCTCGAGTAGATCATCGTGCCGATCGAGTCGGCGCAGATCTGGCCCGTCAGATCGACCTCCAGCGCCGAATTGATGGCCATGACCTTCGGATTCTCGCGGATGCGGAACGGGTCGTTCGTCCATGCCACGTCCTTCATGATCAGGTCTTCGTTGTAGTCCATGTATTCGTAAAGCCGCTTCGAGCCGAGAGCCAGCGACGCGAGGTTTTTGCCCGGAAGCACTTTTTTCTGCGAGTTGTCGATCACGCCGCTCCGAATCAGGGGTACTACCCCGTCGGTGAGTGCTTCGGTGTGGAGTCCCAGGTGTTTATGATCGCCCAGGGCCGCGAGTACGGCGTTGGGGATGCCGCCCACGCCGATCTGGAGGGTCGCACCGTCGGGAATCAGCTCGGCGATGTAGCCGCCGATCTTGCGGTCGATTTCGTTGGGCTGGGCGGTCGGAAGCTCCACCAGAGGTTCATCGACTTCGACGGCGGCCGTGAGTTTCGAGACGTGGATCAGCGCATCGCCGTAGGAGAACGGCACGTGGGGGTTGATCTGGGCGATAACGACCTTCGCACATTCGGCGGCCGAAACCGCGAGGTCGGCCGAGGTGCCGAAGCTGCAATAGCCGTCCGCATTGGGGCGCGAACAGTTCAGCAGCGCTACGTCGATCGGGATGATCCCCTTGCGGAAAAGCCCCGGGATCTCGCCCAGAAAAGCCGGGATGGCCTGTCCGTACCCCTGAGCGATCCAGTTGCGCACGGAGTTCGACACGAAGAGGCTATATACGAGGAAACTGTCTTTGTATTCGGGCTTGCAGTAGGGCGCTTCCTCCCGTCCGATGGCGAAGGCTGAATAGACCTTCACTCCCCGAAGTTCGTGTCCCCGGTCGGCCATCGCTTTCACGAGCACTTCCGGGATCGAAACGCTTCCCTGAATATAAACGCTGTCGTTGGATTTGATGAGCTTCGCAGCTTCAGCGGCAGTGGTGTAGTTGATCATGGGTCTGTTTTTCTAAGTCGTTTCCGGCAGTCGGTCGGTGAAAGGAAAATTCGGTCCCGTCGTCGGCCGGAGACGGTAGGTTTTGTCTTTTTTGTTGGTTATTTGAAGGAGCCGAATTTATTCGGCTCCTTCTCTTCGTTGGGTGCGAATGGTCGTTCCCGGATGTCCGTGCCGGATTCTTTTCTCCGGAGTGCAACTCCGGGACGATTTCACAGCGACCCGGAGCTGCAATGCCGGATTTATTTCCGGGCGTAGTCCTGCGCGAAGTCGCGGAGGCGCCGGTCGAGCAGGTCGTACTGCTCCTCGCGGTTCATCTGCGACACGCAGACGCGCACGCCGTTCTGGAGGCTGCCCGTCGAGGTGAGCGAGATCGCGCAGATACCGTAGCGCAGCAGTGCGGCCACCAGGTCGGAACTCGGCATCGAACCGTAGCCTACCGTGAAGAAGAATCCGTCGCTCACGTGTTCGTCCTGGTCTTTGTCATAGACGATGTGGAAACCGTGACGCTCGAAGAGTTCCTTGACGCGGTGAGCGCGGTGTGCGTATTCGCGGGTGTGCCCCACGAAGTCCAGCTTGCCGTCCGCCGCCGCTTTGAACATGGCCGCCAAAGCGTATTGAGCCGAGTGACTTGCGCCTGACGATGCGGCGTAGAGGAATGTCAGGGCGTAGGATTCGGCGAAACGGCCGATGCCGTAACGCTCCTTGAGAGCCGGATAGAAGCGGTTGCGCAGTTTGTCCGAGATCGCTGCGATGGCGATGCGCTGGCCGGCGTAGCTGAAGATCTTCGAGCCGGAAATCATCAGCACGTAGTTATCCGTATAGCGGGCTGCGGTGGCCTGGAACGGAGCCTGGAAAGGATGTCCCAGCTCCTTGCGGAAGTCCATGCCCATGTAGGCCAAGTCTTCGAGAACGATCGTGTCGTACTTGGTTGCCAACTCGCCGATGGTGCGCAGTTCGCTCTCTGTGAGGCAGATCCACGCCGGGTTGTTGGGGTTCGAGTAGATGATCGCCGCGACGTTGCCCTGCTTGAGATAGCTCTCCAGCTTGGGACCGAGTTTCTCGGCGCGGAAGTCGTAGATGTCGAACGATTCGTGCTTGATGCCCAGGATGCGCACCTGCTGGCGCTGCACCGGGAAGCCCGGGTCGATGAACAGAATGGTGTCTTTCTTGGGGTCGCACTGCGAGCTGATCTGGAACAGGCAGAAGCCGCCCTGCATCGAGCCGACGGTCGGGATGCATCCCTCGGGGGCGACGTCGATGTCGAGGAACGCCTTGACGAAGCGCGAAGCCTCGCTCTTGAGCGGGGCGATGCCCGTGATGCTGGGGTAGATCGAAGCGTGTCCCTGGGCGAGGGCCTGCTGTTCGGCTTCGACGCCGACAGTCTCCGGCGGAAGGCCCGGAACGCCCATTTCGAGGTGCAGGAATTCGGTGCCCGAGTTCTTCTCGAGGGCGCCGCCGACGGCTCCGACCTGACGGATCGTGGCCTGTGCGAAGTTTTCGATGTCCATGGCGGCGAGCTGCTCGTCGAACATCTTCTGCGGAATGAGAGCTGCCATTACTTGCGGTGTTTTTGTGCGTATTCGTATCCGGCGCGGAACGCCTTGAGGTTCATTTCGACGATCTGCTCGCCTTTGCGGGCGAAGATGCTGCGGATGCCCGCCTCGAACTTGTCGGCGTCGAGCCCCAGGAAAGGAGCGGCGGCGCCCAGCAGCACGATGTTGGCCGCACGGGGCGAGGATTGCTCCTTGGCGATGGCATCGACATCGATCAGGATCGCATGTTTGCGCTTCCCGAGTTCAGCCAATACGGCCTCCGGTTCGGGGTAGTTGTCGATGTTTACGAACGGCGTAGTGTTGGCGATCACCCAGCCCTCCGGATTCAGGTAGGGTACGTAGCGCAGCGCCTCCATCGGTTCGAGCGAGATGATGATATCGGCCGCGCCTTGGGGGATCAGGTCGGAGAGGATCTCGTCCGAACTGATGCGCAGGTTCGACTGTACGTCGCCTCCGCGCTGGCTCATGCCATGTACTTCTGCCTGTTTGATGTGGAGTCCCTCCTTGAGGGCAGCGGCTCCGATGACGGTGGCGATCGAGAGGATGCCTTGTCCTCCCACGCCGGAAAGTATGATGTCCCGTTTCATGGTCGTACTACTGTTTTTTTGCGTTGTGGCGTTTGGCGGTCTGGATGCACTCGCGGCGCGGGATGATGACCGAAACCCCTTTGTATTCGATCTCTTCGCGGATCGTGCGGCGGATCTCCTCCATGTTCTTGGGCAGGGGTACCACGACGCGGATGTGTTCGGGCTCCACGCCCAGTCCGGCGCAGATCTGCTCGAGGCGTCCCGTGCCGGCCGAATCCTGGCCGCCGGTCATGCCGGTAGTGAGGTTGTCCGAGATTACGACGGTGATGTTGCTCTTTTCATTCACGGCATCCAGCAGGGCGGTCATGCCCGAGTGGGTGAAGGTGGAGTCGCCGATGACGGCTACGGCAGGATGCAGGCCGGCATCCGAAGCACCCTTCGCCATGGTGATGGAGGCGCCCATATCCACGCAAGAGTTAATGGCGTTGAATGGGGCATTGGCTCCCAGCGTGTAGCAACCAATGTCGCTGAACACCTTATAAGTGGGATATTCTTCTTTCAATACTTGGGTCAGCACCGTGTACATGTCGCGATGGCCGCAACCCTCGCACAAAGCGGGCGGGCGCATCTCTACCAGAGAAGGAACGCTGAATTCAGCCTTGTTCTCCTTGCCTACGGCACGTGCCACGCTGTCCGGGTTCAGCTCTCCGTCTCGTGAAAGAGTGCCGTCCAAACGGCCTTTTACTTTGATGCCGATGCCCAGATAGCCTTTCAGCTGTTTTTCTACGAACGGTTGTCCGTCTTCCAGTACCAGAATCTCGTCGCAGCAGCTGTTTCTTGGGCAACGGGTATTGTCCGATTTTCAGTACCGGATATTCGCAACCTTCGGGATAGTTCTCCATCAGGTAGTTGTAGCCGATGCCACATGCCACGATACCCAGCTTTTTGTTGGGGCCGTCGGTATATTTGTTGTAAGCGGAGTTTTCAGAAGCTTTGATAAATTCGTCCTGGCGTTGCAGCAATGCTTTGTAACGTTTGCGTGCATTACCCGGCAGGAGGATGAACTGACGCGGGTCTTCGCTGAAGGAAATCTCATTCTGCGGTTGTTGCTCCTTGCGCTCTACGCCGGAACGGGAG
>OHRE01001093.1_pt1 | contig 11342 bp, 10 predicted proteins | sample 1578411 | NCBI WGS metagenome assembly OHRE01 (sample SAMEA3879566, study PRJEB24766) | human gut metagenome | biome: human-associated habitat; feature: feces | place: USA | collected 1985/1987 | reverse complement strand
AAATAATATATAAACAGGAGTAGTAATAATATGAATATTTCCGTTTTAGGTTGCGGACGCTGGGGCAGCTGCATTGCCTGGTATCTCGACAAAATCGGTCACAATGTTTTAAGCTGCGGACTTGCCGACGCACCCGAATTTATACAGCTTAAAGAAACACACAAAAACGACTATCTCACCTTTCCAAAGTCAATTGAGGTTTCTTCGGATCTTGAATATGCGATTGAAAGAGCCGAGGTTATCATAATTTCGATTTCATCGCAGTATCTGCGTTCGTATTTTGCAGATATTTCAAAGTACAATCTTGACGGCAAGACAATTGTTCTCTGCATGAAGGGTGTTGAGGCAACTACAGGCAAAAGGCTCAGTGAGGTTGTCGGTGAATTTGTTGACGAAAGCAAGACACCCGTTGCAGTTTGGGTAGGTCCGGGACATCCCCAGGATTATGTAAGAGGTATTCCGAACTGTATGGTTATTGACAGCAATAATCACGATATTAAGGAAAAGCTTGTAAATGAATTCACAAGCGACCTTATCAGATTTTACCTTGGAACGGATCTTATCGGCAGTGAAATCGGTGCTGCCGCAAAGAATGTTATCGGCATCGCCGCAGGTATGCTTGACGGACTTAACTACACCTCACTAAAAGGTGCGTTAATGGCAAGAGGCACACGAGAGATTGCAAGACTCATTAAGGCACTCGGAGGCAATGAGATGAGTGCTTACGGTCTTTGTCATCTCGGTGACTATGAGGCTACCTTGTTTTCAAAATGGAGTCACAACAGAATGTACGGTGAAAGCTTTGCAAAGGGAGACAGATTTACAAAGCTTGCCGAGGGTGTTATGACATCAAAAGCGTTATACAAGCTCGGTCAGGAATATGGTGTTGACCTTCCGATTGTTGAGTCTGTATACAAGGTTTTATTCGACGGAACAGATATCAAAGAGGCACTCGGAACTCTGTTTATGCGTTCTGTCAAGAAAGAATTTTAATCGGGCAGGTACATAATATGGGTAATACTAAAGCTAAGAACAATTCAAATAAACCTAAACAGACCGCAAAAACGGTTACTTCAGTTAAAAAGCAGAATACAGTCGAGTATGTTATTGTAAACATTCTTTGTCTGTTCGTATTCATAGCATTTGCATACATAGCAATTATGAGCTTTGTGCAGACAAGCGTGTTTGATTCGGCAAATTACGGCAGTGAAATAATTTTGTATCAGACGGATAACATTGCGCTGAACATCCTGTTCACTTCCCTGTTTACCGTTTTTATATTCAAAATGAAAAAGCATTGTGACTTTTTTGCAAAGGTCAATCTGAAATATATGCATATAGGTCTTGCGGCGTTCGTCATGATTGTGGGACTTGTCTGGATATTCTCGGTAACCTCTGTTCCTGCGGCTGACAGCTACAACATCTATGAAACAGCGTCGCAGGCGGCTAATGGCAACTATTCGTCATTCCACAATAACAGCGGTTTTTACAACAGCGATTTTTACAGCGGATATTCTTACTACAACTTCTATCCGTTCCAGCTCGGCTTTGTTTTTATCAGCGAAATTTTTTACAGAATTTTCGGTACGGACAGTACAATGCCGATTCAGGTATTCAATGTAATGTGTACAGCCGCCGCTTATATAGGTATTGTAAACATCACAAGACTTCTTTTCAAAAAGCGTTCGATTGAATTTATTACAATTCTTCTGCTTGCCGGCTGTTTTCAGCCCGTACTCTTCTGCACATTCGTTTACGGCAACATCATCGGAATGTGCTTTGCAATCTGGGCATCATACTTCCTCATCAAGTATTTTCAGACAAACAAGTACCTGCTCCTCATTCCGTGTGCCGTACTTCTTGTTATTTCAACACTTGCAAAATACAACAACCTGATTTATCTTGTTGCGTTTGTTGTTATGCTGGTTATTCACACAATTAAGGCTAAGAAGTGGCAGAGCATTGCGTTTGCACTTGCAATTTGCATTGCTGTTGTCGGAACAAGCAAGCTTGTTATCATGAGTTATGAGAACCGTTCGGGAGTGAAGCTTTCAAGCGGTGTTTCACAGGCCATGTACCTTGATATGGGCATTAACGATTCATATATGGCTCCCGGTTGGTACAACGGAATTGCCCTCAACGATTATAAAAACGCAGGTCTTGACGCAAAAGCCGCAAATGCACAGGCTTGGACCAATATAAAATCAAGAATGAATTACTTTGGTAAAAACACAAACTATATGATTGACTTCTTCTCGAAGAAAATTATCAGCCAATGGAATGAGCCGACATACGAAAGCATATGGGTTAGCAAGGTCAAGTCTCATACAAACGAGCTTAATTGGATCGGCAACGGAATGTATGACGGCAGTATCGGACAGTTCTTTGAACTGTACTTCAACTTCTATATGCAGATTCTTTTCATTGCGTTTGCGGCAGGAATTTACTTCTTGTTCATTAACAGAAAGACAAATATTGAAACCGTACTTCTCCCTCTTGTTATTCTGGGAGCGTTCGGATATCACCTCTTATTCGAAGGCAAGTCGCAGTATGTGCTGACTTACATAATTCTTATGATTCCTACTGCGTCTTTTGCATTTGAGTGTATTCTTAACGGCAAATATACAAAAATCAAAGAATTTGTCGGAAAACTGAAAGAAATTCCCGACGGTAAAGAAAGCGAAAAAGCCTAATAAAATGATTGAAGCGGACAGTTAATCATGTCCGCTTTTTCTTTGCTCTTTTTTGACAAATGCGATACCCGTACTGCCCTCTCCTATATGACTGCCGACAACACAACCAACGCTGACAATACTGCCCTCAACAAAAGGAATTCCTTTTGATATTATGAGCTTTGATAAATACAATGCCTGATTTTTTGCGTTTGTGTGCATTATATACAGCGGATAATTTTGATCTATGCCAAGCTTTTTCAGCGACATCAGCATATGATTCATACCGTGGCGCATTCCGATTGTTTTCGCCTCAAAGGCTACACTGCCCGAACCCGTAATGCTGATTACGGGTTTTATTCTTCCTGTTGAGCCTAGTAATGCGGCGGCATTTGTATGTCTGCCACCCCCATAGAGGTACTTCATATCGTCAATACAGGCATATACCATAATTTTACTTCTGAACCTCAGAAGATGTTCGGCAATTTCTTTTGCTGTAAACCCGTTGTCACGCAGGCGAAGTGCCTCGTTTACAAGAAGCTTCTGACCTGCCGAAGCAGATTTGCTGTCTATCACATAACACCCCTCATATCCGAGCAAATCTCTTGCAAGAACTGCACTCTGATATGAACCGCTCAATGCCGAAGAAACAGTTATCACCACAACCGATTCGCCGTTATCTCTCGCCTTTTTCAAAGCACATTCGTAGACATACGGCGAGGGTTGAGAGGTTTTCGGCAAAGTCTTCGACAGCTTTGCAAGCCTGTAAAAGCGTTCCTTTGAATGTAAAAAATCATCCTTATATTCTTTTCCGTCAATATATACAGCTAACGGAATTGTAGAAATTCCGAATTTTTCACTTTCTGAATGTTCAAAATCGGCGGCTGAATCGGTAATAATTCTGACCATTTAGGTATCACCTCAAAAATAATATCTTGAAATATTATTTTCAAATTTACCTTTATTATGCAAAAATCCCGACAGCAAAAACTGTCGGGAGGTTGATTTGCATATTCAATTTCCGAAATTATTAATTCCGATACCGTCAAAACCCATTTCATCCAAAAGGGACTTGTACAAATTTACATCTTCATCCGTGTATGACATACGGTTTTTGATGCCCGATTTAAAATTGATATTTCTGTCTACAAAAAGCCTTTTTCCCCACATATGACACCATGAAATTGGTAAAAGGAACAGCGTTTTTTTTACATATGGATACTTATACTGCATTTCGGATTTTGGTGGAAATATTGAGGACACAAGATATGAGAATTTAGATTTGTTATTCTCGGTAATTGTCTTGTGAGAATTTATCATCGTGCCGACATCTGCCCTGCCGAGTGTACCGCTGAGCAGAATATATTCTTCGATATTATCAAATTTAAGTTCAGCCTGTGGCTTTGCGAACCAGTTGAACGCAATCTCACGAACACGCTTTTCATACTTTGCAATACCGATTTTTTCAAGCATCACATTAAGATAGTCATAATCAAGCTCAGATTGATGATTTTTCAAGAAAACATAGCTGTCAAGCACCATTCTTGCTCCCATTCCGCCGATTCTGAAATGATTCGAGTTATGAACAAGCATATAGATATAAAAGTCCTCATGGCTCATTTCATATGAATAGCTGTAGCCGTCACGCTTTGTTGAACGGTCAAGCTGATTAACAAGCAACGGATAGGATTCCTCATTTTCGTAGACAAGAGTTGCATGCATTTCAATGTTCATCATCGGCTTTTTTTCAAAATGATACTGGTTGTCATCTTCATTCAGAAAAGTGTATCCGAGTTCGGAAAATACTTTTTTGACCGAATCAGCCTGTTTTCTGTCAAAAAGGATATCTACATCGGACACGGAACGAAAGTCGGAGCGAGGATATTCCTTTTTCATAAAATAGCCCTTTAAGGGAATATTCTTAATTTTGTTTTCATCAAAAGCCTTGAGAATTTTCTCGGTTTCATATGAGAGATTTCCGTCAATCAGCATTTCAATCGACAAATTCTGCTTGAATTTTTCATATACTTCGGGCGAAACATACTTTTTGTCAAGCGACAAAACCGCATTGGCAACAAGAGCTTCCACACTGCAATAGTTTGCAAGCATTTTTATCGACTGCCAATTTATCCCCTCATAAGGAATCGGAGGTGCTGTTCCGTTTACAGACGATGAAACAAGCTCAAGCAGATACTTAAATTCAATTTTTTCGTTATCGTTAAGATGTTTCCTCATTTTTTCCTTTTTTTCGTTTTAAGCTTTGAAAATGCATTTTTACTTCTTGACACAGCTGATGCAATAACCTTTCTTAGCGGTTTTGAATAGAACATAAATTCAAGGTATGCTCTGTACTTCATTGAGTCAACCGTGTAGGGCTTGCCCTTTCTGTAAAAGGCTGTTACCACTCCGATTACATCATCATCGGTAATACCTTTTTCAACGGCAAACTGATTGTCACCGCACATAGTATAACTGCCGTCACTTCCGAAATTGACGACACGGTGCAATACATACGAGCCGTCTTTTCGCCTGTATAAAGGCAAGTCAAAAAGATGAAGTCTGCCCTTCGGTTTTGATAAAACAACCGTATCGTCACCGTCTCGGAGCATAGGGAGCATACTTGTTCCCTTCGGATTGAAAGTAACCGATCCTCCGGCCTCAAGCTTTTCGGCTATAATCTGCATTACATCATCAAGACCTACTTCTTTATTCAAGGACATCAGCCTCTCTTAGCTTTTGAATAAATGTATCAATATCGGCACTCGCCTTTTCTTCGCTCACTTCATACTCATCAAGCATTGCTTTGAGCAAATCAGCCTTTTCGCAATCGTTTTGGAGCTTTTCAAAAAGGAATGCACCCGTTTCATTGAGGTTGATAATTCCGTTAAAATCAAGCGTCAGCTTATTTACGGGAACTACAACATACGAATCTGCAACCTTTCGCAGAACAAAATCTTCTTTTATTTTCATAAAATCACCTGTTTTCCGCGTGAATTTTTCATCCATATATTATAATATACCTTTCGACAAAAAGCAAGAAAAAGGATTTGAGCATAAAATTACCGCAGACCTTTTGAGTCTGCGGTAAAAATTATCTATAATATTACAGCTTACGGGATTAGTACATTCCGCCCATATCAGGTGCTGCGGGAGCTGCCGGAGCTGCAGGCTCTTTGATGTCTGTAACAAGTGATTCTGTTGTAAGAACCATTGCTGCAACAGAGCTTGCGTTCTGGAGAGCTGAACGAGTAACCTTTGTTGGGTCAACGATACCTGCCGAAACCATATCTGTGTATTCCTCTGTAAGAGCGTTGAAGCCATAGCCAACCTTGTTAGCCTTCTTAACATTATCGCAGATTACGCTGCCCTCAAGACCTGCGTTAGCAACAATCTGGCGGAGCGGTTCTTCAAGTGCTTTAAGAACAATCTTAGCACCTGTCTTAGCGTCACCCTCGAGAGTGTCAACAAACTCTGCAACAGCCGGAATAGCGTTCATGCAAGCGATACCGCCGCCTGCTACGATACCCTCTTCAACAGCAGCCTTTGTAGCGGCAAGAGCATCCTCAATACGGAGCTTCTTTTCTTTCATTTCAACTTCTGTTGCAGCACCAACCTTGATAACTGCTACGCCGCCTGCGAGCTTTGCAAGACGCTCCTGAAGTTTTTCACGGTCAAAGTCAGATGTTGTTGTTTCAATCTGCTGTCTGATCTGAGCAACTCTGCCCTTGATAGCTTCCTTGTCACCTGAGCCGTCAACGATGATTGTGTTTTCCTTTTCAATCTTAACCTGACGGGCAGTACCGAGCTGATCAACTGTTGTATCCTTGAGTTCAAGACCGAGGTCGGATGTGATTACCGTACCGCCTGTGAGTGTTGCGATATCCTGAAGCATTTCTTTTCTTCTGTCACCAAAGCCCGGAGCCTTTACGGCAACACAAGTGAATGTACCTCTGAGTTTGTTAAGTACGAGAGTTGTAAGAGCCTCGCCTTCAACATCTTCAGCGATAATAAGGAGCTTCTTACCCATCTGAACAATCTGCTCAAGAAGTGGGAGAATTTCCTGTGTAGTAGAAATCTTCTTATCTGTGATAAGGATAAGCGGATTGTCGAGCTCTGCAACCATCTTATCTGTATCTGTTACCATATAAGGAGCGATGTAACCTCTGTCGAACATCATACCTTCAACAACCTCGCTGTATGTTTCGGCTGTCTTTGATTCCTCAACTGTGATAACACCGTCTGTTGTAACCTTTTCCATAGCCTCGGCAATAAGCTTGCCGATAAATTCATCCTGTGATGAAACCGTTGCAACTCTTGCGATATCGTCTGTACCGGATACCTGCTTGCTGTTCTTCTTTACAGCCTCAACTGCAACATTTACAGCGTCTGCAATACCCTTTTTAAGTACCATTGGGTTAGCGCCTGCAGTTACATTCTTCATACCCTCTCTGATGAGAGCCTGAGCAAGAAGTGTGGCAGTTGTTGTACCGTCGCCTGCGATATCGTTAGTCTTGATAGAAACTTCCTTTACAAGCTGAGCGCCCATATTTTCAAAAGGATCTTCAAGTTCAATTTCCTTTGCAATTGTTACACCGTCATTTGTGATGAGCGGAGCACCGAACTTCTTATCAAGAACAACATTTCTGCCCTTAGGTCCGAGTGTGATTTTAACGGTATCAGCGAGCTGGTCGATACCTTTCATTAAAGCTTTTCTTGCATCTTCGCCGTATGCGATTTGTTTAGCCATTGTAAATTACCTCCGTATATTTAGTTAATTATTCAAGCGTTGCGAGTATATCCGACTGGTTTACAATTGTGTATTCTTCGCCGTCAATCTTTACCTGTGTGCCTGCATATTTACTTGCGATAACCTTATCGCCTACGCTGACATACATCTTTACTTCCTTGCCGTCAACAACACCGCCGGGGCCAACAGCAACAACTGATGCGAACTGTGGCTTTTCCTGAGCAGCAGATGAAAGAATGATACCGCTCTTTGGTTTCTCTTCAGCCTCTTCAACTTTTAAAACGACTCTGTCGAGTAATGGTTTGATTGTCATAAATACAGCCTCCTGTAAAAATTTTAAATTACTTTTAATTAATTAGCACTCTTGTTCCCTGAGTGCTAATTATATTTTATACCATTTTCAAGAAAAGTCAAGAGAAATTTGACTATTTTTGACCTTTATTTTGTGACAGTTTTCTGAAATTTTTTCCAATCTCAATTTTATCGAGTATTTTAAGATAATCAGTAACTATAACTGTTCTATATCAATAAAAAAGACGGACTGCAAAAAGTCCGTCTTAAACATTGTTATTAATTTTATCAGTTTGATGATTGAGAACTTGTCTGTTTCTTACCCTTGCTGACAATAAGAACTACCGTTGAACCGTATTCGAGAGTATCACCCTCAACATGTTCTTTGTAGCGGATTACCCTTCCCTCAGCAACCTTGTCACTGTACTCATATTCCGCTGTTGCAAGAAGTCCCTGAGCGGCAATGTCGGATGCAACGGTATCAAGTTTTTCACCCTCAACCTTCGGCAGAGTCCTCATCTGTGATCCCTTGCTTACGCAAACACTCACTACTACGGAATCTTCCTGAGTAATTTTTGAACCTGCGGCAGGTGTCTGTGACATAATCTTACCTTCTGCATAATCATCGCTGTACTCATCGTTAAAGGTTCTGTAGATTGTGATACTGCTGTTGCTGTCAACACTCTTAACAGCCTCTTCATATGTCATTCCGACATAGTTAGGAACAGTAGCACCTGTCCACTCTGTGCTTTGAGTTGAGCTTACACTCGCATCAGTATTATTCGAAAACATTCCGGCAAGCGGATTCTGCATAAGCCAGAACACACCGGCAATACCGAGAACAAGAACCGTGATAGCAGCAGCAATAATAATAATTGAAGCGTGCGACATACCGTTTGAAGTCTTGCGTGTACGCTCTGACTTTGTGAGGTTCATGCTTGCTGTTCTTGAAATTTCGTCCTGAATTGCCTTTGCTGTATGAGCAACGGAAAGCTGTGAACGAAGCTCGTCAAAATCTGTAATACGGTTTTCACGCTCAACCTGCAAACCGTTAGCAAGAGCCGAAACAACATGCGGAGGAAGTCTCTTTACAGTTGTTGTACTCATAAGAAGTCGGCTGTCCTTACGGCGTTCTACCGCACTCTTTGGCATATGACCTGTGAGGGCATAGAAAAGGGTTGCACAAAATCCGTAGATATCCGTAATATCGTCAAGAGGAAAATTGTCGTCATACTGTTCGGGAGCCGCAGCGCCTGAAAAAAGCTGAGATTTGAGAGGCGTGCCTCTTTTACGCTCATTTTCCGATGCAAAGCCTGAAATCTTAATTTTACCCGATGCTGTGATATACATATTCTTAGGTGCGATAGCATAGTGACCGACACCTCTCTTGTGAAGAGCCTCAAGCGCAGAAATTACAGGCATAAAAAGCGGACGGGCAATATCCCATTCAAGATGACCGTTACTGCGTTCAACATACTCCTCAAAAGGAATAAGATCCTCGTTTTCCTCAACAACATAAACTGTGTTATTTTCTTCAAAAATGTTGTGAACATTCCCCAGCCGTTATCCGAAACAGATTTCCCAAAATTTAGCAACCGCGACATTGCTTTCATATCCAAATCTTCTATACATACGCAATCATAAGCATTGGTTATCTGTCTTGACTGCTTATGCAGAAAGTCTTTTCGTTGATTGGAAACCTTTTCGTGAAGTTTTGCCACTTTAAGCCTCTGCTTATTGCGATTGTTCGAACCTTTCTGCATTTTAGAAAGCTTACGTTGTTCTCTCGCTAATTTTTTCTCTGCGTTCCTGTAATACCTTGGATAGGCAGGCTCCTTACCGTTGCTGTCACGATATAATTCATGCATGGAAAAATCTAAGCCTAAAAACTTTTGCAGTTCCTTTTCCTGTACTTGGTCTTCATACTCAAAAAGAATACTTGCATAGTATTTTCCGCTTGATGTCTGACTTACTGTTACAGATTTTAGTCTGTATTCATCTGGAATAATCCTGTGCTGTTTTAACCGTATTTGTCCAATCTTAGGTAATTTCAAATATCCATTAGACAGAGTTATGTTCCCATTGATGCAGACCGTGGAATAGCTGTTTTTATTCCGCTTTTTTGATTTGAACCTTGGGAAACCTGTTTTCGGCTGTTTGAAAAAATTCTGAAATGCCGTATCAAGATGCCTGAGTGATTGTTGTAATGCGATACTATCTGCTTCCTTTAAAAATCTGTATTCTTCTGTTTTCTTCATTGCAGCCATTTCTTTTGCACAAATGGTATATGTTACGTTTGTCTTGTTCTCCTCATACTGCCGAATCTTTCTATCAAGCCAATGATTGTATACCATTCTCACACAGCCAAAAGTCTTAGCAAACAAAATCTTCTGTTCATCATTGGGATAGATTCTGAATTTATATGCTCTGTTTGCCACCATGCCACTTCCTTTTCCTCGAAAAACCGCCTGCGATACTTGAACACAAGCACAAGATGATAGTATAGTAAGAATACTAAATGTGCGTTATTATCTCAATTTTTTATTATCCGACTAAAGATACTATACTATAATTAGGATGCTCTATCAAGTAGGTAGCAGACGCAATTCATCTCCCACCTTAGAGGTCGGAGTCTTCTTGCTGGAAAAAGATAAATTATTCCCCAAAAAGAAAAGCACCCATTTATCACGGATGCTCTTCTCGTACCTAATAAGTGTACAGATTTTAAGTACCTTCATCATATCTGATTTTGGAATATTTTTCAAGCTACAATTTCTTTTCTGGAATCACTTTTCGTGCAACTACTTTTGAAATCTTCATTGTTCCAAGTTTTCTTGAATCCAAAGAATGATCCCGGTTATCTCCCATAACATAAATAGAATCATCCGGAATCACACAATCTTCCTCGCCCATCGTTGATCCTTCATCTTCCAGATATTTTCCATTAATATAAACTTTATGGTTTTTGATCTCTAAATGTTCTCTTGGCAGTGCGATCACTCTTTTAATAAAATCATATTCTTTATCTTTTAATGTCACTTTAATGATCACAACATCTCCACGATGTAACTTGTCATTTTTCTGAAATTTCTTCATGATCAATTTCTGTCCATCTTTTAAAGTAGGATTCATAGATTGCCCATTTACTTTAAACCTTTGATATTGGCTGATATTCTGATACGCTAAAATACCAACATATCCAATGATAAGCAGGACCAACAAATTCCATAATATCTTTTTTAACTTCAATAAAAACACCTTCTTTATGACATGTTAAGATGGCTGCCGCTTTTAGACCCGATTTTCCCCATATGTGACCATAATCGATTTTTTCCAGATTGCGTAGTCCAGTATACGGTATCTCCATCTTGCTTAATCACATCACAATCTAAGATTTTATAGTTCATTACATTTACTTCTTTTAAAGCTGTTACTTTTCCATTGGAATCTACTTCTGCAATCTGATTTTCTGCCCAACCGCATCCTGATCCAGCACTTAGTTTTCCATGCGTGTCGTCAGCTCCAAGATCTCCTGGAATTGTTACGCCATCAAGTGTGAAGGCATTTGGGGCATGAAATCCTTTTTCTCCACCCATAATCCCATACTCACATGCGATATTATAACAGCTGCT
>OHRE01001091.1_pt1 | contig 11361 bp, 10 predicted proteins | sample 1578411 | NCBI WGS metagenome assembly OHRE01 (sample SAMEA3879566, study PRJEB24766) | human gut metagenome | biome: human-associated habitat; feature: feces | place: USA | collected 1985/1987 | reverse complement strand
AGAGCCACCAACACAGGCAAGCGCTTCTTTTCCGACGAAGCGTCCGACAATAATGGCATCGGCAGTATTGTAAAGCTGTTGAAATAATGTTCCGAGCATAATCGGAAAAAAGAAAAGCAGAAGCTGTTTCCAGATAACACCCTCCGTAATTTGATTGACAGCAGAAGTTTTTTGTTTCATGACTACACCCCCTGATTAAAAAAATAAATCAATCTGCTACTTACATATATAGCATACAATTTCACGAAAGTCGATATCATGTTTTACAAATTTTTGGCGAAAATGTGGTATAATAGACACAAGAATTTTTTTGAAAGGTGATGTTAAGTATGGAGGTAAAATTACGAGTAGCAGACCCGGCCGGAAATATCACAATTTTTGTTACCAGTCCGGTGGAAAGAAATTTATATGCAAAGGTTGCAAATGAACTGTTAGCAATCAAAGAGTTCCGTGGAGAACAGGTTGGTTTCATTGAAAGACATGAAGATGGAAGCAGTCACATGGAAATGATGGGTGGAGAATTTTGTGGAAATGCAACCAGAAGTTTTGGCTATCTGCTTGGAAAGGAGCAGGAGTCAAAGGACGCCTACAAAAAGACGGTAACTGTAGATGTCAGCGGTTCTTCTGAAAAACTTGACGTGGAAGTAGATTATGAGGCAGGAACAAGTAAAACCATGATGCCGCTTCCTGAAAAAATAGAAGAAGTGGAAACTGCTCAGTACGGAAGCTATCCAATGGTTGTCTTTGACGGAATTAATCATGTAATTGTAAAAGGTCCAAGAAGAGAAGATGCGTTTGTACAGGCGGTGCTTGAAGCTGCAATGGCAAAACATAAATGTGATGCGTGTGGAATTATGTTCTTAGAGCCAAGTGCAGATGGAATGGAAAAACGTTACCGGATGACACCGGTTGTCTATGTAGAAGAAACAGGTTCTCTTGTATGGGAAAGCAGTTGTGGAAGCGGAAGTATGGCAACAGCGGTTTATTTAAGCAAACAGAAGAATGATGGAAAATATGTTTATATTTTAAAACAGCCAGGGGGAATTATTGAAGCAACGGTCGTAAAGGAAAATGGAAAAACAGTAGAATATGGCACAGCAGACCGTGTACTGGATCATCCCCGGGATCCGTATACCAGGAAATTGCTGGAGGCTGTACCAAAGCTGCAAAGGAAGGTCAGAGTATGAGCATACTTTTAGAGGCAGAACATTTAACAAAAATATTTACCCAGAGAGGAAAAAATCCTTTTAAAGCAGTAAATGATGTAAGCTTTACACTAAAAAAAGGAGAAACGCTGGGAATCGTAGGAGAATCCGGCAGTGGGAAAAGTACAATAGCAAAGCTGCTCACCCGGCTGACTGATATCACAGAGGGTACATTGAAATTTGAAGGAAAAGATATTACAAGACTGAAACAAAGTCAGCTGAAAGAGGTATATGGAGATATACAGATGGTTTTTCAGAATCCGGTGGGTTCTTTTGATCCCAGAAGGACACTGGGTGACGGAATTGGTGAGAGTCTTAGAAACCGTGGAATGAAAAAGGCTGATGTGGAGAAAAGAGTAGCAGAATTGCTTGAGCAGTGCGGCCTTGAGAAGGAATATGCAAAAAGATATCCTCATGAGGTAAGTGGCGGACAGTGTCAGCGGGCTGCGATAGCAAGAGCTCTGGCAGTAAAACCAAAAGTTCTGATCTGTGATGAGGCAACCAGTGCTCTGGATGTAACCATACAGAAACAGATCATGGAGCTTCTGGAAGACCTGAAAGAGAAGAATGGGCTGTCTTTTATTTTTATTTGTCATAATCTGGCCCTTGTCCAGATGTTCTGTGACAGGGTTCTGGTACTGTATGAGGGAAAAGTAGTGGAAAGCGGAATTCCCGATGATATCATCAATGAACCCAAGGAAGAGTATACGCAGAGACTGGTGGATGCGGTACTTTCGTGAATGTGATTTTTTTGGAAGTGCGATAGTGGTATGAAAAATACAGGCAAAACTATGCCGGATAAGAATATATAGATATCCCCTTGGGTGGGTTGTTGACGCTTTAATGTGGTGCTACAATACAGTTGTTTGTAAGGTGCGCGCCAGATAAAAATAATATTTTCACAGGAAAGGAAGTATATTTATGCATATACCTGAAAATTATTTAAGCCCGTCAACATGTGCTGTAATGACAGCAGCCATGCTTCCGGTGTGGGGATATTCTATTCATAAAATAAAAACAGAGATACCGAAATCAAAGATGCCGCTTCTTGGTATTGGGGCAGCCTTTTCATTCCTGGGAATGATGTTTAATGTTCCGCTTCCGGGCGGTACAACAGGACATGCAGTAGGGGGAACTCTTATTGCCATACTGACAGGAAGTCCTGCAGCCGGGTGCATAGCGGTTTCTATTGCTCTGCTGATACAGGCCCTTCTTTTTGGAGATGGCGGAATCCTTGCATTTGGGGCAAACTGTTTTAATATGGCATTTATATTGCCATATCTGGGCTTTTTCCTGTATAAACTTCTTTTGAAGAAAACAGGTATGCGCAAACTTAGCGCGGCAATTAGTTCATATATAGGTATTAATGCTGCGGCCTTTTGTGCAGCTGTTGAATTTGGTATTCAGCCACTGCTGTTCAAAAATGCAGAAGGCCAGGCTCTTTATTGTCCGTATCCGCTAAGTGTATCAATACCTGCAATGATGATCGGACATATTACATTATTTGGTCTGGCAGAGATTATTCTGACAGTAGTGGTACTTACCTTTGTTGAAAAAGTTACACCAAAAGCATTGGATGCTGTTCCGGATAAGACAGCATTTAAACCACTGTATATACTGATGGCTGTTCTCATCGTACTGACTCCTCTGGGACTTCTGGCAACCGGTACTGCCTGGGGTGAATGGGGTGCTGATGAAATCGCTGGTCTGGTAAGTGGCGGAAGCCAGCTTGGATACACTCCGTCAGGAATGACCAATGGATTTGAACTGTCAACTTTGTTTCCTGATTATTCTATGTCCGGGTTACCTGAGTGGACAGGATATATTCTTTCGGCTATTGTAGGCGTGGCACTTCTGGTGATCATTTTTAAGATTATTTCTTCAATGATGAAAGAGAAAGTTGATTTTAAAAAGAAGGCTGCATAACAGATGAATGATCATAAAAAAGAAGAAACTATGCTTCCAGACTGGATGTGTTCCGGAGAAACTTATGTTCCATCTAAAGATAAAGAAGCATTTTTAACAAAAAGTACGAAATCAGTTTTATCTGTGCTTGCAAAAATGCGGTTTTATGAAGGGAAGGATGGCAAATTTTCTGCCACTCCTTCTCTGAAACTGTTTTATACACTTCTATATATTGTTCTTACTGCATGTTCGGGAAATTATCTGTTTACTCTGATTATGTGTGCAGCAGTGACAGTCAGACTGGCGTTTTTTTCGGCAAAAGCTATCCGTCAGATCCTGAGAGGAACAGCAGGTGCGGTTCTGTTTTCTATATTGATCCTTCTCCCATCTGTATTTATGGGAACTCCTCAGACTTTAATGAATATTACTTCAAGAGTATATGTATCTGTAACTCTGGTTGGTATTTTGTCATCAGGGACATCCTGGAATAAACTGACAGGAAGTATGAGAACTTTTCGGCTGCCATCCATATTTATTTTTACGCTGGATATTACTTTGAAATATATTTCGGTGCTTGGAGAGATATGTGCAGCTATTCTTACGTCTGTCCGGTTAAGGTCAGTGGGAAAGAATCCTCAGAAAGCAAAAGCTTTGTCAGGTGTGTTGGGAATCTCATTTCTGAAATCTGGTGAAATGGCAGAGGAAATGCATGCAGCAATGTGTTGTCGTGGATTTACAGGAGAGTATAAGAAAAAGCAGAAATACACGTTATGTGCAGCGGATATTTTCAGCACTTTTATTATGGCTGGATGTATTGTATTGTTCTGGTATCTGAACAGAAAGATATGATAATTGACAGGAAAAGACAGAAGAGGGTAGTTATGATCAGACTTGAGAATGTATGTTTTGCATATGAAAAAGAAATTGCACTGAGATATGTGGATCTTCACATAAACAGAGGAGATTCTATAGTTATCCAGGGACCTAACGGATGTGGAAAATCAACACTGATTAAACTATTGAATGGAATTATTTTTCCATCGGAAGGAAAATATTTTTATCAGGGACATGAAATTAATGAAAAAGCGTTAAAAAACAGCCAGTTTGCAAAATGGTTTCATCAGCAGATGGGATATGTGTTTCAGAATGCAGATGCCCAGCTTTTCTGTGGAAGTGTGGAGGAGGAAATTGCATTTGGCCCGGTCCAGATGGGGCTTTCGGAAGCGGAGATAAAAAAAAGAACAGAAGACTGCCTGCACTTATTTGGATTGGAAAAACTAAGAGATAGACCACCCTATCATCTGAGTGGAGGGGAGAAAAGAAAGGTTTCACTGGCATGTATTCTTTCGTTGAATCCTGAGGTCCTGATTTTGGATGAACCTCTTGCAGGACTTGATGAAAAAACACAGGATATGCTGGTGGATTTTCTGCAGAGTTTTCATAAAGCAGGAAAAACGTTGATTACGATTACACATAACAGACAACTGGCTGAAACTATCGGTACCAGATTTGCCTGTATGAATGAAGAACATGAACTGAAGATACTATCATAATATTGATAATTATCTTTTCGTTAAAAAAAGTACTTCCTGCGGACGAAGTACTTTTTTTAATGAGTTTTTAGATGCGCATTGCGCGGAGGTCTGTGCACCTTTATTTGTTGTTTGACACAAATCTTTGTGCGGATACATGGATCATTAAGTATCTCGCTGACTGATATTTAATGATCTCTGCATTGATTATATTTTAACAAAATTATGGGAAAGAACAAGCCTCCCAGGGGGATTTGAAACCATGAAAAAAGTAGTATGAACTATGCAATATATGAATAGGTAAATATCCCTCAGGGGGTGTTTGACAATTGTTTACGATCTGAATTTTACTTAGTTGCTGTAGCCAGAAGTGCTTTAATATCTTCCATATCATCAGCAAAATAAATTCCCTGCTGGCGATTTTCTGAGGACAGCCCCATCTTGATCATATGGTCAAGAAGCTGCTTCAGGCTGTCATAATATCCATTCAGATTATATAGAATACAGGGGGCATTAAGGTGTTTTAAGGAAACCATGGACATAACTTCTGCGATTTCCTCCAGAGTACCTGTGCCTCCTGGAAATGCAATAAATGCATCACCTAGTTCAATCATTTTTGCTTTTCTTTCAGCCATATCTTTTGTGACAATCAGTTCTGTGATCTCATCATACTGCAGTTCAGAATCTATAAAAAACTGTGGTTCCACGCCTGTTACTTTTCCTCCGGCATTCAGCACACTTTCTGCTATCTGTCCCATAAGACCGGACTTCGATCCGCCATATATCAGAGAATTTCCACTTTCTCCAATCCATGTACCAAGTTCCCGGACAGCATCTCCAAGTGCCGGATCATTCCCCTCCAAAGCTCCAAGATAAACAGTAATATTCATTGTAATTTCCTTTCTTTTTCCATGTACATGGCAATTGTTTTATATAACTGCCTCAAATAGCATTACCATCAGCGGCATTGTAATAATTGAGAACAGTGTAGTCATGACATTGATGGCACTGGCATAACGTGAATCATTTCCGTATACCTGGCACATCTGGGTTATTGTGGAAGCAGACGGTGTGATGATTGCCAGAAAGACAATAAGCATGATTTTATTTCCGTCTGCAGAGAACATAGCCAGATGGCTGATCTTAATCATTACAAGTGCAAGCAAAGGCACTGCAATCAGACGAAGAAATGATACAAAATATACTCTTTTGTCAGCAAAAATCTGTTTCAGATTCATTCCTGCAAACAGCATACCGGTTACGATCATACTGGCCGGTCCTATCATGCTGCCCACTGAGCCAAGAGTATTATTGATGATCTCCGGCAAATGGATTTTTGCGAAAAAAAGTACAACACCGATAAAAATAGAAATCATGTTAATATTTAACACAATCTTTTTCCAGTCGTAGGAAGATTCCCGGCTGATAATCTTTTTGCAGTGTGTCCACAGAAAGATGAGCTGCACACTCATAAAAACACATCCATATAAAACCCAGTCCTGTCCAAGAATAAAGGTCACAATGGGTACGATCAAATTTCCTGAATTAGAATAATAAACAGAAGCAATTTCCACTTCATTCAGATGCAAAAGCTTTCCGGATATGGAGATAATGATCAGGAGAAGAACCTGGGTCATGACAGATGCAGCCAGAGCAAGCAGCAATCCCTTTACAGTATCCATCGTGTAATCTACCTGAAAAGCATTGATGATTACACAGGGAATGATCAGATAGAGAATGATTTTGGATAAAACCTTGCTGTCTTCATCTTTTACAAGCCCAACTTTCACGATCAAATATCCCATGAAGATCATAAGAAACAATTGAATGATCTGTTCCATGAGCAGTATGCTGATATTCATAAATATCCACCTCGTATTCTTAAAAATGTCCGTCATCGGGAATATTGTATTTACCCGATTTCTGATGTCGGAACTCATTATAGAACTTTCCCGGTTGCGGTTCAATAGTAATGTGCGAACAGAAACAGTTGCTGACAATATTTTACAGGAAGCAAACCACAGATTTGAGAAAGTGTTTCAGATTCTATTATCAGACAGTTTTTCAGCGGAAATCTTACAGAACAGCATTCATAGTATACGTCAGGCTTATTGTTTATCAATAACGGCATCCGGAGAATTAAAGGATTACGAAGCAGATCTTAGCTGATTCTTTCTGGACATTCTGATAGTATTATGTCATACTTAAATGTGCAGAGGATTGCGGAAGCTGCTTTGCAGCGGAGCAATTCGTGGATAACATCATATGTATTAATTAAAATGAACAGGAGACATCAGCACAATGTTAGATGAAAGGATATATGAGAGTTATATAGGAATCCTGAAGGAAGAAATGGTTCCTGCAATGGGGTGTACAGAACCGATCGCACTGGCATATGGAGCAGCCAGAGCACGAGAAGTTCTGGGAAAAGAACCGGAACATATCACTGCAAAATGCAGTGGAAACATTATAAAAAATGTCCGTTGTGTTATCATTCCAAACTCCGGCGGATTGACTGGAATTGAAGCAGGTGTAGTCCTTGGTGCAGTAGCCGGAGACCCATCATTGAATATGGAAGTTCTTTCGAAGGTAAATGAATCCGGAAGAAAGAGATGTTGTGAACTTTTGGACAAAAAGATATGCAAAGTAGAACTTCTGGACTCCCCGGTAGTCCTGCACTTTATCATAGAAATGCAGGCTGGAGATGACACAGTAAGTCTGGAAATTAAATACGATCATATTAATGTAACAAAAATTGTAAAGAACCAGGAAGTCCTGCTGGATTCAGATCATAAATCTGAGGAAACTTCGGTTGCAGCAGACAGAACTCTACTCAATCTGGAAGACATTAAAACATTTGCAGATACTGTAGAAATTGATGATGTCAAAGAAATTATAGAAAATCAGATCCGCAGCAATATGGCAATCGCTCATGAAGGAATGACTGGTAAATACGGTCTTGGAATCGGCCGGATAATACGCGAAACCTATTCCAATGATATGCTTACCAAAATGCGCAGCCTCACAGCCGCAGCTTCCGAAGCCAGAATGGGCGGATGCGATATGCCGGTAGTCATCAACTCAGGCAGCGGAAACCAGGGGATTGCCTGTTCCGTACCACTGATCGTGTATGCCAGAGAAATGGAACTTCCGGACTATGTACTTTACCGCGCACTGGTATTTTCTAATCTCTTAACTGTATACCAGAAACAGTATATCGGTAAACTTTCCGCATTTTGCGGTGCGGTATCCGCATCCTGTGCAGCCGGTGCGGGGATTACCTACATGGGAGGTGGCGAACTTTCAGTGATCAAGAAGACCATAGAGAATACTCTTGCCAATATTCCGGGAATCATCTGTGATGGAGCGAAAATATCCTGTGCAGCGAAAATCGCCGCCAGCCTTGATGCTGCATTCCTGGCACATCACCTTGCTATGAACGGTCAGTCCTATGCGCCATATACCGGAATACTCAAGGAAGAAGCCGGCGAAACCATCAGCTGTGTAGGACAGATCGGCAAAGAAGGAATGAAAGAAACAGACAAAGAAATTCTGCGGATTATGTTAGAGCGTGTTTGATTTTATGACAAAGTAAAAAAGAACGGTATATTCTCCTGCTGAAAAAAAGACATAATTGCACTGGTTTTGTGATAAGACAAGAAAAAATAATGACTATAAATTTCAATTCGTCTATTATGTTCATCTGAAAATAGGAATATAAATGACCTGAAACGAAAAAAGTATAATTACGGTCATCTTAAGAAACCGATGAAAATGACCTGAAACGAAAAAAGTACAATTACAGTCATGTATAGAAGAGAATATGAATGACTTAAAACAAGAAAAGCAGAATTACGGTCATCTTAAAATGAAATTATGAATGACTTGGAATAAAGAAAGTGAAGAATAGAGTCAATATAAAGAGATTTTTTGTTTGACTGAATTTGCTGAAAATAAAATTTAAGTCAAGGAACTTGAGAAAGTAAAAAATTTTTACGAGGTAAGCAGATAGATATGACTATATATGAGTATGGAAATCCAGATGCGGATACTGTTTTGATTCAGTTGACTGGTGATCATGAATTATCTGTTCTTAAGAATGAGGTTGAAGAAATCCGAAAACGGACTTCAACAGATTTCAGACTCATTGCTGCAAAAGTTGATGACTGGAATTATGAGTTGTCTCCATGGAAAGCACCAGCGGTGTTCGGAAATGAAGACTTTGGTGATGGTGCTGTCAGGACACTGGAGCAGATTCTGACATTATGCACAGACAAAAGCAGGACATATTATATCGGGGGATATTCTCTTGCGGGGCTGTTCTCGTTATGGGCAGCATATCAGACAGATGTATTTTCCGGCATTGCAGCTGCTTCGCCGTCTGTCTGGTTTCCGGGATTTATTGAGTATATGAAGGAACATGAAATTAAAAGTGAGACAGTTTATCTAAGTCTTGGTGACAGAGAAGAAAAAACGAGAAATTCGGTGATGTCACAGGTTGGAAACTGTATCCGGATGGGATATGGGTGGCTCATAGAGCATGGGATCAATTGTAATCTGGAATGGAATCAGGGTAATCATTTTAGAGAACCGGATATAAGAATTGCGAAAGCATTTGCCTGGGTAATGGAGGGAAAATAATATGTGGATATTATTTGCATTTGGTTCTGCTCTGTTTGCAGGCTTGACAGCCATATTGGCAAAATGCGGAATCAGAAACACAGATTCTAATGTTGCGACAGCATTAAGAACCGGTGTAGTGTTAGTCTTTTCATGGCTTATGGTATTTGTAGTCGGGGCACAAAGCGGAATCAGAGATATTTCAGCAAAAGTCCTGATCTTTCTGATTTTGTCAGGACTGTCAACGGGGATATCCTGGCTATGCTATTTCAAAGCACTGCAGATTGGAGATATCAATAAAGTAACACCAATTGATAAATCGAGTACAGTGATAACGATGCTGCTGGCTTTTATTTTTCTCAGGGAAGAAATAACGTGGCTGAAATTTGTTTCAATGATTCTTATCGGTATCGGTACTTATCTGATGATACAGAAAAAGGAAACAAAGGAGAAGGCAGAAGATAAGAAGTGGCTGCTTTATGCAGTCGGTTCCGCTGTTTTTGCCAGTCTTACCTCTATTTTGGGAAAGATTGGAATTCAGGATGTTAATTCAAATCTTGGAACTGCGATCAGGACGGCTGTTGTATTGGTGATGGCGTGGATTGTAGTATTTGTGACCGGAAAGCAGAATACGGTTAATAACATTGACAGAAAAAGCTGGCTGTTCCTTATTCTTTCCGGAGTTGCAACAGGCGGTTCCTGGCTATGTTATTACAGAGCACTTCAGACAGGTCCGGCCAGTGTGGTAGTTCCGATTGATAAACTGAGTATCCTTGTGACCATTGCATTCTCATATATTGTATTCCATGAAAAACTGTCATTGAAATCAGGGACAGGATTGCTTCTTATTGTTGTTGGAACGTTAGCTTTGCTGATATAACTATTATAAAAAAGAAAAACTATCTGGAAAAATATAATTGCGGAAACTGGCTTTTTCAGGTAGCAGAGGGATATTCAGATGGTATTTCAGATGCCAATGGAATCCTTTGATTCACGTTGTACGCTCGGGGACGGAATCGGAGAAAGCCTGAGAAATATGGGGATAAGCCGTACTGAAACCCGGAGAAAAGTGGAAGAACTTCTGGAAAGATGCGGCCTGGAAAAAGAATACGCAGACCGTTATCCCCAAATTGTATATTTATCCTGTGTCTGAAGTATATCAGACAGGGCAGCAGATAGAGCAGAAATGTCTGAAGCGATTTTATTCGTGAAAGGCATTTCTGCTTTTTGATTTCTTACTCAAAATGCCGTAAAATTTTGTGTTTTTAAAAATAAAGAAAGTGTCAAAAAGCACTAACAATTATTCAGAAATCTGTGATACAATGGAAAGGCGAAATACAGAAATACAAATGAAAAGAGAGAAAACTACAAATGACACAAAAACAAAATACATTAACAAAAACCGGTATTGTAGCGCTTCTTGCCTGTGTTTGCTGCATCTTGTGGGGAAGTGCGATTCCGGTGATCAAGACCGGCTATCGTTTGATGCAGGTAGACTCCGCAGATACCGCGAGCCAGATTGTTTTTGCGGGAGTTCGTTTTACGCTGGCAGGGATTCTGGTGTTGATCTTTGCTTCCATTAAAGAAAGGAAAGTGATGATTCCTGACAGGGAAATTTTGAAATACGCAGTTCCGGTATGTCTGGCGCAGACAGTGGGACAGTATTTCTTCTTTTATATAGGTGTTGCACATACATCAGGAGTCAAGGGCGCTATTATTACCGGACTTGGAAACTTTATTGCAATTCTTCTGTCCTGTCTGGCTTTTCGGAGTGAACGGATGACAGGCAGAAAAATTGCCGGATGTGTTCTGGGATTTGCGGGAGTTGTGGTAATCAATCTGATGGGAAATTCCCTGGATATGGGATTTAAACTGATCGGAGAAGGATTTATTCTGATTGCACAATTATCTTATGGAATGTCTACTGTGTTGATCAATCTTTTTTCCAAAAAAGTATCACCAGTAGTGTTAAGCGGAACCCAGTTCACGATGGGCGGAATTGTTCTGACTTTAATTGGAATGGGAATGGGCGGACGCCTGGGAAATATAACTACCGGAGGTCTGTCAATTATATTTTACCTTGCACTGGTTTCAGCAGT
>OHRE01001069.1_pt1 | contig 11539 bp, 5 predicted proteins | sample 1578411 | NCBI WGS metagenome assembly OHRE01 (sample SAMEA3879566, study PRJEB24766) | human gut metagenome | biome: human-associated habitat; feature: feces | place: USA | collected 1985/1987 | reverse complement strand
GCCACGGCGGTTTTACTGTCTTTTTTGTTGGTTCTCCAAATATCTCCAATCACCGCCTGGGCGGACGAGCTGAACAGCTCGGCGTCAGAAACTGTTTCCAGCCAGCTTCCATCCGGAGAGGCGGAAGGAGGTTCCGCTTCTGATTTCCAGGAGCCCGGCGTTTCTTCTGAAATCCCGGGGACCGCTTCCTCAAGGGAAAGCTCCTCCGTAGAAGGGACTGCCTCTTCGGAAACAGCTTCAGAAACGGTATCGGAACAGGAATCAGGGCCGTCTTCCGATACGGAAGCATCGAGCCAGGAGGCTTCCGGCTCCCAGGCCGAAGCTTCAGGGCCGGAGAAGGAAACCACCCCGGAATCTCTGGAGGAGTTTGTTGCGTCAGTTTTAGTGACCAACGGCAATGAAAACCCGATCAATGAACCAGATTTGGCCTCGCAGTACGGCTATGAACTGCCCCCGGCGGAGGAGAAAGAAACCTATGAGATTTTAGGGGAGGATACCTCTCTGAGGGAAGAGTCCATCAAATATTTCCGCCTGAAGGACGGCGGGTATTTGGCGGCGGGATATCCGGTCCCCGTTCATTATGAAGATAAGGAAACCGGAGAATTTCTTGAGATCAACAACGATCTGGAGAAAACCGCGATTGACGGCGAAGCTTACTATACCAATGCGGACAACCCGTTTGAGGTTTCCCTTCCGGAGAATCTTTCCGCCGGCCAGCCGATCATTGTCTCTCAGGACGAAAATTCTATCGGCCTGACCTATTTGCCGAATGAAGACGGTCATGTGGAAGCGGCGGCCGACAGCGGAATTTTGGCTGCTCCGCCACAGAAACCGGCAGCTTCTGCTTCGCCGGGCGGAAATATCCAGATCACTAACCGCGTGGGCGCCGTAAAAACGGCAGCCCGGCCTCTCACCAGGGCTGTCACGGCGGAGCAAAAAATCGAAGAGTCCAATGAAGCCATGCAAAAGGCGGAAAAGGTGGAATCCAAGGCGCTTTATGAGACCGAGCCCAACATCAGCTTTGAATACCGGCTGGTGGGGAATTATCTGAAGGAGAATATCATCATCAAGGAAAAGTCCGCCTTGGAGCCTTTCCGATTTGAACTGGACACCAACGGTATGACTGCTGAGCTCCAGGAGGATCGTTCCGTGCTGATTTCCAGCGGGACGGAAGAGGAGCCCTCTTTCCTGATGAACGCCCCCTTTATGTATGACGCCGCGGGAGCCCGCACCAGCGAGGTGGAGGTCACTTTGACGGAAACAGCCAACGGATATCTTTACACCATGACACCCAGTGAGGAATGGCTCAGTGATCCCGCGCGGGCCTATCCGGTAACCATTGATCCCCATATCGAGAAAATCACCAGCTACGCCAATGTGAAGGATACCACGGTTTCCTTTAAAACCAGAGGCGCGACTGTGGGTGCCTCTTCTTTGGAATCCAGCGCGGAAATTGCCTATTTGAAGGTGGGACGGCAGTACAACGGAAACGAGCTGGGCGCCGCGGTATACTTTGCGGTTCCCTCCAACATTCCCAAGTCCGCCAGGATCGTGCAGGCCACGATGAATGTTGCCGGCTATCGCGGCGGCCTTTCCACCTGTTCCAGCGATACCCAGATCAACGCTTACCGGATCACCAGCGACTGGAATGTGGGAAACATTAAGGAAAATAAGGTGCTGTATACGGACAGCAGTCCGAAAACTCCTTCCTATGACAGCGCCGCGCTGGACTATTTCATATATAACGACTCTGCGGCTTCTTCAGATGGTACCTGGAAAGAAATCGATATCACCCGGGCGGTCCAGGAATGGGTCAACGGAACGCCAAATTATGGTATCCTGCTGCGGGGCGTCAATCTGCCCTCCTCCGGAGACAGGCTGGCGAGATTTTACGACAGCGATAATGGTGTGGAAAACAGCGATCCTCAGTATGTGTTTTTGTATCGGGATACCAATGGCCTGGAGGATTATTGGAGCTATCACAGCCATTCCGTGGGAATCGCCGGCAATGGTTACCTTAATGATTTCAACGGCAATCTGGTGTTTCTCCACGACGACGCTTCCACCGTCAGCGACCTGATGCCGGTAACCGTCAGCCATGTGTATAACTCCAGTGCGTCCAATGAAGCTTCCCGGTTTGGAAACGGCTGGCGGCTGAACGTAATGCAGACCTTGGAAGCGGTGAAGTCCGGGAGCGGCGTCGATCCGGCCCAGTATCCTTACGTATACACCGACGGGGACGGAACTAAGCACTATTTCTATAAAGATACCAAAGACGGAAACAAGATCAAGGATGAAGACGGGATGGGAATGGAGTACAGCGCCTATCCCAATCCTACTTATGACCTGAAGCATCAGATCACTCTAAAAGATAAGACCAAGCTGGTTTTTGGCACGGACAGCTATTTAAGGCGAATTATCGATACCAACGGAAACACGATCCAATTTCAGTATGGCCCCCGTTCCGATGGGAATTTTCTGGGATATATTACCGACGCTGTCGGGAACCGGATCATCATGACCTATACCAGCGATTATTCCAAGCTTACCAAAATTACGGACGAATCTACCGGGAGAGTAACCAGCTTCCAGTATGATTCCGCCGGCAACTTAACCTCGATTACTCACAGCGACGGAGGCAAGGCGGTCTATACCTATTTCGGCAAACTGCTGAATTCCGTTACAGATCCTGCCGGCTACGGAATGAGGTATTACTATTTAGGAAATACCTTCCGGGTTTATAAAATCCAGGAAAGATACAATGGAGCGGTATCGCAGAGCATGGAGCTGGATTTCAGCAAAGTAAACCAAACCACCTTTACTACCCATGGAATGGACGGCAATTATGACACCGAGGGCGACAATCAGGTAATTACTTATCAGTTTGACAATTTCGGGCATCCGGTAGCGGTTCAGGATCAGGATGGCAACGCAAATAAATACCAGTATGATACCGGCGATGAAAAAGAGCCCCACAAGCTAATGAAGGCGAGCTCCATGCAGAAGCCTGTGCTCAATCTGCTGGCCGATTATAATATGGACTCTACATGGAAAACGGCCCATAATGGTAGTTCCGCCTACACAATTACCAAGAAAACAGATACTGGACACCTAGGAAATACCAGTTATGAGGTAACTCGAAATGACGCAAACGGAGTGAGTGCGATCTATCAGACACTCACGCTATCAAAAGGAACCTATACTCTTTCAGCCTATTTAAAGTCGAAAGATGTCGGTGCTGCTCATGATGAGGAAACGGGTGCCGGCATTTGGGTTGCTCAGAAAAACAGTTCCGGAGAAACTATAAAAGTAGATATGGAGCGATCCTTAACGGGGACGACAGATTCGGAATTTGACAACGGATGGGTTCGGTTGACGCTTACGTTTACTGTGGCGGAAAATAATACCAAAGCAGAAGTTTTCGCGGGTATCGCTAATACGACTGGAACGGTTTGGATCGATAGCATACAGTTAGAAACCGGCGAGGTCGCCAATAAGCTGAATCTGATCAAGAATTCAGGCTTTCAGAGTACAACTAACGGCAAGCTGGATCACTGGTCGTTCTCGGAAACCCCGGCCGGCAGCGGAGTAGGGTCCCCTCCCAGCCATACGCAGGCGGCTTTGATCAACCCCACGATCTCCGGCAGGCCAAAGTTTTCCCAAGCCATCAATGTGCAGGGAAAAGAGGGGGACGTCTATTCCCTCAGCGGCTGGGCCAGCACTACGGGAGCGAAGCCGGGGGGCGAATTCCGCATTGCCGCGGCGTTTATCTTCGATGGAGCCGAGCCAAAATGGTTTCACGCGACGTTCAACGAGAGCGTAACCGGCTGGCAGTTCGCCAACGGGATCGGCGTGGCTGACGACGGAGACCCCACCACCACCCGTACCTACAGCGCGATTCACGTCTATGTGTTCTATAAGGATCAGCTGAACCCGGTATATATTGATAACCTTCAGTTGGTGAAGGACAACGGCCAGAGCTATGTATATGACGACGACGGCAACGTGACCTCCTCCGCAGACGCCGCTGAGGATTCCAAGTTCAATTACGACGACCACAGCAACCTGAAGCAGATGGTGGACGTAAGCGGAAACCACTTCGGATATTATTACGATAGTAAAGAAAACCTGACCGACGCAAGAAATTCCGACGGGATCAATTACATTTTTAGTTATGACAGTCATGGCTTGCCTATAACCTCTGATATGCACCGAGACAGTCATCATGCCAGAATCATAAACGGTGACGATGTTCGCTTACGCAATGGACACTCTGGGAAATACATGGAGATTAAAGGCGCTATTGATGCTGACTCCACAGTAGTGCAGCAATATCCGTTTAATGGCGGCGCCAATCAGATTTGGAAGCTGGTGAAGGACAAGGAGGGCACCTACCGGATTTATACGAAGCTTGGCAGTAAAACAAGGGTTTTAGATGTAAAGCGTCTGGGCACTACAGACGGCACGCCGATTCAAATTTATACGCCCAATGATTCTGATGGTCAAAGATTTATTCTGGAATACGCCGGAGGAGACGCATACCGAATTGTTCCCAAGCACGCGCCCCACATGGCGCTGGCGCCGACGGGAGGAAGCCAGGGCAATTCTATTCCTGTTGTTCTAAAGACTAAAAATACTGCGGCAAAAGATCAGCTTTGGTATTTTGAAGATCCAGGGGTGATGACCTCTGAGGCGCCGAAAGCCGGAGAGACGTTTCATATACGAAATCGGATGAGCGGAAAGAACTTTGATGTCAACCTGGCTCTTACCGCTGATAATACGCCTCTGCTTCAGGGAATCCACAATGGACGGAAAAATCAGACTTTCCTGCTGGAGAGTGTGCCTGGGCAGGATGGATGGTACTATCTGCTTCCCAAGCACGCTAATGGAAAGGCGCTGCAGGTCACCGATGTTTTAGTTAACAATGCGGAAAAAACTGTACGGCTGCTGCCAAAGAGTAATGTGGACCGGCAGAAATTCAGCTTTACCAAACTATCAGACGGCACGTATAAAATCGTGTGTAAAGCGTTTCCAAACGAATTTCTGGCCATCGCTGCAAATTCTTATGATCAGTCCGCCCATATCGTGTCGACAACGAATAGCAGCGACAGTTCTAACCGATGGATTTTAGAAAAAACCTTGAGCATAAGCTCCAGCGCTTCGTATACGTCCGACGGGCGGCATATCAGTTCGGTGACGGATTCCCGGGGGACAAAGACCAGCTATACCTATGATTCCAAGAACCGCATGAACACCGGCGTTACCATAGGCAGCGGCAGCGGCGCCCAATCCACCACCTATGCCTACGACGGCCTGGACCGGGTGACCTCGGTTTCCTCCGGCGGTTCCACAGCGGGCTATGGCTATGAGGATTACCGGCTTTCCACCATTACCCATAACGGCTTCAGCTATACCTTTGGATATGACGGCTATGGAAACAACACCAGCGTAGCCGTTGGCGGCCGCACGCTCACAACCAATACCTTTAACCTAAAGGCCGGACTGCCTGCCGGCTCCACCTACGGAAACGGCGATACGGTAACCTACAGCTACGATAATAAAGAAAGGCTCGTCGGGAAATCCTTTAACGGCACGCCGGCGGTTTCCTACAAATACGACGCCATGGGCAGCCTGGTGGAAACGGAGGATTTGCTGAATAACATTTCCTTTAAAACCCAGTATGACCTGATCAACCGGATTACCGGGGTTACGTCCTCCGACGGCGGGGAATACCGGATCTCCTACGACGATCAGAACCGGATCGACGCCACACTGGAAAAGATCGCTGGAGTCACCCTGAAAAACGAATATCAGTACAGTGATACCAGTATCATTGAAGGGATAAAGCTCAACGGCTCCCAGATTCTTACATATGACTGGGATGACCTGACCCGAATGACCTCCCAGACCCTGAAGCTGACGGCTCCCTTTACCACCCAATACACCTATCTAAAGGGCTCTAATGCCGGCGGCGAGACAACGCTGGTGGCCGAAATCAAAAACGGCGGGGAGACCTTAAGCTATACCTACGACCAGTTTGGGAATATTGTCAGTGTTTCCCAAAACGGTACGGTGGTGGAAAGCTACGAATACGACGGCCTGAACCAGCTTATCAAGGTGACCAACGGCGCGAATGTGACGGAATACGCCTACGACGCGGGCGGGAACCTGACCTCTGTGAAGCTGAACGGGGAAGTACAGGATACCTACGGCTACACGGACGCGGGCTGGAAAGACCTGCTGACCAGCTTTAACGGCCAGGCCATCACCTATGATGAGATCGGAAATCCTCTTACCTACCGTGACGGTTACCAGTTTACCTGGCAGAACGGCAGGCGGCTGGCCTCTATCTCCCACGGCAACGATTCCATATCGTATACCTATGATCCGGATGGAATTCGCACCAGCAAAACGGTAAATGGGACGACAACCAAGTATCATGTGATGAACGGCACCCTGCTGGGCCAAACCAAGGGCAGTGACACTATCGTTTTCCTGTACGATGAAAAGGCGAACAGATATGGGTTTGACTATAACGGGACAAAGTATTACTATATCTTTAATGTACAGGGCGATGTAATCGGCATTTTAAATCAGGCTGGACAGAAGATAGTTTCCTATACTTACGATCCTTGGGGTAAGGTGCTGTCAGTCGATGGCTCCGAAGCTTCCACCATCGGCCAGTTGAACCCCATTAGGTACCGGGGTTACTATTATGATACCGAAACCGGCTTCTATTATCTACAGTCAAGGTATTATGATCCAATTACAAGAAGATTCTTGAATGCGGATGGGATGATTGGAGCGAATCAAGATATTTTAAGCTATAACCTCTTTGCTTATTGCAGTAATGATCCTGTAAATTACTGTGATCCCACAGGCTGCTATCTCACTCCTTATGATCGACTTCGTGTTTTGCTGGCTTCTGGTAAAGCCTGGTATGATGCTCAAGGTAAACTTCATGTATCGTATAGTTCATACAGAGTAAAGAAAAAGTCTTCACGGTCTATGTCTGACAAAGGCGTGACTTTTGTTGCTGATTACGAAACATTGGTACCTAGTCCTGAAGATGATGGTTATGGGAATTTAACAGTTGGTTATGGGCATGTGGTTCAACCTAATGAAAAGTTTGGGACACTAACAAAGCCAGAGGCTTTGGCGCTTTTAGCAAGTGATTTAAAAGTTTCAGAGGACATGGTAAATGGTTATTCGAGAGAATTAGGGGTTGTATGGGATCAGAACCAATTTGATGCTTTTGTAAGTCTAGCTTATAATTCCGGATATTATTTTGAGGGAGTTATGGATCAAATAGTAGATGGGGTTGATCCTCATACTGCATTTGGGACAATAATCTATGCTGGAAGTGAAAAAAGTTTAGGCCTATACCGTAGAAGGATGGATGAAGCAGATATGTTTGTATATGGGACATATCGTAGAACATATAGGGATTGGTAGGTGAAAGCAATGCGTAAGATTTTTATAATTCTAATAACTGTTATATTGCTAATTACATCGGGCTGTTCCACTCAACCCAGAAGTGAGAATGATGTGTCCCAAAAGCCAAAAGCAGAAGAATCAAATAATTTGGAGGATAATTCAAATATTATGTTATACGATTATGAAGAATCCTATAACATGTCTTCCACAGAATCTATCTTTCAAAAAAAGATGAGGGGTAACCTAATTGACAGGCACTATCATAATGAGTTTAGTCTTGCTACAACAACAGCGGAATTTTGTGAGTTACAAAAAAAATATATTGATATTTGGAAAAATGAATTAGATTTTGCTGTCGACAAATTTAACAACATATTAACACCAACAGATAAAGAAGATTTTTTTCAAATTCAAAAAGCTTGGGAATCTTCAACATTAGATCAAATTAATTTTGAAAGAGATTATATTAGTAATCAGGAAGAGTATAATATTAATTTGGGCACAAGTTTTCAGTATCTGAATCTATCTGAAATTCGAGAGTCATATCGGGAACGGACGTTTCAAATTAAATATTTGCTTTATCTATATGAACAAAGTAATACAAAAATATCCGAATCGGATTATCAATCTCTTGTTTTTTCAAGCGATTAACAAGCTGAAATCCCTTTACCTACCGTGATGGCTACGCCTTTACGTGGCAGTATGGGAGAAGATTGTCTTCGATATCTCATAATGGTGACTCTATTTCCTATACCTATGATCCAGATGGAATTCGCACCAGCAAAACGGTAAATGGGACGACAACCAAGTTCCACATTATGAATGGGACGCTCTTAGGGCAGACCAGGGGTTCCGACAAGATCATCTTCCTGTACGATGAAAAGGGTAATAAGTACGGGTTTGACTATAACGGGACAAAGTATTACTATATCTTTAATGTACAGGGCAATGTAATCGGCATTTTAAATCAGGCGGGACAGAAGATAGTTTCCTATACCTATGATCCATGGGGCAAGCTATTGTCCATCGGAGGCCCTCAGGCCGGCACCATCGGCCAGCTCAATCCCATCCGCTACCGCGGCTACTACTACGATACTGAAACCGGGTTCTATTATCTACAGTCCCGCTATTACGATCCGACAGTTAGAAGGTTTTTGAATCCTGATACATTAATTTTAGAAGATGCAAAAATTGATTTAATTTCGTATTGTAAAAATAATCCTGTCAATTACGTTGACCCTAATGGTAATGTGGTGTTCTATGTTGGCTGGACTGGTAGTGCGGCTTTGTCCATTGGGGGCGGCGGCTCCATTGTTATGGCAGTTGATACAGAAGGAAATATGCAACCATTAGTGATGGGGCAATATGGTGGTGGAATATTTGGCGCTTCAGCGGGGCAAGTAATTGGTATCATTTGGGGAGCGGAGACTATTGATGATATTATGGGAGATGGAGCTTATGGGGGTATTGCTTATGGAGAAGCAGTTCAAATTGATGCGACGCTGGTATGGAACTCATATTCAGAAATTATAGGGATAGAATTAACAGGTGCTGTTGGCGCAGGCTCCCCAGCCGACATCCATACCGGAAAAAGTTATACAACGGCAGTAGGCCCGAGAAATAATATTCCACAGTTGATTGAAAGTCTTATACCTTCCACACTTCCCAAACCGCCCTATAATCCTTCTATGGATAGAAATTACGCTATGTATAAAGGTTACGATTCAATTTACTATCGAGAGCATTATGGCTGGAAATAAGGAGGGGACTATATTGTATAAAAAAGTGTTAAAAGTGATATTTACTTTGTTATCTATTGGAATGATGCTCTGCGGAATTGTAGGTTTAGCGGTGTTTTCATCAGATAAATATTCACAGTATGAGAAAAATTTACTGACTTCTCCAGATTTTTACGTGTTCTTTCTACCAATTGGTTTAGTTGTATTTTTTATAGCGCAACATAAAGCTATAATTGCTTTCGGAAAGGAACAGTTTCAAATCCGGCAAAATAGGAGTTTAGAGAGGATGATAGAAAAAAAGAAAAAAGAGGAAGAAAATCATAAGTTTAATCACAAGAAATAGAAGTAGGGCTTTGCCTCCATATCGAGGCAAAGCCCTGAAATTATTTGTCATAACCAGTACTAATAATGAAATCGGCAAAACTCTTTCCAGATGTGAGGCTGCACCTTTACCTGGTAGTGTGGTGGGCGGCTGGCCACAGCTTCTCGTGGCAGTGACAGTATCAGCTATACTTACGACCCTGATGGAATCCGCACCAGCAAAACGGTAAATGGGACGACAACCAAGTATCATGTGATGAACGGCACCCTGCTGGGCCAAACCAAGGGCAGTGACACTATCGTTTTCCTGTACGATGAAAAGGCGAACAGATATGGGTTTGACTATAACGGGACAAAGTATTACTATATCTTTAATGTACAGGGCGATGTAATCGGCATTTTAAATCAGGCGGGACAGAAGATAGTTTCCTATACTTACGATCCGTGGGGAAAAGTCTTGTCCGTAGACGGTTCCGAAGCTTCTACCATCGGCCAGCTCAATCCTATCCGCTACCGCGGCTATTATTACGATACCGAAACCGGGTTCTATTATCTACAGTCCAGGTATTATGATCCGACGGTCAAAAGATTTCTGAATGTAGACAGCCAGTTGGCGGGAACTGCCCAGGTGCAAGGCTATAACCTGTTTGCCTATTGCTTGAATAACCCGGTGAATTTTTCAGACCCCACCGGTCATTGGCCTGATTGGGGAACTTTATTAGGCGGCGTGGTGACTGTTCTGGTAGGCGTAGCTGCTGTGGCCGCTGTCGTTGGTACCGGAGGAGCCGCCACACCTTTGGTTGCTTTAGGGTTAGCTAGTATTGGCGCAGCTGGCCTTGGCACGATTGGATTCGGCTGTTCTGAGATTGTGGAATCTTTCACTGGACAAAATCCTATTAGAAACGCCATAGGGTCTTCGGCCTATGATACTGCAAAGACGGCTTCTACACTGATTTCTGCTGGCGGTGCCTCTTGGATTGCTTCCAGCCCTTATCTTGGGAATAGTTCTTCTTCCGCTCCAAAGGCGGGGTTTGTGAGTTCAGGGACATCTAGTCCAAAGCCATTTATATCAAGTCAGGATGCAACTAGAATACAAAACGCTGCCAATCGGACTCATCAAAGGATAACGGTTATCGGAAGTCGTGCAAACGGTACAGCAGGTCTCAATTCTGATTGGGATTATATCATGTCGGGCAATTCTGCTCAAAGACACTCAGCAGCTTCCTCTGTACCGAGGGGAGTATGGGGCGGAGAAAACAATTCTGGAATTGATATATTTAGTTCCTACGCAAATGGCCCGAATCCTATAGTTCTTGATAGAAGCAAGCCGTATATTGAATTTTTTCCAGAATAAGGAGATGCTTTTTATGAAAAGATGCCTAACTACTGACGAAGAAATTTTTATAAATCAATTTTCGCAAAACTTGCATAGTCTTGAAGATATAAATAATTGGTTTTTTAGCTATGATTTGGAAAATAAAAGAGATATTATTTCTAATTTGCTAAACATAGTTATTCAATCACATCCAACCTATGATGATATTGAATCCGCTGCAATTTCATTGAACAAATCTAGATCTGCATCTGCAGTTAAACTTCTTAATAGAAAAAAACCATTTGATAAATTCGGATATGAACTATGTGACTTACCAGAAAAGGAATTGCTGACTTGTTTTGATATTTTAATGCTAACGCTTGTACGTTCTGACACACGCAGAAAAGAACAGGAATTACCTGAGACTTGTAGTCATTGGTGGCATAAAGACCTATCCGATCAAGACTATTTACGCCAGTTAAGAAAAAATGGTCTTAAATAGTTTTTGTTGAAGCTGAATTTTAGTGTATTATTCAGGATTCTCCAATAGAAACCTCTTAATAGCCGTCACCTACGATGAAATCGGCAATCCCCTCTCCTATCGGGACAGTTACCAGTTTACCTGGCAGAACGGCAGGCGGCTGGCTACAGTTTCTCATGGCAGTGACAGTATCAGCTATACTTATAACCCTGATGGAATCCGTACCAGCAAGACGGTAAGCGGAGC
>OHRE01001048.1_pt1 | contig 11735 bp, 10 predicted proteins | sample 1578411 | NCBI WGS metagenome assembly OHRE01 (sample SAMEA3879566, study PRJEB24766) | human gut metagenome | biome: human-associated habitat; feature: feces | place: USA | collected 1985/1987 | reverse complement strand
CTACCAATAAAAATTATAAAATCTAACACATATTTATAATTTTTTTAAGATTATTCTAACAGTCAAACACCCTCCTTTAAGCGATGCAAATGGACAGGCATTGATTTGATCATGCGGAAATGAAAAATTAAAATTGCAATATAGAATATACATGTCCAATGATAGATAGTTTGTAAAATGATATTAACAAAAACGGTCTACAATGTCAATATATGGAAAATAAAACACAAATAAAAACTTTCTTTTTCCGCCATCTCATCATATAATAAAACAGAATGTACAAGAAAGAAGGGGAGCCAAATGAAAGACCTAGACGCAATGGATTCCATGGAAAAGATGCTGGTCCAGAAAGCATATCAAAGACAAGCTCCAGTGAACGGCAGTCTGGAATTATTACCACTTTGTAATATGAACTGCGATATGTGTTATGTTCGTTTATCTAAGGCAGAGATGGAACAAAAAGGCCGTTTAAGAATCAAAGAAGAATGGATCAAACTGGCTCATCAGATGAAGGATGCAGGAACATTATTTCTGTTGTTGACAGGAGGAGAGCCGTTATTATTTCCAGGATTTAAGGAACTATATATCGAACTGCAGAATATGGGAATGATTCTTACGATCAATACAAATGGAACACTGATCGATGAAGAATGGGCAGATTTCTTCCAGAAATATAAGCCAAGAAGAATGAATATTACTTTATATGGAGCAGATGACCAGGCGTATGAGCAGTTATGTCATTATCCAGGTGGATTTCAGAAGACGGTCAATGCAGTCAGGCTGCTAAGGGACAGGGAGATTGATGTAAAGATTAATGGAAGCATCACTTCAAAGAATGAAGAGGATATCAGGAAGATTTTAGATATTGCAGATGATCTGGATACAGCCGTGAATCTTGATACCTATATGTATCCGGCAAGCAGAGAAAGAAATAAACCATTTGATGAACAAAGCCGCATGAATCCAAAGGATGCAGCGATGGCGAAGAAGTTGATTTTTCAACATCAATGGGGCGAAGAAGCTCTTAGAGAATATCAGGATTATGTGATCAGCATGGTCGAAGATCATCCACAAAATATGCAATACAGCAGGCACATTTCATGCCTGGCAGGCAATTGCTCTTTTACGATCAATTGGCAGGGAATGATGCGTCCATGTGTGATGCAAAGTCAACCAGAAGTGAATGTATTTGCAGAAGGTTTTCAAAGAAGCTGGGAAATGATATCAGCACAGACGAAAGAAATCTTGACCAATGAAAGGTGTACAGAATGCAAATATCGTCCAATCTGTAATACATGTGCGGCGGCAGCTTTATTAGAAACAGGAGATTATGAAGGAATTCCGGAATATATCTGTGAGTATACAAAAGAATTTTACAAAATTATGAAGGAAAGAAGGTGATGATCACATGATGGACAATGAAAATCGAAATCAACCAAATCAGAAGATATCGTTTGAGTCATTAGATATACTGATCGGGAAATGGAGAGATGGAACATTTTCAGAGATCATTGACGACTGGAAATGGATCTTTTCTTACAGCAAACGATATAAAGGAGCGATCGCTTTCTACACGATCCTTGGTATTTTCAGCACATCCATGGGATTGGTTGGAAGTGTGGCAAGTAAATATATGATCGATATCATCACAGGATATCAGATGAGTAAGTTGTGGATCATGGTCTTGATCACGCTTGGAAGTGCATTTTTTAGTCTGACGATCGGAAATGTGATCGGACGTATTTCTACAAAGTTGAGTATCTATATCAATAATGATATTCAGGCGGATATTTTTGATAAGATCATCGATGCCGACTGGATGGAGATTAATCAATATAGTAATGGAGATGTTTTGAATCGTTTTAACAGCGATGTCAATACGATCAGTGGAAATGCGATCAGCTGGCTGCCGACGATCATTATAGCAGTTTACGACTTTGTCGCAACATTTGCGGTTATCTGGCATTACGATAAGATCATGTCATTATTGGCATTTGCAAGTGCACCATTTATGCTTTTGATGTCGAAGTTCCTTATTTCCAAGCAGAGAGAATATGGGAAGAAAGTGCGGGAAATGAGTAGTGAGATGATGACATTTGAAGTCGAGACATTCTATAATTTTGATACGATCAAGTCCTTTGGAATCTCTTCTTTATATGGAAAGAAGATGAGAAACTGGCAGGAGAAGTTTAAAGATATCAGTTTAAAGTATAACATGTTTACGATCAAGACGAATATCGTTATGTCGATTATAGGAATGGTTGTTCAGTATGCAGCATTTGGATATTGTCTGTTCCGACTTTGGACAAAAGATATTTCTTATGGAACCATGACTTTATTTTTACAACAGAGAAGTAACTTAAATGGGGCATTTAATAATCTGGTATCGATCATACCAAACTTTTTGAACAGTTCGATCTCCGCTCATCGTATCAGAGAGCTTGCACAGCTTAAGAAAGAAGTTCATATTCCAGAAAGCTCTGAGATGGATGCTTATGTGGAAGATGGGTTCGAGGTGAAGATGCGGGATGTGGATTTTTCTTATATCGAAGGAAACCGTGTTATTACAGATTCTACATTTATGGCTAATCCGGGCGAGATCGTTGCGTTGGTTGGTCCTTCTGGAGAGGGAAAGACAACGATGATCCGTTTGATCTTAGGTTTGATCCATCCGGAAAAAGGAGAAGCATATTTAAGGGCTTCAAATGGGAAACAGGTGGAGATGAATGCAGATACCAGACATTTATTCGCTTATGTACCACAGGGAAATACAATTCTTTCTGGTACGATCGCGGAAAATTTAAAGATGGTTAAACAGGATGCAACAGAAGAAGAGATGATCGAGGCATTGAAGATTTCCTGTGCATGGGATTTCGTAAAAAATATGGAAGAAACAATCTATACCAAGATCGGAGAGCGAGGACGAGGATTTTCAGAAGGACAGGCACAAAGAATTGCAATTGCAAGGGCTGTTTTAAGAGATGCACCGATCTTATTGTTAGATGAAGCAACATCGGCACTTGATGTAACAACGGAACGTAAAGTTTTAAGAAATATCATAAAACAACGTCCAAATAAAACATGCATCGTGACAACCCATCGTCCGAGTGTTTTAAATATGTGTCAGAGAGTTTATCGTGTTATGGAAACACAGGTTACAGAATTGTCAGAAGAAGAGTCAAGCAAAATGGCGATGGATTTTTAGGGCACAGGTTGTCCGAAGATGCAGGATTCATTGACCGCAGATAGAAAAAAAGATATAATAAGACAAGAATAACGGCATAAGGGGGAAGCTGAATGAAGAAGAGTGGATGGAAGATCATTCTTGGAGTTGCAGTACTAGTCTGTGTGATCTGTCTTGGAAGATTCGGATGGGTCAAGTATCAGGACTATAAGACAGAACAGGCAAGAAAAGCAACATTAAAAGAGATAGCAAGCACAGAATTTACTGGTGAGAACGAAGGAAAAGAGCCGGAGAAAGTTCCAGCTGGAGTCAAACATGGACAGAAGATCAACTTTAAGAAGTTGATCAAGATCAACAGTGATATCTATGCATGGATCTACGTTCCAGGAACAAGAATTGATTATCCGGTAGCACAAAGTCAGGAATCAGACGATCATTATTTAAAATATAACTTTAAAAATGAGCCAGAGTTTGCAGGATGTATTTATACAGAGAAAGCGAATAAGAAGGATTTTTCAGATCCAAACACAATATTTTATGGACATAATATGAGAAATGGATCTATGTTCCAGAATCTTCACAAGTTTGAAGATGAAGCATTTTTTAAGAAACACAAAGAAGTATATGTTTACACACCAAAGAAAACATACACATACACGATCTTTGCGGCATATAAGTTTGACGACAGGCATTTACTTAAGACATTTAATTTTAAGAATAAGAAGAAGTTTGAGAATTATTTAAGAAATGTCAAGAACATAAGAGACATGGGAAGTCATGTAAGGAAAGATCAGGAAGTTACAAGCAACGATAAGATTATCACGCTGAGTACCTGCGTAGGAGGACAGCCAAATAATCGTTATTTAGTACAGGCGGTGTTGACGGATGAAAGAAGTACAAAATAAGAACCATACGGATGAGGCTAAGAGATTAAATGAAGAATTGGATCAGAATCTGAAGGATCTCCAGCCAGAATCCAAGGAAGCATTTCAAGGCTTTGAAGTAAAAGAAGAAAAAGACACCAAAACAGATCATAAAAAGAGTTATAATCGTATTAGCGGTGATCATTTTGCTTCCATGTGCAGCCATTGTTGGAATGTGGGCACTTGGAAAGGGCTCTTTATTTGGAGGCAAGATGAAAATGTCAAAGAACGTAGATGGCGTAAAAGTCCAGAATCAGGGAGATTTGGTTATTTACAATGGACATAAATATCAGTATAATAAAGATATAACGAGTATCTTATTTATGGGTGTTGACCGAGATAAGATCAATACAGATGAAGAATACTTAAAGAAACACGGAGCAGGACAGTCAGATACCTTGTTTCTAGCAGCTGTGAATACTTCTACAGGGAAGATTTCACTGATCAATGTTCCTCGAGATATCATGGCGAACGTTAAGACATATGATGAGAATGGAAAGTATTCAGGAAGGAAACTTCGACAGTTATGTTTAGCCTATGCCTATGGGGATGGGAAAGCCAAGAGCTGTAAGAATGCTGTGGATGCAGTTTCCAAAGTGTTATATGGAATTCCTATCGATTCATATATGTCGATCAACCTCTCTGCGATCAGTGTACTGAATGATGCAGTAGGTGGAGTGAATGTTCAAGTGATCGGGGATCTGACAAGCGTTGATCCAACTCTGAAGGAAGGTGCGAATGTGACATTGCTGGGTGGTCAGGCAGAGACTTATGTAAGATCCAGAGAATTTGATCCACTGGATGCGAACATGGCACGTATGCAGAGACAACAGCAGTATATTACAGCATTTGCCCAGAAAGCATTACAGGAGATGAAGGGCGATCTTACATTGCCATTAGATCTTCTGAATCTTGTATCAGAGAATTCAGTAACGAATCTTTCAGCACCGAAGATCACATATCTTGCAACGAAAGTTTCAGGAAGCAGTTTTTCATCTGACAATATCTACAGCATTGACTGTGACATCAAAGAAGGTGAGACAGGATATGCAGAATATTATCCGGATGAGACAAAATTATTTGAGATGATATTGAAGGTATTTTATACACAAATCAGTTAGAATCCAGTAAGGGGGGATTTAGCATGAAAAAGTTGATTATGATGGCAGCAACATTGATTATGTGTTTTGCTTTTTCACTAAGTGTTATGGCAGCACCAAGTCCTGAAGATGAGTATGATAGAGAGTCTCCAGAACAGACTAATGTGGATAAGAAAACCCAGATTGATGATGATGAATTCGACAAGGATGAAAAACCAGCTAAGACGAAAACAACAACGACATCAACATCATCAACATCATCAACATCTGCATCACCAAAGACTAGTGATCAGGGAGCGCCAGTTACATTAGTATATGTATCACTCGCTGCAGCAGCATTAGCTGTATATGCAGCAAAACACGTCAAAGAACAGTATTAATCAAAAAACAAGGTGGATTCCTCCAGTCTTGATGGACTGGAGGAATTCTTTTTGCATATGGGATTTCTGAAAGGAAAATAAAATAGATGATCGATATACATACGCATATTTTGCCAGGATTGGATGATGGAGCGAGAGATATGGAAGATTCTCTATCTATGGCAGCATTGGCATTGAAAAGTGGTGTTCATACATTAGTTGCAACATCGCATGCCAATACAGGGGGATTTTTCAAAGAATATTCGATCGAAAAATATCTGCAAAGATTAGAAGCGTTTAGAAAAGCACTGGATGAAGTAAAGCTGCCATTAAGAGTATTCTCTGGAATGGAAATTTATATGACAAGAGAAGTTCCTCGGATGATCCGTGAAGGCAGATTGCTTTCATTGAATCAGACGGGATATTTTTTGACTGAATTTTCGTTTGGAATCGAGCAGGAAGAGATGGATGAGATGCTTCATGATCTGATGGAACTTGGAGTTACGCCAGTGATCGCACACCCAGAGAGATACCGATGTGTACAGGAATCAGAAAGCGGTATCGCAAAGTGGAAAAACAGGGGATGTTTGTTGCAGGTAAACAGAGGGAGCATCTTTGGCAGATTTGGATCAGGAGCAAAACAATGTGTAGATCGTCTGCTGGATCAACATATGGTAACTTGTATCGCAAGTGATGCACACAAACCATATGAGCGGACAACCTATATGGCAGATATCAAAGAATATATGGAACAAGAATATTCTTTTGAATATTCAAAGAAATTGTTATATGATAATCCTAAGAGAATTCTTGAAGGAGAAAAGGTGGTACAATGAAGAAATTAAAATTGGTAAGTTTTGTGATATTTTGTATATCACTGGCAGCAAGTCTGATCTTCTGGTTTACACAGGTCAGAAAAGGAGATCGGATCGGACCGGTCATTACAATGGATCAGCAGGAATTGACAGTAGGGCTCAATGCTACCGATGAAGATTTTTTGCAAGGAGTAAAAGCAGTTGATGAGAATGATGGGGATGTTACGGATTCTCTTGTAGTAGAAAGTGTCTCAAACTTTCTGGGAGGTGGACGGCGTCTGGTTGTATATGCAGCAGTGGACAGACATAATAACGTCAGTCGTGCAAACCGTATTGTACAGTATGAGGGTTATACATCACCAAAGTTTTATTTGAAGGAACCATTATGTTTTGAATCTGGAGGAGCTTCCAAGAATGAAGAATTATTAAAGAATCTTACGGTGAAAGATAAGATTGATGGTGATTTATCAAATCAGATAAAGATTTTGACAAACTCAGTAGTTGATCTGTATACACCAGGAGAATATCCGGTCAAACTTCAGGTAAGCAATAGTGCAGGAGACACGGTATCATTTCAGGCAACGATACAGGTTTATGATGCAACGGACAGATCAGAGATTCCTTTTATTCATTTGAAGAAGTATCTGGTTTATACGAAGAAAGGTGACAAACTAGATGCAGCATCTTACATATCTAAAGTGTGCATGGGAGGAGATTATGACTCGGATGTACCAGGAGATATTAATAAAAGCAAAGTGAAGATCAAAGATGAAGTAGATTACGATACCCCAGGTTCTTATGAGATCACTTATTCAGTAAAAAGTGGAAAGAGCCGTACAGGAACGGTAAGACTGATCGTGATCGTTACAGAATAGGAGGCCGGCAAATGAGCAGTGATAAACGAAATATATCAGTCAACGATTATGAAATGAATATTGATTTGTATAGTATCTTAAGAGATATCTGGAAATATGCAATAGTGATCCTGCTTCTGGCAGCATCTATGAGCTTGCTCTCTTATGTTTATGTCGGACGAAACTATCACAAACAGTATGAATCAACAAGTACATTTATCGTAAGCAGCAAAGGAAGTAACAATAGTGTATATTCAGATTTGAGTGCAACGTCTGAGATGGCGACAAAGTTTTCTGAGATTCTAAACAGTTCTATCTTACAAAAGAAAGTCGCAAAAGAGATGGATATGGATTATTTTCCAGGAAGTGCATCTGCAGAGGTAGTAAATGAAACCAATCTTTTAGTTTTGAAAGTTCAGGCAGATTCCCCAGAGATGGCGTTTCGTTTGAATAAGGCAATCATGAATAATTATTCTGTTGTGACAGATCAGCTGATCGGAAATGTTGTGCTGGATGTATTGCAGAAACCAACAGTGCCAAGTGGTCCGGTAAATAAATTTCAGCCAACAGCACTTATGAAGAAAACATTTTTTACGACGATCGTTGCGTTATGTGGATTGATCGCAATCTTGTCATTCTTAAAGGATACAGTGAGAAAACCAAAAGAAGTTTCAAGGAAACTTGATGCAAAGCTTTTGCAGACGTTATATCATGAGAAGATCTATAAGACATGGAAAGCAAGAATTCACCGCAAAAAGAGTCCGGTATTGTTGACAAATCCAGGAACAAGCTTTCAATATGTGGAGGATATGAAGAAACTTGCCCGCAAAGTCAGCAGTAAGATGAAAGAGAAGAATGCAAAAACACTTCTGGTTGCAAGTGTGGAAGAAAATGAAGGTAAATCAACAGTTGCAGCCAATTTAGCATTGGCACTTGCGGAAGAATCAGAGAAAGTATTGTTGATCGATGCGGATCTTCGCAAACCTTCACAATACAAGATTTTTGGATTGGATCAGGAAGAAATACAGCAGTTTGGAGAAGTATTGAATGGAAATGAACAGATAGATAATCTGGTAACAGATCTTCCAAAATCAGAATTGTTATTGATCGCAGGTTCTATGATCTATCCAAATTCTACAGAGATGATCGCATCACCGATCTTCCAGAAGATCGTAGAGTTCTTTAAGACAAAGCTGGATTACATTATTATTGATACACCACCAATGTCACAGGCGGCCGATGCAGAAGAGTTAGTAGACCTTGCAGATGCATCGATTCTTGTTGTAAGACAACATACAGCATTAGTAAAAGATATCAATGAGACGATCAGTATCCTAAATTCAGCAGAAGGAACGATGCTTGGATGCGTTTATAACGATGTATTCCATGGAGTTGCTCAGACAGCAAGAAATTATGGATACAAATATGCATATGGAAGCGGTTATGGTTACGGAAGCAAATACGGTTATGGAAACCATGGATATGGATATGGTTACGGTTACGGCTATGGCTATGGTTATGGAAGCAGAACGAAAAAGGGTAATGAAGATAAAACACAAGAATCAAAGACAGAACGGCAGGTGAAGAAAGATCATGAGTAAAGAATATGAATCAAAAACAGAACATAAAGAAAATCTGATCGATATTGCTGGATTGTTTGATGACTTGATCAAAGGCATCATTCAAATGAAATGGAGATTTTTGATCATTCTTGTGATTTGTGGTGCAGTGTTCTGTGGATACAAGAGACTTACCTATTCCCCATACTATATAGCATCTTCCACATTTACGATCAATTCCAGTATTACATCAGAGAATTCCAATACATATATTGAGAATGCAACAGCCAACCAAATGGCAAAATCTTTTCCGTATATTTTGAAAAGTGGAGCATTTAAAGAAGTATTGGCACAGGATCTTGGCCTTCAGTCTGTTCCTGGGACGATCGAAGCAGAAGTCATGGAGAATACAAACCTGTTTACGTTGAAAGTGACTGCAAATAATCCGAAGATGGCTGAGAAGATTTTAAAAGCAGTCGTTAAAAATTACCCATCGGTAGCAGAGTTTGTCATTGGAAGCTCACAGCTGACACTCATGGATGAAAGCGGCGTTCCGACTACACCTGCTAATCCATTTAGTTATAGACATGAGATACAGATCGGCGTTTTGATCGGAATCTTACTATGTATCTTGCTCGATGTCCTGTTAGCACTTGGTAAGAATACAGTTAAGAAAGAAGAAGATTTCAAACGACTCTTCCATGCAAAAAGTCTTGGAATCATGCCTCATGCCAAATTCCATAAGAAACGTACGCAAACACAGGAATTGATCGTTCTAGATAATCCAAGAATTCCAAGAAGCTTCCTGGAAGCAGCAAGAACGGTACGACGAAGGATCGAGCGTGCACAAAAAGAGACAGGCATGAAATCTTTTCTTGTAACAAGTGCTATGCCAGGAGAAGGAAAATCAACAGTTTCAGCCAACATTGCAATATCACTTGCGATGAAAGGGTATAAAGTAATTCTGGTAGATGCGGATTTAAGAAACCCATCCACCGCCAAAGTACTTGGAATGAATGAACAAGAATTAGGAACTCTGGAAGTAATGAAAGGCGAAGTTAACATAGACGATGCAGTGCAGCAGTACAAAAATACAAGCGTTAAAGTACTTGCAGGTTCTACACCAATCCAGGATACATCTACCGTTTTAAGTGGTAAGAATATGAGACAGTTTGTAAAAGAACTGGAGGCAGAAGCCGATTTCGTGATCATAGATACACCACCAAGTGGACTATTATCAGATGCAGCGATCGTCGCCCAGTATGTAGACGGAGCAGTATTTGTGATCCGTCAGGACTATACAGATGTAGATCGAATTCTGGAAGGTATGGAAATTCTTTCAGGATCAGGAGCTGAAATTACAGGATGCATCTTAAATGATGTGAATGTACGAACTAGTGAATCACAGCACTATATGAACAGCTATCGTACAAAAGGAGAGACACTATAGAATCCGATTTGAAAGTAGTGTTGGTCATGTATGAGTCAGAAAGAAGATAAGAAGAAATATTTATAATAAACATCTGTCTGTTATTACAAAAATTGAAAATTGATAACATTTAACATACAATCTTTTCAACGGAGAATTTAAAATTTTATACGAGAATGTCTTCAGGTATTCATAAAAACATAAAGAAAGATAGAGGTACGAAATGATAGAATGCCATAGGATTCTTTGCAAAATCGCAGCCAACACGGGCACTGTTTGAACGCAGTGAGTTGTGCAGGAGTGTTGGCGGATCAGCGTTTTGCAAAAAATCCGTCAATGGAATTCGTTTTTCGTATCTCTATCTTTCTTTATGTTTTTATGAATACTCGATACATTTCCGTGATACAACTCAAAACTTCGCCCTACCAGTGCTTTTTCGTTTCACGATAAATGGTTCAAATTCCAACTTTGTAACAAAGCTTCGAGGCTGGTTCTTGGTCTTTGAGTCGCGGATGCGTACAATGATATCAACGGCTTCTCTTCCTTTTGCTTCGATAGAATGTTCCACCGTAGTAAGTGAAATACGATTCATATCGGCCATTGGGATATTATCGAAACCACAAACAGAGAAGTCATTTGGTACTTTGTATTTTAATTCATATAATGCATCTAGGATTCCAAATGCAACCATATCATTGTATCCAACGAAGGCGGTAGAATCCGTTCCCTCTTCGAGAATCTGTTTTGTCAGATTGTATCCGGAAGAATATTCCAGCATATTTGGAGACAGCAGATTATACTCTCCGGGTGAGAGGGAACGAATACTGACGCAGTCATCTCCAAAGCCGTGTTCTTTGAAGGTTGCAACCAGTGCATCGTAACGTTTTGATCTGGAACGTTCAATATCACTGATCGGTGTTGATATGTAAGTGATCTTGCGGTGTCCAAGGGAGATCAAATGTTCTGCGACGAGTCTGGCAGGTTTGGAGCTGCTGACATGGATCGAGTCAAAAGTAATCTCGTCATTTTTATCCCCGATATTGACGATTGGAATTTGTTTTGACATATCATTAACTTCTGGAAGAAAAGAAGTTGGATACAGATAAACGATTCCAGCAGTATCCAGATCATTTTTCATAAGATCCAGATAATATTGTTCGGTGCTCGGGTTTCGCAGTGTTGGTGCAACAAAGGTAAGATATCCATAATCATGTGCTCGTTCTGTGATCGAATGAACCAGAGTTGTATAATAATGGTTAGATAAGAACGGACACATGATCAGAATGACTTTCGATAAAGGCTTCGATGTCTGCTCAATGGATTTTTTCTTTTTTTGATAGCCAAGTTCTTTTGCAGCATCCAAAACTTTCTGTCTGGTGCTGTCTGAAAAAGAGACATTAGTCTTATTATTTAAGATCATGGAGACTGCAGACTGGGAAAGACCGACGTGATCTGCAATGTCTTTGGTCGTTACTTTCTTCTTTAAACCCATAAAATCCTCCTTAATCAAAA
>OHRE01001040.1_pt1 | contig 11765 bp, 8 predicted proteins | sample 1578411 | NCBI WGS metagenome assembly OHRE01 (sample SAMEA3879566, study PRJEB24766) | human gut metagenome | biome: human-associated habitat; feature: feces | place: USA | collected 1985/1987 | reverse complement strand
CGGACAGCTTTATATATTTACAATTCTGACAACCGAAACAACATGATAAAGAAATACAGCGAACGAAAGGCAGCAGTACGTTTCGTAATGAAACTCTCCCTATTCTTCATACCTTGTATTGCCATATTAGCGGTATACTTGCTGACTGATCCCTTTATGGTTCTGAGGCATTACAACCGATACGACCAGTCTCCGGTAATGTTGAACGAGGGCTATATAGGATGGCAAACGTATATGAACAACCGGGATTCCATCCCCTTCGATTCCTTCATCATGGGAAACTCCTGCACAATGGCCTATCCCTGTCGGGAATGGGAGAAGTATCTTAATGGCGGTCGTGCCATCCGTCTCTTCGGAAATGCGGAAGGTATAGCTGCCGTTTCCCTGAAGTTACAGGCTCTGGACAAGGCCGGTGCAGACATCAAGAACCTGCTATTGATTGTAGACAAAGGAGCATTGCAGACCGACAGACTACTGTCGGGGCACACCAATATACTGCCACCTGCCCTGTCGGGCATGAACAACCTGGCATTTCAGGAGAAGTTCTGCCAGGCATTCTGTTTCCCGGATGTTCTGTTTCCGTACCTTGACTACAGGCTGTTCCATCAATACCGTCCTTATATGAAAGGAGTGATAAATCCTTATGGACCTATCCGCGACCCTATAACCAATGATATGCTGAATCCCAGGGAGGAAATGATAAAGGAAGAGGGAGATAAGTACTGGGAAAACCGGAAAGGAGAATTCACCAAAGAGAAAATGAAGAATTATAGAGACGGGAAATACCGGGAAGCCCCCCAAGTGCTCAGGGAAAAACAAGTCAGCTTGTTGCAGGAAATAAAGTGGATTTGCCGGAAGCATGATACCGATGTGAAAATCATTATCAGTCCCGACTACCTGCAGGTCAACATAAGCCCTGCCGACGTAAAGACACTGAAGCGCTTCTTCGGAAAACGGAATGTATTTGATTTCACCGGTATCAACGAATACACGGAAGACATCCACAATTATTATGAACCGGGTCATTATAGGCCCGCACTTGGGAAAAGGCTGATGGAAAAGATATATGAACCTTATATCTTGTCACCGAACGCCAAATCTCCGGCATCTCCCAGCCCGGGAACGATATAGGAATGCTCGTTCATCTCCGGGTCGATTGCTGCACACCACAAGGTCACTTCATCTCCAGGGAACAGCTTTTCCAGATGCTCTACGCCCTGCTGGCTGGCTATGACACAAGCTATCTGCAACTTGGCTGGCATCCCCTTCGTAATGAAGGCCTTCCAGGCCAATTCCATACTTTCTCCCGTGGCAAGCATCGGGTCTACAATCAATAATGTCTTCTTGGACAAATCCGGAGTAGCGATGTATTCGATGTGTACATCCACCGTGCGGCATTCCTTATCCTTATAATAACGGTAAGCGGAAACAAAAGCATTCCCGGCATGGTCGAACATATTCAAAAACCCAGTATGCAAGGGCAGCCCAGCACGGAAAACAGTGGCAATCACCACCTCGTCATCGGGTGTGCTGACCGACGCCACTCCCAAGGGAGTCTGTACCTGCTTGACAGAATACGTCAGTTCCTTACTCATTTCATACGCCATTATCTCTCCAATGCGTTCAATATTACGGCGGAAACGCATACGGTCGCCCTGGACTGCTACATCACGAATTTCTGCCACGTATTGGTTCAAGACAGAATTTGTCTCGGCAAAGTTGATAACTTTCATATAAATGTAATGTATTTGTGTGCAAAGTAAACGATTTCCACTTAATTTGCAACGTTCAGTTTGCAGATATTGTTACGGTTTAATAAAAGATTTCCCATTAAAGAAAAATTTCTCTAATACGGCTTTTCTTTAAAAAGAAAGTATTACTTTTGTAGGCGAAAAACAAGGGACCTGCTGAAAAGCAGGAAAAAAAGAGCTTTTCTACACCCGTTTTTCCTTGTAAATCAAAGGTAAAAGAGATTAAGGAAAGAGATTATAAACCAAATACCAACATTTTAAATCATTAAAAGAAATGGCAAATTTAGATTTAAGCAAGTACGGTATCCAAGACGTGAAGGAAATTATCCACAACCCGTCTTACGATGTACTGTTCGCAGAAGAAACCAAACCAGGTTTGGAAGGTTTTGAAAAAGGTCAGGTAACTGAACTGGGTGCTGTAAATGTAATGACAGGTATCTATACCGGTCGTTCTCCTAAAGATAAATTCTTCGTAATGAATGAAGCCAGCAAGGATTCTGTATGGTGGACTTCTGAAGAATACAAAAACGACAACAAACCAGTTGACGCAAAATGTTGGAAAGCAGTTAAAGAATTGGCAACTAAAGAATTGTCTAACAAGAGACTGTTCGTTGTTGATGCTTTCTGTGGTGCTAACGAAAACTCTCGCTTGAAATTGCGCTTCATCATGGAAGTTGCATGGCAAGCTCACTTCGTAACAAACATGTTCATCCGTCCGACAGCTGAAGAATTGGCTAACTTCGGTGAACCTGATTTCGTTATCATGAACGCTTCTAAAGCTAAGGTTGAAAACTACAAAGAACTGGGCTTGAACTCAGAAACTGCAGTTGTATTCAACTTGACTGAAAAGATCCAGGTTATCCTGAATACTTGGTACGGTGGTGAAATGAAGAAAGGTATGTTCTCTTACATGAACTACTTGTTGCCTTTGAACGGCATGGCTTCTATGCACTGCTCTGCTAACACTGATAAAGAAGGCAAGAGCTCAGCTATCTTCTTCGGTCTTTCAGGTACAGGTAAGACTACTTTGTCTACTGACCCGAAACGTTTGTTGATCGGTGATGACGAACACGGATGGGATGACGAAGGTGTATTCAACTTCGAAGGTGGTTGCTACGCTAAAGTTATCAACTTGGATAAAGAAAGCGAACCGGACATCTGGAATGCTATCAAACGTGATGCTTTGTTGGAAAACTGTACAGTTAACGCTGAAGGCGAAATCAACTTCGCTGACAAGTCAGTAACTGAAAACACTCGTGTTTCTTATCCTATCTATCACATCGAAAACATCGTTAAACCGGTTTCTAAAGGTCCTCACGCAAAACAAGTTATCTTCTTGTCTGCTGATGCATTCGGTGTATTGCCTCCAGTATCTATCCTGAACCCGGAACAGGCTCAATACTACTTCTTGTCCGGATTTACAGCTAAATTGGCTGGTACAGAACGTGGTATCACTGAACCGACTCCGACATTCTCTGCTTGCTTCGGTGCTGCTTTCTTGTCATTGCATCCGACTAAATATGCAGAAGAACTGGTTAAGAAGATGGAGATGACTGGTGCTAAAGCATACTTGGTTAACACTGGATGGAATGGTTCCGGCAAACGTATCTCTATCAAAGATACTCGTGGTATCATCGATGCTATCCTTGATGGTTCTATTGACAAAGCTCCTACTAAGGTTATTCCTTTCTTCGACTTTGTTGTTCCTACAGAACTTCCGGGTGTTGATCCGAAGATCCTTGACCCACGCGACACTTACGAATGTGCTTGCCAATGGGAAGAAAAAGCTAAAGATTTGGCTGGACGTTTCATCAAGAACTTCGCTAAATTTACTGGTAACGAAGCTGGTAAGGCTTTGGTTGCTGCTGGTCCGAAACTCTAATTGGAGAATCAGATATAATATGGAAGGCGGTTCGATTTCGAACCGCCTTTTTTGTTTATGCCTGTGCCTTTCTATGAGAATAAATGCTGTTTGTTTAAAACTTTTCCCTATATTTGCCAAAACAGGAGTACTAACCTTTAAAGGCGGTTATGGTATATCTAGCTACTGACAAACAGACCTATGCGGATCTAAGCATTACAGAGACTGCTAATAATGAGCAATTTCTTTTCTCTTTGTTTTCCAAAACAGAGACAAAAGAAGGAAAAGCGCTGATGTTGAACTGGATTATGTATCCGCTAAGTGATTTGGGGGAAATCCGTAAAAGACAGGAGGCTATTGTCTGGGATGCTTTGCCCGAACTTCTTTTGAATGAAGAAGAGCTGGATTTTATTGAGTATTACCTGGCTTATCGTGACCAGATACGGGAAGCTCATATTTTACTTTCATGTGCTACTGTTATCGACCGTCTGGTGCGATATGATTCGACCCGTTATGTGATCTGCAGAGGGGTGAAATTAGTGGTTCATCTCTTGCATTGTCTGAAGGAATGGGCGACAGAACTACCACAGGGCGCCCCGCAACTCATGAAAGAATCTGCTGCTATGATTGATAATATTCTCCATGGAAGTGAATTGGAGGAAGTATTGGAGCAGACCTCTGATGAGGAAAAACGACTATCTAACTTTGTCATAGACAAATTCGATTATCTGTTCCGGTGTACTCGGTTGTTATCTTTGAAGGAACTTCTGTCTGTTATATATCTACTTGATGTCTGCCGTACAGCTCACCGGGTGGCAAAAGAGAAGAACTTCTGTTGTATGCCGATAATGGTACCGACAATGGACTTCTCGGTGGAGGGAGTCGTTCATCCTTTTGTGAAAGATGCGCAGCCAAACAGTTGGCAGATGTCCCGGGGAAATATATGCATTTTTACAGGCTCTAATATGGCGGGAAAGTCAACAACTTTAAAGGCATTGACCTTGGCTGTCTGGTTGGCACATTGCGGTTTGCCTGTTCCTGTGAAATCAATGATTTGTCCTCTTTACGAGGGGATTTATACCTCTATTAATCTGCCGGATTCTTTGCGGGACGGACGAAGTCATTTTATGGCGGAAGTACTCCGTATTAAAGAAGTGATGCAAAAAGCTGTGACCGGAAAACGCTGTTTGGTGGTATTAGATGAGATGTTTCGCGGGACGAATGCTAAAGATGCGTTTGAAGCCTCCGTTGCCGTCAATGAATTACTGAAAAGCTTCTCTCATTGTCATTTCTTGATATCGACACATATTTTGGAATATGCGAAAGCCTTTGAAAAGGATTCTTCCTGTTGCTTTTATTATATGGAAGCAGAAATTATTGATGATGCGTTTGTCTGTCCTCATCGGTTGTTGTCAGGGATTTCAGAGGCCAGAGTCGGGTATTGGGTCGTGAAAAAAATACTGTCGGATGGTTTGATGTAATTTTACCTCATTATAGAGGTTGTTGAGATTCTGTTTTATTTTTATTAGATATATATTTTGACTACTTTTGTACAGACTATAAATAGGTTATTAATCTTAAATAACGACGCGACGACCATGAAGAATTTTTATTTCCTTCTTATTAGTTCCCTATTCCTTACCTCCGGGCTTTATGCGGGAGAAACAGATTATACTCAAGGACTTTCCATCTGGTTTGATACTCCGAATACTTTGCAGGGATATGCTGCCTGGTATGGCGGAAGACCGGATTTGTGGAAAGATGAAAATAAACCGGTAACAGCAGGAAGCGGACATAATCTGGATGCCAGTTGGGAGTCACAGTCATTGCCTATTGGTAACGGTAGCCTCGGCGCAAATATTATGGGATCGGTGGAAGCCGAACGTATCACTTTCAATGAAAAAACGCTTTGGCGCGGTGGTCCGAACACAGCGAAAGGTGCGGACTATTATTGGAATGTCAATAAACAATCGGCCCATCTTTTAGATGAAATACGCAAAGCATTTACAGAGGGAGATCAGAAAAAGGCTGAAATGCTAACGCGACAGAACTTCAATAGTGAAGTGTCGTATGAAGCTGACGGAGAAAATCCTTTCCGTTTCGGTAGCTTTACTACAATGGGAGAGTTTTATGTAGAAACCGGACTGAATATGATAGGAATGAGCGATTATAAGCGCATTCTTTCTTTGGATTCGGCTATGGCAGTCGTACAATTCAAAAAGGATCGTGTGGCTTATCAACGCAATTTTTTTATCTCTTACCCCGCCAATGTAATGGTGGTACGTTTCAGCGCGGATCAATCGGGGAAACAAAATCTGGTTTTCAGTTATGCGCCCAATCCCCTGTCTACCGGCAGCATGGTTTCTGATGGAAATAAAGGACTGGTTTACACAGCTTCTTTGGATAATAATGGAATGAAATATGTTGTGCGCATCCAGGCAGAAACAAAAGGAGGAACACTGTCTAATGCAGATGGAAAGTTGACGGTGAAGGATGCAGACGAAGTTGTATTTTATATCACAGCGGACACTGACTATAAGATTAACTTTGATCCGGATTTCAAAGATCCGAAAACATATATAGGCGTTAATCCCGAAGAAACGACAAAGCAGTGGATGAATAATGCAGTGGCGCAGGGATATACAGCTTTATTCAATCAACATTATAATGATTATGCTACTCTGTTCAACCGGGTTCGGCTGAATCTGAACCCAGCGGTGAAAGGAGTGAATCTGCCTACTTCCCAACGTCTGAAAAATTATCGGAAAGGACAGCCGGATTATTATCTGGAAGAGTTGTATTATCAATTTGGACGTTATCTTCTGATTGCCAGTTCCCGTCCGGGCAATATGCCTGCTAATCTACAGGGGATTTGGCACAATAATGTCGATGGACCGTGGCGTGTGGATTATCATAATAACATCAATATCCAGATGAATTATTGGCCTGCTTGTTCTACCAACTTGAATGAGTGCGTGCTTCCGTTGATTGACTTTATCCGTACACTGGTGAAACCGGGGGAGAAGACTGCACAAGCTTATTTCGGAGCAAGAGGATGGACGGCATCTATCTCCGGCAATATTTTCGGCTTTACCACTCCGTTGGAAAGTCAGGATATGTCGTGGAACTTCAATCCGATGGCAGGTCCCTGGCTGGCTACTCATATATGGGAGTATTACGACTATACAAGAGACTTGAAATTTCTGAAAGAAACCGGCTATGAACTAATTAAGAGTAGTGCGGATTTTGCAGTCGATTACCTGTGGCATAAGCCGGATGGAACCTATACGGCTGCTCCGTCCACTTCGCCCGAGCATGGTCCTATCGATCAGGGAGCTACTTTTGTGCATGCCGTAGTGCGTGAAATTCTGATGGATGCGATTGAAGCAAGCAAAGTGTTGGGTGTAGATAAGAAAGAACGTAAGCAATGGGAGCATGTGCTTGCCAATCTCGTTCCCTATCAAATAGGTCGTTATGGTCAGTTGATGGAATGGTCGGTGGATATTGATGATCCGAAAGATGAACATCGTCATGTGAATCATCTGTTCGGCCTGCATCCGGGACATACTGTTTCTCCGGTCACTACTCCCGAACTGGCGAAAGCTGCTAAAGTGGTATTGGTGCATCGTGGTGATGGTGCTACCGGTTGGAGTATGGGTTGGAAGTTGAATCAGTGGGCGCGTTTGCAGGATGGTAATCATGCTTATACTTTATTCGGCAATTTATTGAAGAACGGAACCATGGATAATTTGTGGGATACGCATCCGCCTTTCCAAATTGATGGGAACTTTGGTGGGACAGCGGGAATCACCGAAATGCTGCTCCAAAGTCACATGGGCTTTATTCAATTATTACCGGCTTTGCCGGATGCATGGAAAGACGGTTCTATCAGTGGTATCTGTGCAAAAGGAAATTTTGAGGTGGATGTGATCTGGGAGAATCATCAATTGAAAGAAGCTGTTGTACGCTCTAATGCAGGAGGCGACTGTGTCTAAAGTATGCGGATCAGACTATCTCCTTTAAAACTGTGAAAGGACGCAGTTATCAGATTGGATATGATGCAGCCAAAGGGCTCATTAAAAAATAAACACAAAATGTCGGAAAATTAGAAAGAAAGGATGGTACTGGAGTATTTAAAATTATTCGTGACATTTGCGAAGATTGGAATGTTTACTATTGGTGGCGGTTATGCCATGATTCCGTTGATTGAACGGGAGATTGTTAACAAGCAATGGATGAATAAAGAAGAATTTATGGAGATGTTTGCTTTGACGCAGTCGCTTCCGGGTGTGTTTGCAGTGAATATTTCTATTTTTGTAGGATATAGGTTGTATAAGGTGGGTGGTAGCCTGGTGTGTGCATTGGCTACGATTCTTCCCTCTTTCGTTATCATGATGCTGATAGCCATGTTTTTTGCACAGTTTCAGGATAATGAAGTGATGATTCGTATCTTTAATGGAATACGTCCTGCCGTGGTAGCATTGATTCTGTTTCCTTGCATTTCTGCTGTTAGAGCTTTGAAACTGAAGTATTTTCAGTTGGTTGCTCCTGCCATAGCTACCGTGTTGATCTGGCAGTTCGGCTTATCACCTATTTATATTGTGGTGGCCGGAATTATAGGGGGATTGGTATATACATTATGGTTGAAAGAAAAAATAGCGAATAAACAGGTATGATATATTGGCAATTACTTTGGGTGTATCTTAAAATAGGTATGTTCGGTTTTGGGGGTGGATATGCGATGCTTTCCCTGATTCAACATGAAATAGTGGATCTTCATCATTGGCTGACTCCTCAACAGTTTACGGATGTGGTCGCAATTTCGCAGATGACTCCGGGACCGATTGGCATAAATAGTGCTACTTACGTAGGTTATGCGGTAACACAAAGTGTTTGGGGAGCTGTGTTGGCCACTGTAGCCGTTTGCTTGCCTTCTTTTATTTTGGTGTTGCTCATTTCTTATTTCTTTGCGAAGTGTAAGGATAATAAGTATATTAAAGCGGCTATGTCTGGACTGCTTCCTATGTCGGTCGCGCTGATTGCTTCGGCTGCATTACTTATGATGAATAGAGAGAATTTTATAGACTATAAAAGTATCGGTATTTTTGCGGCAGCCTTTTTGGTTACATGGAAATGGAATCTTCACCCTATCCTGTTGATTTGTCTGGCGGGTGTGGTAGGATTGTTGTTGTATTAGTAATAGGTGCCATACTGCAGAAAAAAATAAAATCCCGGTAAAACACAGCGTTTCACCGGGATTTCTATTATAATATAATGAAAGAATGGTTAGTTCTTGTTTGCACGTTTACGTTCGATTTCGTCCAAAATCACTTTACGCATACGCATTGCTTTAGGAGTAACTTCTACATATTCATCTTCCTTAATATATTCCAGTGCTTCTTCAAGTGAGAACTGGATAGGTGGAATCAGGCGTACTTTATCATCCGAACCGGAAGCACGCATATTCGTCAACTTCTTCGATTTGGTTACGTTGATAACCAGGTCGTTGTCATGAGAGTGTTCGCCTACTACTTGTCCTGCATAAACTTCGTCCTGCGGGAAGATAAAGAATTTACCGCGATCCTGCAATTTGTCGATGGCATAAGCAAAAGCTGTTCCGCTTTCCATAGCAATCATAGAACCGTTCGTACGACGTTCGATTTCTCCTTTGTGCGGTTGATATTCTTTGAAGCGGTGTGCCATGATGGCTTCGCCGGCAGAGGCAGTCAGTACATTGGTACGCAAACCGATGATACCGCGTGAAGGCATATTGAACTCAAGATTGATACGTTCACCTGTATTTTCCATCTTGACCATTTCACCTTTACGGCGAGTAACCATATCTATAATTTTGCTGGAATATTCTTCCAGTACGTTGATGGTCAGTTCTTCAATCGGCTCGCATTTCACACCGTCGATTTCTCTGAAGATAACCTGCGGCTGACCTACCTGCAATTCATATCCCTCTCGGCGCATTGTTTCAATTAATACAGAAAGGTGGAGTACGCCACGGCCGGAAACAATCCATTTACCGTCTTCTTCACTTTTTCTTACGCGGAGAGCCAGATTCTTGTCGAGCTCCTTCATCAGACGGTCGTGGATATGACGTGAAGTCACAAACTTGCCATCTTTACCGAAGAAAGGAGAATCGTTGATAGCAAACAGCATACTCATGGTCGGTTCGTCGATTGCGATTGGCGGCAATGCTTCCGGATTCTCGAAATCACAAACAGTATCTCCAATTTCGAAACCGTCGATACCTACCAGTGCGCAGATGTCACCGGAAGAAACTTCGTTTGTTTTCACGCGGCCTAAACCTTCGAAAACATGGAGCTCTTTGATTTTGCTCTTGAGCATATCACCGTTACGTTTCGCAAGCGTTATATTCATACCTTCTTTTAATGTACCGCGATGTACGCGGCCTACAGCGATACGACCGGTATAAGAAGAATAATCCAGAGAAGTAATCAACATCTGGGGAGTACCTTCCAATTGTTTGGGTGCCGGAATATTTTCGATGATACAATCCAGTAGCGGAGTAATACTGTCAGTCTGTTGCTTCCAGTCGGTGCTCATCCAGTTGTTCTTGGCGGAACCGTAGATTACGGGGAAGTCCAGTTGGTCCTCCGTTGCATTCAGGCTGAACATCAAATCGAAAACCATTTCGTAAACTTCTTCCGGACGGCAGTTAGGTTTATCTACCTTATTAACTACCACGATAGGTTTCAAACCGATTTCCAGTGCCTTTTGCAGTACGAAACGAGTCTGGGGCATCGGACCTTCAAAGGCGTCTACCAACAGAATACAGCCGTCGGCCATATTCAATACACGTTCTACCTCACCACCGAAGTCGCTGTGTCCCGGAGTATCAATAATATTAATTTTTGTACCGTTGTAATTGATGGATACGTTTTTGGAAAGAATCGTTATACCACGTTCACGTTCCAAATCGTTGTTATCCAGGATAAGTTCACCACTATTTTGGTTGCTGCGGAATAAATTTCCGGCCAATAGCATCTTGTCAACCAGCGTTGTTTTCCCATGGTCAACATGGGCAATGATTGCAATGTTTCGAATATTTTGCATATAATACCTATTATTTGGCTGCAAAGGTACGAAAATAGGATTAGAAATATGCGCAATGATAGCAATTTTTTCTTGTAAATCGTTGTGTGATATAAAGATAATGCCTATCTTTGCACGCTCAAAAGAATAATTTATCAATTAAAATTCTAAGAATTATGTATTTAGACGCTGCTAAAAAGCAAGAAATCTTCGGAAAGTACGGAAAGTCTAACACTGACACCGGCTCAGCTGAGGCCCAAGTGGCATTGTTTTCCTACCGTATTTCTCACCTGACTGAGCACATGAAGCTCAACAGAAAAGATTATAGTACTGAAAGAGCGTTAACAATGTTGGTAGGTAAGCGTCGTCGCTTGCTCGATTACCTGAAAGCAAATGTTCCGAATCTCACCTTTGTAAATGCTGATCAGGCATGCAGCGATATTGGTTCCTCCAAGGTACTGAATATGGTACTTTTAGGAGCCGCCATCCGTACCGGAGTATTGGATTTTACCATCTCTGAAATCGAAAGCATTATGAAGCAGACACTTCCGGAGAAGTTCCACGAGATGAATCTCCGGGCACTGAATTACAATATATAACAATCAGATCTATCATTAACCAACCGCTCCTGCATTATCGATATATAGGAGCACACCAAAAGAAAGGCGAGGGCATACATATGCAAATTACTGAAACACAAATCGCACAAGTCAACAAACAGATCAAGGCACTTCTTTCCGCAGAAAGTTTCTATGGAAAGAAATTAGAAGAAGCCGGCGTTACCAGCATCCAGTCTGCTGAAGATTTTCAGAAGCTTCCGTTTTCCGAAAAAAATGATCTGAGAAATGCTTATCCTCTTGGACTTATGACTGCCCCGGAAGAAAAAATTGTCCGCATTCATTCATCTTCCGGTACAACAGGACTGCCTGTCATCATCCCATATACCCAGAAAGATGTTGATGACTGGGCTGTCATGTTCAAACGTTGTTATGAAATGGCCGGTATGACAAATATGGACCGCATCCAGATTACACCGGGATATGGTCTCTGGACCGCCGGAATCGGTTTCCAGGCAGGAGCAGAAAGAT
>OHRE01001038.1_pt1 | contig 11771 bp, 9 predicted proteins | sample 1578411 | NCBI WGS metagenome assembly OHRE01 (sample SAMEA3879566, study PRJEB24766) | human gut metagenome | biome: human-associated habitat; feature: feces | place: USA | collected 1985/1987 | reverse complement strand
ACACATGACATCGGGCATTTCTGCCGTGATGACGCTGCCATGCAGCACCCCGCAGGCCTTGCGGAATGCCCTTTACTCCCTTTTATCGATTCTAATTAAATCAGAAGGCAGTCCCCTCTGTCAAGGGGTTCCTGCATTTCTTTGCCAAACTTTGCTTCAGCGCTCAAACGTTGTGCTGAGGGTGGTCTCCCAAGTCTGGCCGGGGGCAAGGCAGGCGGCAGCGGCGCGCTGGCTCCACTCCTGGGTATCGGTCTGGGCACCGGGCAGGGAGTGCCACGGCTCAATGCAGACAAAGCGCACAGGCTTTGCCGGAGCCGACCAGATGAGGGTATAGGGGTAGCCCTCCACATTGCAGACGATCCCCTTGCCGGTGTCCTTCTCGTAGATGCCCAGCGTGCGGCTGCGCAGACCGGCCATGCAGAAGCTGTCGTTCTCAAACAGATCGTCTGTCAGGGGGATGCTCTGCTCGTTCTTCCACCGGTAACCGCACTTGCCCGTCAGCAAGCCGTTGGGGTAAGCGTCCAGGATCATCGGGCTTTCCGGCTGGTCGAAGCGGAACTCGTAATCGGTGGTGGTGTGCTTGTCATCAAAGGGGATGCGAAACGCCGGGTGGTAGCCGATGCCGAACTGCAGCTCCTCGGCGGCATCGGCGGGGTTGGTGACGGTCAGGGTGTGGTTCACTGTCCTGCCCTCCAGCCGGAAGGTGCTGGTCAGAACAAAATCAAACGGGAAGCGCTCTGCCTTGCTCTTTTCATCCGAGCGCAGCTCCAGCCGGATGGTGTCGCCCTCGGCGCAGAGCAGGGTGTGCTCCACGTCCCGGGCAAAGCCATGCTGACCGCCGGGGTAGGTCTTTCCCTTATGGGTAAAGGCCCCGCCGGTCAGCTTGCCCGTCCAGGGGAAAAGGATGGGGGCGTGGCGCTTCCAGACAGCCGGGTCAGCCTGCCAGAGCATCTCCTGCCCGGCGGCATTTTTCAGGCTGACTGCTTCGGCACCATGGGTATCCACGGTCAGGGTCAGGAATTCGTTGTGAATGGTTGCCTGCATGATTCATCTCTCCTTTTTATCTGTTGACGATGTGCTCGCCGTTTCCTTCCAGCCAGGTGCGCAGGTTCCGGGTGGTAATGTCCATCAGGTTCTGCAAAGCCTCCCGGGTCGTCCACGCAATGTGCGGTGTGAGGATAGCGTGGGGTTCTGCCCGCAGGGGGCTTTCCTGAGGCAGAGGCTCGGTGACAAAGGCATCGGCCCCGTAAAAGCCCAGCTGACCGCTGTGGAGGGCCGCTGCCACGGCCTCCTCATCCACCAGCGCGCCCCGGGCTGTGTTGAGCAGAATGGCCCCAGGCTTCATCTTCGCCAGCGCCTCCGCGTTGACAAGGCCCCGGGTCTGAGGCGTGGCCGGGCAGTGCAGGCTGAGGATATCGCACCGCCTCAGCAGGGTATCATAATCCACGAACTCCACACCGTCGGCGGCGTATTCGGGCCGGACGGTGCGGGTGCAGACCAGCACCTCCATGCCAAAGGCTCTGGCAATGCGGGCCGACTGCCGCCCGATGCTGCCATAGCCGTAAACGCCATAGGTCTTGCCGTAGAGCTCCATCTGGGGCAGCAGGCCGATGCTCTCCGGGATATCCAGCTGCCAGCATCCCTGCTTGACGGCACGGTTGTAGCGCTCCGCGCACTGGCAGATGGCCAGCAGCAGGCTGAAGGTCATCTGGGCCACGCTGTAAGTGGAATAGCCCGGCACATTGGCCACTGCAACGCCGTGGCGGCGGCAGGCTTCCAGATCCAGGTTGTCGGTGCCCGTGGCGATGATGCCCACCCATTTCAGGTTCGGGCACTGCTGCAAGATCTCCTCATCCATGCGGCACTTGTTCAGCAGAACGATGTCCGCATCTCCAATGCGGGGGGCGATCTCCTCGTAGGCCGTGCGGACATAGCTGGTGGTATCGGGCACCAGCGCCTTTACCCCCGACCAGTCGAGGTCGCCTTCCTCCATGACATAGCTTTCCAGAATGACAGCTTTCATCTCAGTCCTCCAACAAAACGTCCTCACTCAGCACCTGACCGATGGGCTTGGCAATGCACAGGTCGGCCTGCGTATCGGCCCCGGTGGGCTGCATGTTGATGACCACCAGATGGCGGCCCCGGAAGTACCGGATGAGCCCCGCCGCCGGGTAGACCACCAGACTGGTGCCGCCGATGATGAGAGTATCCGCCTTGCGGATGGCAGACACGGCCCCGGAGAGCACTTCCTCGTCCAACCCTTCCTCGTACAGGACGACATCCGGCTTGACGATGCCGCCGCACTTGGGGCAGCGGGGCACGCCGGTACTGTTGGCAATGAAGTCCACATCGTAGAACGCGCCGCACTTCACGCAGTAGTTGCGCAGGGTGCTGCCGTGGAGCTCGTAAACGGTCTTGGAGCCCGCCGCCTGATGCAGGCCGTCGATGTTCTGGGTGACGATGGCTTTCAGCCTGCCCTCCCGCTCCAGCTTTGCCAGCCGCAGGTGGGCAGCGTTGGGCTTTGCCCCCTTCACAATGAGCTTATCCCGGTAGAACCGGTAGAACTCCTCGGGGTTCTCCTCCCAGAAGGTGTGGCTCAGGATGGTCTCGGGCGGGTAATCGTACTTCTGGTGGTACAGGCCGTCCACGCTGCGGAAATCGGGGATGCCGCTTTCGGTGGAGACCCCCGCGCCGCCAAAAAAGACGATGCGGTCGCTCTCGGCAATGATTTTTTCCAGTGCAGGAACCATAAAAGAAACGCTTCCTTTCCGGCAGATCGTTGTGTTTTGGATAGCTCCAGTATAACACAAATCCAGAGGAAAGGAAGCGTTTCTTTTTTTGATGGGATCGTCCCCTTGCTCAGCGCCCGTTTTCGGCAAACAGGGTCCCCAGCGCATCCAGCAGATCATGCGGGAGCATCCCGGTTTCCCCGTGCAGGGCAGCGGCACGGTCGGCAGCTGCACCATGGAGATAAACGGCACAGGCAGCGGCCTCAAAGGCAGGCAGACCGCAAGCCAGCAGGGCGCTGGTCATGCCCGCCAGCACATCCCCGCTGCCGCCCCGGGAAAGCCCCGGGTTGCCGGTGGGATTGACCGCACAGCGGCCATCCGGCCCTGCAATGACGGTGTGCGCCCCCTTCAGCACCACCACAGCATTCCATGCTTTCGCATAGCGCAGCGCCGTGCCTTCCCGGTCCGCGTTGATCTCTACCGCAGAGCGCCCGGTCAGCCGGGCCATCTCGCCGGGGTGGGGTGTTAAAATCAATTCACCCATCGGATGAAGTGTTTTTCCAGTTTGCAGCAGGTCGGCGGCAGCGTTCAGGCCGTCGGCGTCCAGCACGGCACTGCCCGCAAAGCCGGGCAGGAGCGTTTGCACCAGCGTCCGGGTCTCGGCAGCGCGGGCCATGCTCTGGGCCGTGTAGCCCAGACCCGGCCCCAGCAGAAGGACGGTCGCCTTCTGGCGCTGGATGCGGGGGATGCTCTCCGGCGCGATGCCCCCTTCGGCCCCGGCCTCGCAGGGGCAGAGGCAGCACTCCGGCAGGCGGGCAGACACCGCCGCCAGCACCGGTTCCACGCTGGCCAGCGTGACGATGCCCGCACCGGTGCGCAGAGCTCCCTCCACCGCCAGCGCTGCCGCGCCCCGGTAGCTGGCACTGCCTGCCACGGCCAGCACAGCCCCAAAGGTGCCCTTGTGGCTGTCCCGCGGGCGGGGGCGAAGACACGTCCAAACATACGCGGCGTCTGTTTTCATAAGGTTTACACCTCTCCCTGCAAATAGTTCCGGATCTCCTTCTCGACCTCCTGCACTTCCTGATGGAACATGCGGGCCGAGACGCGGAGGGCACCGTGGCCCAGAATGATGATCTGTTCCATGCCGTCGGAGGTGGCCACGCGGACCCTCCGCCCCTTGCCGATCTCGTGGGTGACATGCTCGATGAACATATCCGCCGTCTCGGCCTCCTTGGTGTAGACGACGTGGATGTTGTGGTATTGCTCGATGACGCCGGGGCTGCCCGGCACACGGTAGGCATCGAACACGAGGATGAGCACACACTTTTTGAACCCCTGATAGTTGCACAGGATGTCCATCAGCTTCTTGCGGGCGGCATCAAGGCTCTGTTTGGAGAGCTCGTTCAGCTCATCCCACGCAAAGATGATGTTGTAGCCATCCACCAGCAGGTATTCGGGCGCGATCTCCCACTGCTCGGCGTCAAAATCCGGGCGCTCGGTCTTCCGGGTCGGGCGGAATGCGGCCAGCGGGTCCCGCTTGATGGGGCCATAGGTCTGCTCAAAGATCTTCAGCAGCTCGGCGTCCTCTTCCAGCGTGGCGCGGTAGGCGGCCATCCGGCGGGGCCGGGTGGCGACCTCTTCCGCCGGGCGGGCGGTCTTGCCCCAGCCGCTGTCCACGTGCATGTGGCTGCGCACCTGTTCCCAGGGCACCACGAACCCGGCCCCATGGGAGCAGAAGACCGAATCCGCCGGGTTGTCGAGGTCATGTTCCGGCTCGTAGTCAATGGCCGCCAGCACCTCGTCGGTGTTGTGGCAGGGGCGGTAGCCATCCAGCGTCAGACTCAGGTGCCCCCGGCCCCGCGTGTAGCCCACCACATCCATCGGGTAGCTGCGCATCGTGGAGGCTGGGGCTGTGCCGGTCAGGGTGGCCGTCTGGCCATCTGGGGCCGTCTGGGGCGGGTCGAAGCTGCCGCCCATCTGCTGGACGTCGTTCATCGCACGGCCCACATTCTCGGCCGGAAGTTCCAGCCGGAAGGCGTACCACGGCTCCAGCAGCTGCACTTTGTGGATCTGCGCGGCCATCATCAAGCCCTGCCGCACGGCGCGGTAGGTCGCCTGCCGGAAGTCGCCGCCCTCGGTATGCTTCAGGTGGGCGCGGCCCGCGATGAGGGTGATCTTCACATCGGTCAGCGGGGCACCGGCCAGCACACCAAGGTGCTGTTTTTCTTCGAGATGGGTCAGCACCAGACGCTGCCAGTTCTTATCCAGCACCTCTTCGCGGCAGTCGGCCGCAAACTGCATCCCGCTGCCGCGGGGCAGCGGTTCCAGCTTGAGGTGGACTTCGGCATAGTGGCGGAGCGGCTCGTAGTGGCCCACGCCCTCGATGGCCTCGGTGATCGTCTCCTTATATAAAATGCCGCCGGGGCCGAAGCACACCTCCAGCCCATAGCGCTCTGCCAGCAGGCTCCGGAGCACCTCCAGCTGGATCTCGCCCATGAGCTGGACGTGGATCTCGCCCAGCGTCTCGTTCCAGACGACGTGGAGCTGGGGTTCCTCTTCTTCCAGCCGGTGGAGCTTGCCGAGAGCTGCGTGGACGTCGGCCCCCTCCGGCAGAAGCACCTGATAGCTCAGCACCGGCTCCAGGACCGGCAGGTCGCCGTCCCGCTCTGCGCCCAGACCCTCGCCGGGGCGGGCTTTGGTCAGGCCGGTGACGGCGCAGACCTGCCCCGGCCCGATGCGCTCGGCCAGCGTATACCTGGCACCGGAGTAAAGGCGGAGCTGGTTGGCCTTTTCGGCCCAGGGCTCCCCGTCCACTTCGCCGGTGAGCTGGGCCTTGACCTTCAGTTCGCCGCCGGTCACGCGCAGCCAGGTCAGCCGGGCCCCCTGCTCATCCTGCGAGATCTTGAACACCCGTGCGCCGAAAGCTTCCAGCGCGGGAGCCGGGCGGGTGAAACGGTCCAGCCCGGCCAGAAGCTCGTCCACACCCTCCAGCCTGAGCGCTGCGCCGAACCAGCACGGGAAAACATGCCGCCGGGCGATGGCCGGGAGAATGTCGGCATCGGTCAGCTCCCCTTTGTCGAGGACGGTTTCCATCAGTCGCTCGTCGCAGAGGGCCAGCGCTTCGTCGCGGGCGGACGCATCGGCCCCGAAATCCACAAAGCCGTCCCCCAGCCGATGGTTGAGCTGTTCCAGCAGCGCCTCCCGGCCGGGGCCGGGCAGGTCCATCTTATTGAGGAAAACGAAGGTCGGGATGTGATACCGCCGCAGCAGACGCCAGAGCGTTTCGGTGTGGCTCTGGACGCCGTCGGTGCCGCTGATGACCAGCACTGCATAATCGAGCACCTGCAGGGTGCGCTCGGTCTCGGTGGAAAAGTCCACATGGCCGGGGGTATCCAGCAGGGTGAAGTCGGTGTTTCCTGCCGTCAGCAGGGCCTGTTTGGAAAAGATGGTGATGCCGCGCGCCTTTTCCAGCGCGTCGGTGTCGAGAAAGGCGTCCTTGTGGTCCACGCGGCCCAGCTTCCGGATGGCACCGGCGCGGTAGAGCATGGCTTCGGAAAGGGTGGTCTTGCCGGAGTCCACATGGGCGAGGATGCCCACCACCAGCTGCTTGTGCGGGTTCTCCATGGTCTGCACCCTTCCTTATAAAAAGCTGATGCAGAGTGCCACCACCACCAGCGGCACCCCCAGCACCAGATTGGAGAGCATACTGCAATAGGTACGCTCCTCCGGCTCCAGCTCCTCAAAGGAGACGATCTTTTCGTCGGCATAGTCCATGATGGAGCGGGTGGCGTGGAACTTTTTCTGCGGCTTGATCCCCTTGAACTCTTCGAGCAGGTGGTGGATGGTCAGGCCGTCCAGCCGCATATAGTCCACCCACGCCCAGATGAGCAGCACCACGCCGCACAGAAAGCCCGGTGCCTCCCACATAGAGAAGGTGCCATCGCTGACATACCGCTCCCACAGCAGCATCAGCACAGCCACGATGGAAGTGCGGGTCACAGTTTTATATAAGATGGGATGAAGCATATAGCCTTTGTACATCGCGCGTAGTTTTTTCATGGTTTGCTCCTTATTCCGATACAGATACATTTTATTGTAGCATGTTTTTATGAAAAAAGATAGCAGAATCGTCCGTGGTGAAAAAACAGTCCACTTTTTTCTTTGGAAGCCTGCCGCTTCCCGCAGCCACCCGGCGCTTTGGATTCTTTTGTATTTTTCCGCTGCCGCTTTTCATGCAAAAGCGGCTGTCACCCTTTTGTTTCCAATTCATTGCTTTAATCCATTGACTTCTTTTCAATACAGTGCTAAAATATCCGAAGTGCGACGTTTGCCCTTCCTGTGCATTTTTTCGTGGAGGACAGGCCACACTCGTTCAGGAATAGGAAAAAACGGCGCAGGCAGACCTCCTGTGCCAGAGATCTGGGAGGATCCATCCATGAGTATCAATTTTGAGTCTCACAAGCTCGACCGCCGCAGCTTCCTCAAGGGCGCAGGCATGGTCGGCGCAGCCAGCCTGCTGGCCGCATGCGGCGGCAAGTCCGACAACGGCAGCAGCGCTGCTTCCACCAGCGGTGCCGCAGCCCCCAACACCACCGGTGCCACCCCGCTGAAGGAGTTCATCTCCTTTGAGAGCGGCAACCGGGAGCTGGAGAGCTGGAACATGCTGTACACCCAGAAGGCTGAGGACGCCAACGTCATCACCAACCTGTGGGACGGCCTGCTGAGCTTCGACTGCTACGGCAAGGTCGTGCCCGCCATCGCTTCCAGCTGGGAGCACAACGACGATTCCACCGTCTGGACCTTCCACCTGCGCGATGACGTCGATTGGGTCGATGCCAACGGCGAGGTGAAGGACCACCTGACCAGCAAGGATTTCCTGGTCGGCTTCGAGTGGGTCATGAACTCCTACAAGAACGAGGCCAACAACACCTCCATGCCCAACGATACCGTCGTGGGCGCTGCCGATTACTACGAGCAGACCAAGGCAGCCGGCGACGCTGCTGCCGACATGACCTATGAGGACATGCTGGCTGCCGGTGTCGGCATCGAGGCTCCCGATGACTACACTCTGGTCTTCACCTGCAAGGATCCCTGCCCGTATTTCGACACCGTGGCGGCTTACAACAGCTTCTACCCCGTCGCTCCCGCCCTGCTCGACGAGCTGGGCATCGAGGGCTTCCGCGGCTGCGACAACACCACCATGTGGTACAACGGCCCGTATGTCATCGAGGAGTATATCCAGGGCAACACCAAGAGCTATATCCCCAACCCCAGCTACTACGATGCAGCCAACGTCAGCCGCTTTGAGCGCCTGACCATCACCATGATCTCCGACGGCACCATCAGCCTGCAGCTGTACGAGAACCGTGAGCTGGACGAGGTCGATCTGGGCGAGAGCAGCATCGCCACCATCCAGGCCGATCCTTCCAACGTGTTCAACCAGCAGATGTGCGAGAAACGCCCCAAGAAGTTCAGCTACTGCTTCATCTTCAACTACGACAAGCGCAAGGCCGACGGCACCGCCGATGAGAACTGGAACAAGGCCATCGCCAACAAGGCATTCCGCCAGTGCTTCTCCAAGGGTCTGGAGCTGTCCAAGTTCTACTCTCGCTACAACCCCATCAACCCGCTGAAGTGCGAGAACGACTTCTTTACCATGAGCGGCCTGTGCTACACCACCGACGGCACCGATTACACCAGCCTGGTCGCCAAGGAGCTGGGTCTGGACGGCGAGAAGTATGATGGCAAGACCATGAAGCGTCTGCGCGCCAACAACGGCGACATCACCGACCTGAAGAAGCAGGCCATGGACGAGCTGAGCGCCATCGGCGTCACCTTCCCGGTGCACTGCTCTTACTATATCCTGGCCGGTTCCACCACCGCTCTGGACAGCGCGACCGTCCTGAAGCAGTGCTTCACCGACAGCTTCGGCGATGACTTCATCGTGCTGGACATCGAGACCTTCGTCTCCTCCACCATGAAAGAGGTCGTGGCACCCAAGCTGCAGAGCTTCGTCCACATGGGCTGGGGCGCTGACTTCGGCGATCCCATCAACTTCCTGACCCAGATCATCGTCCACGACGACAACGCTTACTACAGCTGCAACATGACCAACATCGCGGGCATCGCCGAGAACGGTGCCGCCGATTACCAGAAGGATCTGGTGGCTGCCTACGAGCAGTTCACCGACCTGGTCAACGAGGGCCGCGTCATCGTCAACGACACCGATGCACGCTACGCCGCCTTCGCAAAGGCTGAGGCCTACTTCCTGGAGGAGAATCTAATCTTCCCCACCGTCTACGATGTGACCTGGTGCCTGACCCACGCCAACGAGTACAGCAAGATCAACGCCATGTACGGCCCCTGCAACTACAAGGCTGTCAACTGGGAGACCAGCGAAGAGGCTTACACCACCGAGCAGTACGAGGAGTTCGCCGCTGCATTCGACGCAGCTACCAAGGCTTAAGTTCCCCGTTTCCCCGCCCGAAAGGGTAGAAATAAAAGTTAAGGGTTCGATAACATGTTAAAATACACGGTTAAGCGGCTGCTCCAGTCGCTTGTCACAATCTTTCTGATCGCAACAGCAGTTTTCCTGATGATGCGCTGCCTGCCGACGGACTACTACTTCACTGAGGAACAGCTCATGAAGTTTACCGATCAGCAGAAGACCGCCGCTCTGGAAGCAGCCGGCCTGACCGACCCCATCCCCACCCAGCTGATCAAGTTCTACAACGATCTGCTGCATCTGGACTTCGGCACTTCCCGCCGCATCCAGAACGGTGCCCCGGTGGTCAAGGTCATTGGTAAAAAGTTTGGTGTCTCCATGCGTTTGGGCCTCATCGCCTCCGGCATCTCTCTGGTGGTCGGTGTGCTGATGGGCATCCTGCAGGCGGCATTCAAGGACAAGGTATTCGACTGGATCGGCACGGCCTACACCGTGTTCGTCAACGCGGTCCCGTCGCTGGTGTCGTATTCTCTGGTGCTGGTCTTTGGTTCCAAGTACCTGGGATTCCCCACGCTGTACTCCACCCGCAATGTGAGTGCTTCCAGCGTGCTGCCCATCACCTGCCTTTCGCTGGCATCCATTGCAGGCTATGCCCTGTGGACCCGCCGCTACATGGTGGATGAGCTGACCCGCGACTATATCAAGCTGGCCCGTGTCAAGGGCCTGAGCTCCCGCGAGATCATGTTCAAGCACGTGCTGCGCAACGCCATGGTCCCCATGGTGCAGTATATCCCCCAGTCCATCCTGCTGACGGTCGGCGGCTCTCTGCTGATGGAGCGCTTCTTCTCCGTCCCCGGCATGGGCCCCCTGCTGACCGACGCCATCCAGCGTTATGACCTGAACGTCGTGCAGACGCTGGTCATCCTGTATGCCGTTCTGGGCATCGTGGGTGTTTTCCTGGGCGACGTGCTGATGATGGTGGTCGACCCGCGTATTACTCTGACCGGAAAGGAGGAAGCTCGCTGATGGCTAAGGCATCGGATTTTGAGGGCAAGAAGCCCGAAGAACTGTTCTACTTTGTGGATTATTCCCCGGAAGAAGCTGAACGCATCGGCTACTCCAACTATTCCTATTGGGGTTCTGTCATCCAGAACTTCCTCAAGCAGAAGGTCGCTGTCTTCTGCCTGATCCTGTTCCTGGCGCTGACGGTGTTCTCCTTCGTTGCGCTGAGCATCGGCAAGTATCACTACACCAGCCTGATCTCTGATTCCAGCAAGGCTTTCATCAAGCCCAACAGTGAGTACTGGTTCGGTACCGACAACCTGGGCCGTGACTACTGGTGCCAGGTGTGGTACGCCACCCAGGTTTCCATCCGTCTGGCTCTGGTGGTCGCCGTGGGCGAGAGCATCGTGGGCGTGATCTTCGGCCTGATCTGGGGCTATGTGCGCAGCCTGGACCGCTTCTTCACGGAGCTGTACAACCTGATCGACAATGTGCCCTATATCATCTATATGACCCTGATCGCCCTGATGGTGGGCCAGAGCTTCTGGATCATGGCCATCTCCATGATCGCCATCAACTGGCTTTCTATGGCACGCCGTGTCCGCAACATGGTGTTCATGTTCCGTGACCGCGAGTACAACCTCGCGTCCCGCTGCCTGGGCACCCCGCTGTGGCGCGTGCTGACCAAGAACATCCTGCCGTATCTGGTCTCCGTTATCATCCTGCGTATGGCACTGTCCATCCCGGGCACCATCAATCTGGAATCCACGCTGTCTTACCTGGGCCTGGGCCTGGGCATCGACACGCCTTCTCTGGGCCTGATCCTGAGCAAGGTGCGCGGCTTCTTCCTGGATTATCCGTACCTGCTGGTTTTCCCTGCATCCATCGTGTCCATCATTTCCATTTCCTTCTATATCATGGGCAACGCTTTGTCGGATGCGGCTGATCCGCGCAACCACGTTTGATAGATTGGAGAGAGACGTAAATGGATAGACAACCGATTATCTCTGCCAAAGACGTGGAGATCACTTTCAGCCTGCGCGGCCGCAAGCTGAACGCCATCCGCAAGTGCTCGCTGGACCTGTACGAAGGCGAGACCCTTGCCATCGTGGGCGAGTCCGGCTCGGGCAAGTCCGTATTCACCAAGAACTTTGTGGGTATGCTGGATGCCAACGGTAAGATCACCGGCGGCTCCATCATGTTTGAAGGCCGCGATATGACCAAGTTCACCGAGAAGGATTGGCTGGGTGTCCGCGGCAAGAAGATCGCCATGGTCATGCAGGACCCCATGACCAGCCTGAACCCGCTGAAGAAGATCGGCAAGCAGATCCAGGAGAGCATTGAGCATCACCAGGGTCTGAAGGGCGAGGAAGCCAAAAAGGCTGCCATCGAGATGCTGGGCAAGGTGGGTATCCCCGACCCCGAGCGTCGGTACGAGCAGTACCCCCACGAGTTCTCCGGCGGTATGCGTCAGCGTGTCGTCATTGCCATTGCAGCGGCCTGCCGCCCGCAGATCCTGATCTGCGACGAGCCCACCACTGCACTGGACGTGACCATTCAGGCACAGATCCTGCAGCTGATCCGCGACCTGCAGA
>OHRE01001035.1_pt1 | contig 11794 bp, 16 predicted proteins | sample 1578411 | NCBI WGS metagenome assembly OHRE01 (sample SAMEA3879566, study PRJEB24766) | human gut metagenome | biome: human-associated habitat; feature: feces | place: USA | collected 1985/1987 | reverse complement strand
CTGAAATCAGAGAAAAGAGAGCACCGGAACCTTACAAGGGTAAAGGTATTAAGTATGCTGATGAAGTAATCAGACGTAAAGTTGGTAAGACTGGTAAGAAATAATTAAGGAGAGTGTGAACATGATTAGTAAAGTATCAAGAGCGCAGATGCGCCAGAAAAAGCATAGAAGATTACGTAATCATATCGTAGGTACTGCACAGCGTCCGCGTCTGTGTGTATTCCGCAGCAATAACCATATGTATGCTCAGATTATCGACGATACGATTGGAAATACTTTAGTTTCTGCTTCTACTCTTCAGAAAGATGTTAAAGCAGAGCTTGAGAAAACCAACAATGTAGATGCAGCAGCATATCTTGGAACCGTTCTTGGAAAGAAAGCTGTAGAAGCAGGTATTACTGAAGTTGTATTTGACCGTGGCGGATTCATCTACCAGGGAAAAATCCAGGCATTCGCAGACGCAGCTAGAGAAGCTGGGCTGGTATTCTAAGAAAGGAAGGAAAAGAACACATGAAGCATACAATTATTGATGCAAGCCAGTTCGAACTGGAAGAAAAAGTCGTATCAATTAAGCGTGTTACAAAAGTTGTTAAAGGTGGTCGTAACTTCCGTTTCACAGCTTTAGTAGTTGTCGGCGACGGCAATGGACACGTAGGCGCAGGCCTTGGAAAAGCAGCCGAGATTCCGGAAGCTATCCGCAAAGGTAAAGAAGACGCTATGAAGAAACTGGTAAGCGTAGCAATCAATGAGAACGGAAGTATCACTCATGACTACGTAGGTAAATTCGGAAGCGCAGAGGTTCTGTTAAAGAAAGCTCCTGAAGGTACTGGTGTCATCGCTGGTGGCCCAGCCCGTGCCGTAATCGAGTTAGCTGGTATTAAGAACATCCGTACAAAATCCCTTGGATCCAGAAATAAGCAGAACGTAGTTCTGGCTACCATCGCTGGTCTGTCTGAGCTGAAGACTCCAGAAGAAGTAGCAAGACTTCGCGGCAAATCTACAAACGAGATCTTTGCTTAAGGAGGATGTGAAAAATGGCAGATAAATTAAAAGTAACACTGGTGAAATCCCCGATCGGATGTGTTCCGAAACACAGAAGAACCGTGGAAGCACTGGGTCTGAAAAAAGTTAACAAGACGGTAGAACTGCCGGATAACGCAGCAGTTCGCGGCATGGTTAATCAGGTTTCTTACCTGGTTAAAGTAGAAGAAGCATAAGGAGGTACCGTAATGGACTTATCTAATTTACAGCCGGCTGAAGGTTCCAGACAGAACGATAACTTCCGCAGAGGCCGTGGACATGGTTCAGGAAATGGTAAAACAGCAGGTAAAGGCCACAAAGGACAGAAAGCACGTTCCGGAGCACCGAGACCGGGATTTGAAGGTGGTCAGATGCCTTTATACAGACGTCTTCCGAAGAGAGGTTTCAAAAACAGAAACTCCAAGGAAATCGTTGGAATCAATGTAGATGCTCTGAATCGTTATGAGGACGGAGCTGTTGTAACCGTAGAAACTATGATTGAGACTGGTCTTGTTTCCAATCCGAGAGATGGCGTAAAAATCCTTGGAAACGGTGAAGTCACCAAAAAACTCACTGTAAAAGCAAATGCTTTCAGCGAGAGCGCAAAGGCAAAAATTGAAGCGGCAGGTGGAACAGTCGAGGTGATCTAATGTTTAAGACCTTTATCAATGCATTTAAGGTCAAAGATGTTCGTCGCAAAATATTTTATGTGCTTATGATGCTTGTTGTCATCCGGTTAGGCTCTCAGATGCCTGTACCGGGTGTCAATACAAGCTTTTTTGCGAATTATTTTGCAAATAATACGAATGAGGCATTCAGCTTCCTGAATGCATTCACGGGCGGCGGTTTCGACCGTTTCTCCATCTTTGCTCTGAGTATTACACCGTACATTACTTCTTCCATCATTATTCAGCTGCTCACCATTGCAATTCCACGACTTGAGGAAATGCAGCGTGACGGCGAAGAGGGAAGAAAGAAAATGACTGCGATTACTCGTTATGTGACAGTAGGTCTTGCATTGTTTGAGTCTGTTGCCATGGCAGTAGGCTTTGGACGCCAGGGACTCCTCACCACTTTTAACGCAGTTAATGTGATTGTTGTAGTGGCAGCTCTGACAGCCGGTTCTGCCTTCCTTATGTGGGTGGGAGAACAGATCAACGACAAGGGCGTTGGAAATGGTATTTCTATGGTCCTGTTAATCAACATCCTTTCCAGAATCCCGCAGGATATGGTAACCCTTTACGAAACCTTCGTAAAAGGCAAAACCATCGCGCGTGGTCTGCTGATGTGGATTATCATCGCTGTTGTGATCATCGCTGTTGTTGTGCTGGTACTGATCCTGAATGGCGCTGAGAGAAGAATTCCGGTACAGTATTCCAAGAAAATGGCCGGAAGAAAAATGGTTGGCGGACAGTCATCCAATATTCCGCTGAAGGTAAATACAGCGGGCGTTATCCCGATCATCTTTGCATCATCCATCATGTCTTTCCCATCGATTATCCTGTCGTTTGTCGGAAAGTCGGATATCAAAGGCATCGGCGGAACGCTGATCAAGATGCTGAATTCCAACAACTGGTTTGACAAAACCAATCCAGTTGCTTCGCTGGGCCTGATTCTCTACATTGTCCTTGTTATTTTCTTCGCTTATTTCTATACCTCCATCACCTTCAACCCGATGGAAGTTGCAGATAACATGAAAAAACAGGGCGGCTTTATCCCAGGCATCCGCCCGGGTAAATCCACGGTAGATTATCTGAACAATCTGCTCAGCTATATTATTTTTATCGGTGCAGCAGGTCTTACCATTGTTGCAGTGATTCCATTTTTCTTTAATGGATTTTTCAAAGCGAATGTATCCTTTGGAGGTACTTCTCTGATCATTATTGCCAGCGTAATTCTGGAAACCTTAAAACAGATTGAATCCATGATGCTGGTACGCAATTACAAAGGATTCTTAAACGATTAAGGCATAAGAGGGACTGTCTGGATAAGACAGGCCCTTTCTTTTGTTTAAAGCGCTTTTAAAGAGGCTTTAACAGAGAAAATTTTTGCTATTGTGGTTTACTTTATGGTATAATAGGGTAAATTACACGCAGCGGATTGCTGCAAATTCAAACATGGGAGGAAAAGCGCATGAAAATTATTATGTTGGGGGCACCTGGTGCCGGAAAAGGTACACAGGCAAAACAGATCGCTGCAAAATATGAGATTCCTCATATTTCAACCGGCGATATCTTCCGCGCAAATATCAAAGAGGGAACCGAGCTTGGAAAGAAAGCGAAAGCATTTATGGACAAAGGAGAACTCGTTCCGGACGAGCTGACCTGCGATCTTGTTGTAGACCGTATTTCCAAACCGGACGCAGCAAAGGGCTACGTGCTGGATGGCTTCCCAAGAACGATTCCGCAGGCCGAGGCACTGACCAAAGCCCTGGAAGCACGCGGAGAGAAAATTGACTACGCAATCAATGTAGAAGTACCGGATGAAAATATCGTTCACCGTATGGGCGGACGCCGTGCCTGCATCGGATGCGGAGCAACGTATCATGTAGAATTTAACGCACCAAAGGTAGAAGATGTATGCGATACCTGCGGCGGCGAGCTGGTTCTCCGTGATGACGATAAACCTGAGACCGTACAGAAGAGACTGTCTGTATACCATGCTCAGACACAGCCTCTGATTGACTACTATAAGAAAGCCAATGTTCTGGTGGAAGTTGACGGAACCCAGGATATCAACGTGGTATTTCAGGATATAGTAAAGATTTTAGGAGCGTAAAGGATGTCCATATCAATTAAAACTGCCCGGGAAATTGAAAAAATGCGCCGTGCCGGTGAACTGCTGGAGAAGGTACACGATGAATTAGGCCGCGCCATCCATCCGGGAATGTCAACCTGGGAAATCAACAAGCTCGGAGAAGAGATGATCCGCAGCTTCGGATGCACTCCCAACTTTTTAAACTATAATGGGTATCCGGCTTCGATCTGCGTTTCTGTGAACGAAGAAGTGGTTCACGGAATCCCAAGTAAAAAACGGATTCTGAAAGAGGGCGACATTGTCAGCCTGGATGCGGGACTTATCTATGAAGGATACCATTCCGACGCAGCCCGCACACACGCGGTCGGTGAGATCTCGCCGGAGGCAAGAAAACTGGTGGAAGTAACACGCCAGGCCTTTTTTGAAGGAATCAAATACGCAAAAGCAGGCCATCATCTTCATGAGATTTCGGCGGCGATCGGTGCATACGCAGAGAGCTTCGGCTACGGCGTTGTCCGCGACCTGGTAGGCCACGGCATCGGAACGCACCTGCACGAAGATCCGGCAGTGCCGAACTTCGCACAGCCAAGCCGCGGCGTCCGTCTGCAGCCTGGCATGACGCTCGCCATCGAGCCGATGATCACAGCCGGAGGCTATGCAGTCAGATGGCTGGATGATGACTGGACCGTTGTGACAGAAGACGGCTCTCTTGCCGCACATTATGAGAACACGATTCTGATTACGGAGGGAGAACCGGAAATTCTGACACTTTCGCATACGGAGGAGGATTTATGAAACCGATTGTGAAAGGAATGTTTGCCAGAAGCCTGGCCGGCCACGATAAAGGAAGGCTGTATGTGATTTCGGATGTACAGGAGCCATACGTATTCCTGGTGGACGGAAAAATCCGTACCGCCAACCGGCCGAAAAAGAAGAAGCTGATTCACGTACAGCCGGATTACGAAATGACGGATGCGGTTCGTGATGAAGATATCCGTAAGGCATTAAAAGAAAAAAGTTGCAAAGAGTTGAAGGAGGATTAATCAATGTCTAAGGCAGATGTAATTGAGGTAGAGGGAACTGTCCTCGAGAAATTACCAAACGCAATGTTTAAAGTAGAACTGGAGAACAAACACGTAGTATTAGCTCATATCAGTGGAAAGCTGCGTATGAACTTTATCCGTATTCTTCCGGGAGACAAAGTAACCATCGAGCTGTCCCCATACGATCTGGACAAGGGACGTATTATCTGGAGAGATAAATAAGAAATACGATAAAAAAAGCCATCCGGCATGCCGGATGGCTTTTTCTCTGTATGTGTTTCTCTGTATTCATCCCCAATAACAGTAACCGTTCTACAGAACAAAGATTTCGATCACCGGCCTTCAGATTTCTGACAGCCACAAAGCAAGCACCAGTCTGCAAACCCTGCAGCATCCGCGGCGGCGGGCATCTGAATTTCTTTTCAGTCCCTTTTGAAACCTTCCAGATGTATTATGCAATATTTTAATAGAAAAAGCAATGAAAAAAGTATAAAATTTCATGAAAACTTTTTGTAAAAACCAGGAGAATTTGTGCGCTTTTGAAACAAAATTTTTAAACCGTCAGAAGAAAAAAGAAAAAGTGAAAAGACAGGAGAAAAGAGTGGCCGGAAAACCGTGAAAATGACAGATGAGGGCTCGAAAGCGACAGAAGAATATATGTTTGTGAATTCTGTGTGAAGTTGAAATATTTGGTTGAATTCTCAAAATAATGTGATACAATGCAATAGAGAAACTTTACGGAGAAATTTTACCGGGAAGGATCTCCTGTGCGGTGCGGTAAAATCCATGTACCGGCAGAAATCAGGGAAACATTTTATGAAACAGCAGGCTGCAGTCTGAAAAAAATTCGGATCTGCAGCAATGGCATCGCTGCTCCTTACAGATAACAGGAAAGGAAAATGTGCAATGACAAAAAGGGGAAAGAAAAAAGGCCTTGTTGCAGCATTGAGCGTAGTTGCAGTGATTGTTTTACTTGCCGCTGCATATGGAATCTTCTGTCTGATCATCGAGGATGACAAAATCTGGGCAGATGCTTCTATTAACGGAGTAAACATTCAGGGAATGAGCAAAAAAGAAGCTGCACAGACAGTGGAACAGAAGTTTGAAGAAGATTATAAAGATACAGCTGTTACCGTTGAGCTGGATGGTCAGCAGTATACGATGAACGTATTTCCAATGCTGGGGATGGATGCTTCCGCAGAAATTGAAAAAGCATATGAAAAAGGCCATGGAAATCTTCTGGTTCGCGGTCTGGAGTGGGTCGAGATGAAACGGGGAAAGGCAGAGAAACTTTCCTATGATGTGCAGCCGACTGTGGCCCATCCAGATGAGGTGGAAGGAATTGTACAGGCATCCGGCATTCAGGATTACAACTCCATGCAGGATACTACATATGAAGTAACAGATACCGGCCTGATCGTGCATAAAGGCATTGCCGGAACCAGACCGGATGTGGATGCCTTAAAACAGCAGATCCAGACGAATGTGACAGCAATGAATTTCCAGGATGTAATTTCCTGCCCGACGGCAGAAAATCAGCTGACGGAACCGGATTTTGCCGGAATTGCAAGCCAGATTTATACCGATCCCGTCAATGCGACGCTGGATCCGAATAACGGATATTCCGTTGTGGCATCGAAAAACGGAACCTCAATGGATGCGGACAGTGCGAAAGCCGAGTATGAGAGTGCAGAAGAAAATACGGATATCACGATTCCGTTTACCTTTACCGAGCCGGAGATTACAACCGAGAAGATGAACGCAAATCTGTTTAAAGACACGCTTGGAAGTTACAGCTCCAGCGCAGCAGGTGGAACGAGCGGAAGAATTCACAACGTCGGACTTACGGCATCTATCTGCAACGGACAGATCGTTCTGCCGGGAGAAACCTTCTCTTTTAATGGTGTCGTAGGTGATACAACGGCGGAAAAAGGATACCAGGAGGCAGCAGGCTATCAGGATGGCAAAGTCGTCCAGGTACTTGGAGGAGGCGAATGCCAGGTGTCTTCCACACTGTTTTCCGCTATTTTGTATACAGACCTTGATGTGTTGGAAAGAGCCAACCATTCGATGCCGGTACATTATGTGCCGTCAGGAATGGATGCAACCGTATTCTGGGATTCACCGGATTTCAAATTTGAAAATAATCATAAGTATCCGGTGAAAATTGTGATGAATATGGACAGCAGTGATACACTGACCGTAAAAATTCTCGGAACAAAAGAAAACGACTATACCATTGAGCCAAGGGTAGAGCAGATCGATGAGATGAGTAATGTAACGTATCGTGATTATAAAGATGCAAGCGGAAATGTAGTAAAATCAGAATCCGTATGCGCAAGCAAATACAAACCGCTGAACTCAGGATCATGATGCAAAAAAGATGTTACCTGTAAAAAACAGGCGGGACAGAGAAGAGAAATCTGTCCCGCCTGTTTTTTTTCTTACCGGTGGGAGAGATGAAAAAATGCACAGAAAAAGAGCAAAAAAAAAATGAAAAAATATGTAAAAAATTTCTTGCATTTCCGGGAACAAAATGCTATACTATAAAACGAACTTTTGCGCGTGGACTTTTTTCTAACCCACAAAAAGAAAACGCATTCCAAAAGTTTACAACAGAAAATTCCCCTACACGGGGCGCTAGGAGCAAAGAAAGGAGGATTCATCATGAAGGTTAGATCTTCTGTAAAACCGATCTGCGAGAAATGCAAAGTTATCAAAAGAAAAGGTAGCATCAGAATCATTTGTGAGAATCCAAAGCACAAACAGCGCCAGGGCTAATCCGTCATTAGGCTTGATCGTAATTGTGCAGATTTTAAGTGCGGCTGCAGCGAGGACGCGCGTGAATGCGTTGTTCTGCTGTTAATATTATAAAGTGAGACACCTGGCAAGTTGCAGCCAGGACACCTCCGGCGGGTGGACGCGCGGAGCGCAGACATCCCTTATAATATTGCTTAATACTCCGATCTGTCAGGCGGCAGAAGGAGAAAGGTCGTGCGAACACGGCTGGATACACGCATACCTGTATCCCAATTAGGAAAATATTAATGTTTTAGAAAAATGGAGGACAAAGTACATGGCTCGTATAGCTGGTGTAGACTTACCAAGAGACAAACGTGTTGAGATTGGTCTGACCTATATCTACGGAATCGGTAGAACAAGTGCAGATCGTATCTTAAAAGAAGCTGGAGTAAATCCGGACACACGCTGCAGAGATTTGACAGACGATGAAGTAAAGAGACTCAGTGCAGTTATCGATGAGAGTCAGGTTGTAGAAGGAGATCTTCGTAGAGAAATCGCTATGAACATCAAACGTCTGCAGGAGATCGGATGCTACAGAGGTATCCGTCATCGTAAAGGCCTTCCGGTTCGTGGTCAGAAAACAAAGACCAACGCAAGAACCCGCAAAGGTCCTAAGAGAACTGTTGCAAATAAGAAGAAATAATTTAACCAGTAGTCCAATATAAGATTAAGAAAGTGTAGGTTAGTTTTAAAATGGCAAAAGTGACAAAGAAAACGACAAAACGTCGTGTCAGAAAAAACGTTGAACACGGACAGGCACATATCCAGTCTTCCTTCAATAATACAATCGTAACACTGACTGATGCAGAAGGAAATGCTCTTTCTTGGGCAAGTGCCGGCGGTCTGGGATTTAGAGGTTCAAGAAAATCTACTCCATACGCAGCTCAGATGGCTGCAGAAACTGCTACCAAAGCAGCGCTGGTTCATGGCTTAAAGACTGTTGACGTTATGGTAAAAGGACCAGGATCAGGTCGTGAAGCTGCAATCCGTGCCCTTCAGGCATGCGGTCTTGAAGTTACAAGCATCCGCGACGTAACACCGGTTCCGCACAACGGATGCCGCCCACCAAAACGTAGAAGAGTCTGATTAGGAGGTTAAGAACATGGCAGTAAATAGAGTACCAGTCCTGAAAAGATGCAGATCCCTCGGAATGGATCCTGTATATCTTGGAATTGATAAGAAGTCCACAAGACAGCTGAAAAGAGCAAACAGAAAAATGTCTGAGTATGGTCTTCAGTTAAGAGAAAAACAGAAAGCAAAATTCATCTACGGCGTTCTGGAGAAACCTTTTGTTAACTATTACAAAAAGGCTGACAGAATGGAAGGACAGACTGGTGAGAACCTGATGATCCTTCTTGAGCTCCGTCTGGACAACGTTCTGTTCCGTATGGGAATGGCTAGAACCAGAAAAGAAGCACGTCAGATCGTTGACCACAAACACGTTCTGGTTAACGGCAAACAGGTAAATATCCCGTCTTACCTTGTAAGCGCTGGTGATACCATCGAAATCAAAGAGGGTAAAAAATCCTCTCAGAGATATAAAGACATCGTAGAGGTTACAGGCGGCCGTCTGACTCCGGAATGGATCGAGGCTGATCTTGAGGCACTCAAAGGTGTTGTAAAAGAGCGTCCTACCCGCGAAATGATCGATGTTCCGGTTGACGAAGTGCAGATCGTCGAGCTGTATTCTAAATAAAGAATCGCCATACGCGGAAGGCTTTATTCCCATGAGTAATGAGCCAACCAATTTAAAAGGAGGGGCTTTCGAGTGTTTGATTTTAACAAACCGAAAATTGAAATTACTGAGATTTCTGATGACAAGAAGTACGGCAGATTTGTGGTTGAACCTCTGGAAAGAGGCTACGGTATCACATTAGGTAATTCTCTTCGCAGAATTATGCTTTCTTCCCTCCCTGGAGCAGCAGTAAGCCAGGTTAAAATCGAGGGCGTTCTTCATGAATTCAGCTCCATCCCTGGAGTAAAAGAAGACGTTACAGAAATCATCATGAACCTGAAGAGCCTTGCAATCCGCAATAACAGCGAAACCAACGAAGCAAAAGTTGCTTATATTGAGTTCGAGGGCGAGGGAGTTGTAAGAGCATCCGATATTCAGGTAGATCAGGATATTGAGATCATGAATCCGGATCAGGTAATCGCAACCCTGAACGGCGGCCCGGACAGCAAGCTGTACATGGAGCTGACGATCACAAAAGGCCGCGGTTATATCAGTGCTGACAAAGGCAAGAGCGATGACATGCCGATCGGCGTTCTCGCTGTGGATGCTATCTATACACCGGTTGAGCGTGTAAACCTCAAAGTGGAGAACACCCGTGTAGGTCAGATTACCGATTACGATAAACTGACACTGGATGTTTACACCAGAGGAACATTGGATCCGGACGAGGCAGTCAGCCTGGCAGCTAAGGTTTTAAGCGAGCATCTGAAACTCTTCATCGATCTGTCTGAGAATGCGAAGACAGCAGAAGTTATGATCGAGAAAGAGGACAATGAGAAAGAGAAAGTTCTGGAGATGAACATCGACGAGCTTGAGCTTTCCGTGCGTTCCTATAACTGCTTGAAACGTGCCGGTATCAATACCGTAGAAGAGCTGTGCAACAAAACTTCCGAAGACATGATGAAGGTTCGTAACCTGGGCCGCAAGTCTCTGGAAGAGGTACTTGCAAAGCTGAAAGAACTGGGACTGTCACTGAGTCCTGGGGACGGAGAATAAATCACAGCGATTTATCTTTCCGTTTGATTTGTAGACGAAAACCCCCTGTCAGTAAGTCCGAGGCAGCATGACTTGCGGGTTCCACAAATGGAGGAAAATTTAAAATGGCAAAATATAGAAAACTTGGCAGAACATCAAGCCAGAGAAAAGCATTATTAAGAAACCAGGTAACAGCACTTCTGAATAACGGAAAGATCGTTACAACAGAAGCTAAGGCTAAAGAGATCCGCAAGATCGCTGAAGGTCTTATCGCATTAGCTGTTAAAGAAAAAGATAACTTCGAAGAAGTTACTGTAAAAGCTAAAGTTGCCCGCAAAGATAAAGATGGCAAGAGAGTAAAAGAAGTTGTAGATGGTAAGAAAGTTACTGTATATGACGAAGTTGATAAAACAATCAAAAAGGATATGCCAAGCAGACTGCATGCTCGTCGTCAGATGCTGAAGGTTCTTTATCCTGTAAAGGAAGTTCCAACTGCACAGGCTGGAAAGAAGAAAAATACAAAAGAAGTTGATCTCGTAGCTAAATTATTCGATGAGATTGCTCCTAAGTATGCAGATCGTAACGGTGGATACACAAGAATCGTAAAGATTGGTCAGCGTAAAGGTGACGGCGCTCTGGAAGTATTACTTGAGTTAGTTTAAAATTTGTCAATGAGAACCCTCATCTGTGAAGGCAGATGGGGGTTTTTATACTTAAAAGTGAGAATCCGTGACGGTTTTGCCGATGCGGATTTTTTAAATTTATGAAATATGTGATTTGGGGAGCGGATAAGGTTTCCGTTCTGTTAAGGAACTAATTTAAAAGAGCATCAATTTCTCCAAAATCAATATACGATCATCATAAATATTTTCTGTCAAGTTTTTTGGACACATAAAACGGTCTCAGAGTTACAACCAGAGAATATTTGACAAATACCCTATAGGGGTATAACATAAGTGTGAAAATAAAAATCTTTCAGATAATACAAAAGGAGCAGACACAATGATCAAAACAACCTTAAAAATTGACGGCATGATTGATGTGATCCGCAAAAATTTTAAAATAAAGAAAGTGACATCTTCCGCACGGGATGGGGAGACGGTTATCATCAGCGAAGATCCGATTGATATTCCGTGGGCAAAGAAAGCCATTCATGAGATCGGATATGAGATGACAGGAAGTTCCAGCGAGCCATATGAAAAGAAAGGACTGTTCCGCTTCGGGAAAAAATAAGGAGGTTTTTTACCAATGAAAAGGCAAAGTAAATTCTTTGGAGAGTTCAAGAAATTTATTCTGCGTGGAAATGTGATGGATATGGCTGTCGGCGTCATCATCGGCGGTGCGTTCGGTAAGATCTCCACTTCCCTTGTGAATGACGTCATCATGCCCCTGATCTCCGTGCTCACCGGCGGCGTTGATTTTTCCAACTGGAAGATCGTGCTGAAGGCCGCTGTTGCCGGAG
>OHRE01001026.1_pt1 | contig 11872 bp, 10 predicted proteins | sample 1578411 | NCBI WGS metagenome assembly OHRE01 (sample SAMEA3879566, study PRJEB24766) | human gut metagenome | biome: human-associated habitat; feature: feces | place: USA | collected 1985/1987 | reverse complement strand
GGATGGGCGTGGTGCTCAAGCGGGCCCAGTATTTCATCACCTGCCGGGGCTTTGCGGGGGCACACCCGGGCCGCGGCAGTGCCGGGCGGGAGCGCATCACCCGGGCGCTCATCGACCCCAACGTATTCAGCGGCGGGGTGGAGCAGCTGAGCATGTTCAGCCCGCCCGCCGTGGATCGGCTGGTGGAGCAGGGCGTGCCGCCCCGCACAGCCCAGAAAATGGTGCGGGAGGAGGCAGTGCAATGTCTGGCCAGAGCCCTGTAAGCCCTGCCCGGAAGCTCCACGATGCCGATGTGGTCTACCTCTATGATGGCAGCTTCGAGGGCTTTCTCTGCTGTGTGTTTGAGAGCTTTGCCCAGCATGAGCTGCCCTTTGCGGTCTGGACCCCGGAGCGGGAGACGGCTACCCTCTACCCTGTGAAGGAGATCTCCACTGACCACGCAAAGGCCCGGCGGGTCTTTGCCAGCTTCCGCGCCAAGCTGGGCGAAGAGACGGAATCCCTCGTCACCCGGGATTTTCTCTCGGGCTGGGAGGATAAGGAGCTGCGGCTCATCCGATTTCTGCATCTGGCCTTTGCGCTGGGGCCGGGCACCGTCAAGCGGCGGGGCCACCCGGAGGTGGCTCCACTCTACCAGATGAAGCAGAGCCTGGACTGGGAAGTGGACAAGTTTCAGGGCTTTGTCCGTTTTCAGGAGCACGACGGGATGCTGGGCGCAGTCATCCACCCCAAAAACTATATCCTGCCCCTCCTGCGCGGGCATTTCTGTGCCCGCTTCCCGGAGGAGAACTTCCTGATCTATGATGCTGTCCATCAGGCGGTGCTGCTGTACCAGAACCACAAGGCTCAGCTCATGGAGCTGGCCGAACCCCTCACCCTGCCCCCACCTGATGAAAAGGAGCAGCAGTTTCAGGAGCTCTGGCGGCAGTTCTACAAAACGCTGGAGATCAAGGCCCGCCACAACGAAAAGGGCCGTATGACCCACTGCCCCAAACGATTCTGGGCGGATATGACCGAGATGAAAGAGGAATTGGAATGAAAATGGAAACAAAGACCGGACGCTGGAAATATGTAGCCATCGTGCTGATTGTGACCCTGCTGGTGGGGCTGTTCTGGAGTTATGTAAAAAATGGGCCGAAGGGCGAAATCTATCTTTACGGAGAAGAACACAGCAAGCAGAGCATTCTCGACAAGGAACTTTCCATCTGGGGCGAGTATTACGAAAAAGGAATGCGGGATCTGTTTGTGGAATTCCCGTATACGGATGCACAATTTCTGAACCTGTGGATGCAGGCCGACGATGATGAATTGCTGGATCTGCAGTTCAAGGACTGGGGAGGCACAGAAGGCGGCACCGAGGTCGAGAAGAATTTTCTGAAACAGATCAAGGAGCAGTACCCGGAAACCGTGTTCCACGGCACCGACGTGGGCCATACCTGGGAAAGCACCGGGCCGCGGTATCTGGCCTATCTGGAAGCCAATGGGCAGAAGGACAGCGAAGAGTACCGGCGTGCGCAGGAAAACATGGAACAGGGCAAACGGTACTATGAGATCAAGGCGACGGATGAAGCTTCTTCGGTCCGATACCGGGAGGATCGGATGGTGGAGAACTTCCGGTGCAGCTATCAGGAGCTGGAAGCGGTACGCCGCACCGATATCATGGGGATCTATGGAAGTACACATATTGTGGAGTCGGAGTATCGGAACTCGGACTTTCGCATGGCAAAACAGTTGAGCGAGAACTATGGGGAACATCTCCATACCAAAGATCTGACGCAGGAACCGGAACGGATCGACGCGCTGGAAGTCAACGGAAAGACCTACACAGCATCCTATTTCGGTGAGCAGGATATTTCGATGGTAAAGGGCTACAAGACCCGAAAGTTCTGGCGGTTGGAAGACGCATACGAGGACTTCAAGGAGCTGCCGACACCCCGTGAGATTCTGCCAGCCGACAACTACCCTGTAAAAATCCAGGCTGGGCAGGTGTTTGCTGTGGAGTACCTGATGTCGGATGGCTCGACCGAGTGGAAGTATTATATCTCGGACGGCACAGTACAGAACGGCCAACTCATCACAAAGCGGATGAAGATGGAATAAGCAGGCTCCCGGCCCCGGAACTTTGACGAATTTACAAAAAGGTTGCATCTGCGTGGTTGAAACCCGCAAAACCTATGGTATACTATAAGGGATATCCGGGCAGGCATTTCTGCCCCACACACCCCCGCTGCGGGGTCAACACAAAAGGAGTATTGTAGCGTTATGGTTCGCATTACTATGGAAGACGGCGGCATCATCGACATTGAGCTGAATGAGGAAGTCGCCCCCATCACCTGTGAGAATTTCAAGAAGCTGGTCAGCGAGGGCTTCTATAACGGCCTGACCTTCCACCGTGTCATCCCCGGCTTTATGATCCAGGGCGGCTGCCCGCTGGGCAACGGCACCGGCGGCCCGGGCTGGAACATCAAGGGCGAGTTCGCTGCAAACGGTGTGAACAACCCCATCAAGCATACCCGCGGCGTGATCAGCATGGCCCGCAGCATGAACCCCAACAGCGCCGGCAGCCAGTTCTTCATCATGCACAAGGACGCTCCCCATCTGGACGGCCAGTATGCCGCTTTCGGCAAGGTCGTTGCCGGAATGGAGGTCGTGGATAAGATCGCTTCCGTCCGCACCGACTGGAACGATAAGCCCACCACCCCCGTCAAGATGAAGACCGTTGAGCTCATCGAGGGCTGATCTTCTGCGCTTCTGTCCCGCATTACCTGCCCGTGAAGTGCCCCGTCAAGGAGACAGAAAAAATAATATAAGATTTTTGTTCGCCGTTTCCACAAGGAAACGGCGAATTTTTTGTGCAAATCGGCGTTAGGACGCTCGATTCATGGCACGGACGTGAGCTTGCAGCGCCCAACACGGGACATTTTTTTGATACTTTACTTCCGCTGTATCGTGATTGTTCTTGCTTGACATGAAAATACCCCCAGAGTACGCAGAGTTTTCTTTTTACTCTGTCTACTCTAGGGGTAGCATATCATGTTGAGGATACAGGCCGGGGGCTTTCCATATATGCGTCAGAAAGAGATGAGAGGTTTACTTTTTTTCGCCCTTGGGCAGCAGACCGGCGCGCTCCAGAGCCGGGCGCAGGGCCAGATACAGGATGACCACGCAGATGGTGGAGACTACGCTGTTGACAAAGGTGACACCACCGGCGATCTTGGACAGGGCCTGTGCCACGGTGTACTCCTGGCCAAAGATGTAAATGTTGCGGAAATAGCCCAGGAACGGGTCGGTGATGACGTTCAGCAGCAGGCCGGAGCCGCCTGCCACGATGACCTTGAGCAGGTAGCCCTTGCTGTGGCGGTCGAGATCGCGCAGCTTGAACACCTTGTGGGCCACGGTGCCGCAGGTGATGCCGATGATGAACTTCAGCACAAAGGTGGTCACGGCATAGCCCGGGTCACCGGCCAGGATATCGGCCAGAGCCAGACCGATCGCACCAGCCAGGCCGCCGGAAACGCCGTCCAGCAGCAGGGCGGTCAGGGCGGTGAAGGTGTTGCCCAGATGGAACGAGGAGCCGCCGTAGAACGGCACACGGAAGAACAGGTATGCCACCAGGCTCAGCGCGGCCATAACGCCGGTCAGGGCCAGCTCCTTGGTGGTAAAGGTGCGCTTGTACAGCACACTGCCGAACAGGATGACGACGATCACCACAGCCAGCAGCAGCCACATTGCAGTTGTAGACATGATTTTTCCCTCCAGATTTTTTCGGGGCGAAACCCCTCCATCCTGCTCTGCAGGATCCTTCGCCCGTTTCAAAGCCACTTACCCATAAAACTACTTGACATTTGGGTGTGTGGTTGGTATGCTCCTATTATACGCGAAACTGGCACCATGAAAATACCCAGAATAAAGTTTTTTTATGGGGTCAGTTTGGCAAGGCACCCAAAAAGGGGAGAGGTTTTATGTTTCATCTGACAACTGCACTGGATGCCGCCAGCGGGGTGCCGCTGTACGAGCAGCTCTATGAGAGCCTTGCCGCCGAGATGCGCAGCGGGGCCATTCCGGCGGGCACCCGGATGCCCGGCAAGCGGCGGCTGGCGGCAGAGCTGTCGGTGTCTGTCAACACGGTGGACGCGGCATATCAGATCCTGGCGACCGAGGGCTACATGGAGCCGCGGGAGCGCAGCGGCTTTTATGTACAGGAATATCTTGCCCTGCCCACCCGGCCCGAGGAAGTGCCGCCCCCGGTATCTGCCGCTCCGCCGGAAGCGGCTGAGCCGCCCGTCCGGTTCGATCTGTCCACCCGGGGCGTGGACCCGGGGCTGTTCCCGTTCCGCACCTGGGCCCGGCTGCAGAAAGAGCTGCTCTATTCCTCGCCCCAGCTGCTGACCCATGGCGATGCACAGGGGGACGTGGAGCTGCGGCAGGCGCTGGCGGATTATCTGGAAGAATACCGGGGCGTGCAGTGCCGGGCGGAGCAGGTCGTCGTAGGGGCAGGTCTGGAATACCTGCTGGGTCTGCTGGCCCCGCTGCTGCCCGGCCCGGCGGCGGTGGAGAACCCCGGCTACCCCCGCGCCCGGCGGGTACTGGAGAACAACGGCGTCTCCTGCTGCTGCCTGCCCGTGGATGCGGACGGCCTGTCCATCGAGGCGCTGTCCCGCTCCGGCGCGGCGGTCTGCTATGTGACCCCCAGCCACCAGTTCCCCACCGGGGCCACCATGCCCGCCGGACGCCGGGCCGAGCTGCTCCACTGGGCCTCCCGCAGGCCGGGGGAGCGCTACATCATCGAGGACGACTACGACTCCGAGTTCCGCTTCGACACCCGCCCGCTGCCCAGCCTACAGGGCATGGCAGGGGCCGACGGCCCGGTGGTCTACCTTTCCACCTGCTCCCGCAGTCTGGCCCCCAGCATCCGCATCGCCTATATGGTGCTCCCGGTCCAGCTGCTCCCGGCGTGGCGGGCAGCGTACCGGCTCTATTCCAGCCCGGTCAGCCGGTTCGAGCAGCAGACGCTGGCCCGGTTCATCAACGAGGGATATTTCACCCGGCATCTGGCGCGGGAGCGGGTGGCCTACAAGGCCCGGCGGGATGCGCTGGTCCGGGCGCTGAATGCAGCCTTCGCGCCGGGAGAACTTCGTTTTTCCGGCCTGCACACCGGTCTGCATCTGTTGGCGGCGCTCCGGGATGCCCCGCCGGATGCGGCGCTCCGGGCCGCTGCCGAGGCCGAGGGCGTCCGGCTGAGCCTGCTGAGCGACTACGACCTGACCGGCAGCGCCCGCGGCCTTGCGGGCACACTGGTGCTGGGCTACGGCTCGCTGGCGGACGACGCCTGCCCCTCGGTGGGGGAGACGTTGAGGAAGGTCTGCACCGCTGCGCGGGACGCCTCGGTGACGGTGTAAGTGCCCGCCTTGCGGTCCCACGCGCCGGGCAGGGCGTCCGACTGGAACACCGCCGCGCGGTTCACGAGAAATTCGAGGATGTCGCCCAGCAGGGTGTAGTCCTGGGCTGCAAAGTCGGTCAGCAGGGCGGAACTCTGGCTGCGCAGGGCCTCCGGCAGGGTGGAGGGCAGCAGCTCAAAGTTCTGGCGGAAAAAGGCGTCCCACACGGCGGCGCGGGCTGCGGCCCGGCGGCTGGGCGGCAGAAGGCCGTCGGCGTCCAGCCCGGTCAGAAGATCCGATGCCTCCCGTGCGCGGAAGGTCTGAACGCTGGGGCTCTGGCCGATGGCGTTCAGCTCCTCGGCGGTCAGTGCGCCCGAAAGGCTGACCCGCACGGCCCCATACCGCGCCGCCAGCGTTTCCAGCACGGCGGGCGAGAGGGCCAGATACAAAGTGTCTTCCGGCAGGGCCAGCGTTTCCAGCAGGGCCTGACGGCACCGCGCCGGGCCGGCCGCTGCATAGCACTGGGCCAGCGAGGCTTCGCCGTCGCCGAACGGCACCGTCAGCTGCCCCGGCACGGCCAGCAAATGGGCGGTGTTCTGGGGCGCGTTCAGGTAGAACAGCACGAAGCCGGGCTGCTCCCCGGCAGTGCAGAGCAGCAGCGTCATCCGGTCGTCGGCTTTGGGCAGGTCGATGGGCAAGCCCCGCTGCGGCTCGGCAGTCTGCATCAGCCATTGCTGGCGCAGCATCTGCCGGGTGAGCAGGACGGTGCCGCCCACAAGCGGAAGTAGCACCAGAAGCGCCGCCCCCAGTGCGGCCCAGAACGGCTTCCATCTGCCTTTGTGCATTCCTGACTTCCTCCTTTTCCGGTGTTACGGAAAGGATGGCCCCGCCGCCTGCGGATTATACAAAAAACGCGGGCTGTGCGGAAAAGTGATACGAAAATAAAATTCATCCACTTTGCATCAAAGATGAAATCTCAGAATAAATTGAAACAAAAAGCTTGCCAGCGGCGGGAAAGTATGATACAGTTCTTCAATCACGCACAGACAAGCGGAACTGTGCATCACACGGGAACAGAATGAGGGGAGACGGCGGAGCCGCCGTCTGTTGCGCACAAAGGGGTGTGTCTGTCAGCAGCAGGAGACCCCTGTGCGGGAAGCTGCGTTTTGCGGGCAGAGCCTTTGGCGTTCTGTCCGCTTTTTGTTTTGCAGAGGGGGAACGATCATGTTAGAGACCATTACGAGCGTGAATGGAATTGTCAACGGCATCGTCTGGGGGCCGGTGGGGCTGGCGCTGCTGTTCGGCACCGGCTTTGTGATGTCGGTGCGCACCGGTTTTTTCCAGTTCGGGCATTTCCGGTACTGGCTGCGGAACACCATCGGTGCCATCTTCACCGACCGGGACATCACGGCCCATACCGAAAAGAACGATAAGGCCATCAGCCAGTTCCAAAGCCTGTGCACCGCGCTGGCGGCGACCATCGGCACCGGCAACATCGTGGGCGTGGCAACGGCCATTCTCAGCGGCGGGCCGGGTGCCATCTTCTGGATGTGGGCCATGGCCATCCTGGGCATGATGACCAACTACTCGGAAAACGTTCTGGGCATCTTTTACCGCCGCAAGAACGCCGACGGCGAGTGGTCCGGCGGCGCGATGTACTACCTGGCCGACGGTCTGGGCAGCAAGAAAGGCTGCAAAAAGCTGGGCCGGGTGCTGGCGGTGCTGTTCGCCTGCTTCTGTGTGCTGGCCTCCTTTGGCATCGGCAACATGAGCCAGATCAACTCCATTGCGGGCAACATGAATGCGGCCTTCCAGATGCCGAATCTCCTCACCGGCATCCTGCTGGCGGTGCTGTCCGCACTGGTCATCCTGGGCGGCTTGAAGCGTGTGGCGGCCGTGACGGAAAAGGTCGTTCCGCTGATGGCGCTGTTCTACATCCTGGGTGCGCTGACGGTCGTGCTGACCCATGTCACGGCGATTCCGGCTGCGTTCGCGGCCATCTTCAAAGGCGCTTTCGCCATGCAGGCGGCGGGCGGCGGTGTGCTGGGCTACGGTGTGTCCCGCGCCATCACCTGGGGCTTCAAGCGCGGCGCATTCTCCAACGAGGCGGGCCTCGGCTCGTCGGTCATGGTGCACGCGTCCTCCAACGTCAAGGAGCCGGTGCAGCAGGGCATGTGGGGCATTTTTGAGGTCTTTGCCGATACCATCGTGGTCTGCACCCTGACGGCGCTGGTCCTCCTGACGTCCGGCTTCGTGGACCTGAACACCGGCCGGATGCTCACCGAGGTGCAGGGCTCTGCGCTGGTGGGCGAAGCCTTCTCCACCGTGTTCGGCAGTTTTGGCCCCAGGTTCATCGCGGTGTCCATCCTGCTGTTCGCCTATTCCACGGTGCTGGGCTGGAGCCACTACGGCACCAAAGCCTTTGAATATCTGTTCGGAACCAAGGCCAGCATGGGCTATCAGGTGGTCTTCGTGGTCATGGTGCTGGTGGGTGCGACGATGAAGCTCGACCTCGCGTGGGACCTGTCCGATACCTTCAACGGCCTGATGATGCTGCCGAACCTGATCGGTGTGCTGAGCCTGTCGGGAACGGTCGCGGCCATCACCCGGAACTATCTGGACCGCAAGTTCCACGGCAAGTGGGTCGAACCCATGTGGTCGGCCTTTGCGGAGTATCAGAAGGAGGAAGAAGCGGAGGAAGCCACGCTGGACAAAGCCGCAAACGAATAAAGAACGCAAAAAGACCCGGCCCTCTCCGGCAGATGTGCAGGAGAGGGCCGGGTCTTGTCATCTCTTTTTGTGCGGGCGGCGCAGGGTGCGCACGGCGTCCCGCCCGGCGGTGATGCCGCTGCCGAAGGCCCAGTGCAGGTTGAAGCCGCCGCACATCCCGGCGCAGTCCAGCGTTTCGCCCACGAAGTACAGCCCCGGACAGCCCTTGAACTGGAAGCTGGGCTCCAGCTCGGTCAGGCTCAGGCCGCCGCCGGTGGTCTGGGCCTGCTTCCAGCCGCAGGGGGTCAGGCCCTCGAACAGCCAGTGCTTGGCCGCGTTGGCCAGCACCTGCCAGGCGGCATCCGGCAGGGTGTCCACCGGTTTTTCAGGCAGCTTTGCCGCTGCCCACAGGGCGCGGCCCAGCTTGGGATTGAGCAGACCTGTCCAGAAATCCGCAGGTGCCTTGCCCGGCAGCAGGGGCACCCGGGCCGCAAACAGGGCGGTCAGGGCAGTCTCGTCCAGCATGGGGAAGAGGTCCAGCTCAACGGCCGGGCGCTTTGGCCCCCGCCCCGGGGCCAGATGACCGGACAGCTGCATGATGCAGATGCCTGAAAGCCCGTAGTCCGTGAACTGCACCTCGCCGTTTTCCACAGCCACGGTGCAGTGGTGGTCGAGGTCCAGCAGGGTGGCAGCGGCCTTGGCCCGGATGCCGGCCAGAGATCGGTTGGGCTTTGCTGTCTGCAGGGCGGTCAGGCAGGGATACAGCGGCTCCAGCTTTCCGCCGCACTGGGCGGCGAATCGGGTGCCGAAGCCGTCGGTGCCGAACTGCGGCCCGGCATTGCCGCCCATGGCGCAGATGACGGCATCGGCCCGCAGGGTCTGGTCCTGACCCTCGGCATCCTCGCACAGGATGGTGTAGCCGCTGCGGTTCTGGCTCAGGGTCTGCACAGTGCAGCCGGTACGCACCTCCACGCCCAGCCGGGCAAGGTGGCCTTCCAGCAGGGCCAGCACGTCTGCGGCCTGGTTGGAGTAGGGGTACACCCGCCCGGCCTCATCGGTGCGGGTGTACAGGCCCAGCGCCGCGAACCATTCCAGCGGTGCGGCGGCATCCACCGCGGCCAGCAGGGGCCGCAGGGCGGCGGGGTCAGCGGTGAAATACTGCTCCGGTGCAATGCCGGTGTTGTCCAGATTGCAGCGGCCGTTGCCGGTGGCCAACAGCTTTTTGCCGCACCTGGGGTTGCGGTCCAGCACCGTCACCCGCACTGCCCCTGCCGGGGCAGACTGGGCGGCGGCCAATGCGGCGGCAAGGCCCGCTGCACCGCCGCCCAATATCACGATCTGCTGCATAAGAGCACCCCCTCAGAAATCCATACATTTTATTATAACATACACAGCAGCAAAAGGATAGAAGAATGCCCCAAATTTGCAGCGAATAATCTTTGACGAAAGCCTTGACAGAAAAAGCAGAATTTGGTAGTGTTGATTCGACGGAATTGCGTGGTTTCGCAGGCTGTGGAAATGCAGCCGGAAAAGGGCAGAGAGTTGGGACTCTGCTGAGGAGAAGCTGAATATGTGGAAGAAAAAAGAAAGATGGACGGCAGCTGCGCTGCTGCTGGCGATGGTCGTGGTGACAGGTCTGTGCTGGTACGTCCTGTACATCCGGCAGCAGTTCTATGACGAAGGCACCCGCAACCTGCTGGAGACCTATGAGCAGGTGGATAAGGCGTTTACCATCTTCAGCCGGAGCAACTGGAACATGCTGAACGAGTGGGGCAAGAGCCTGCAGGCTGCCAATGAGGAGGGCCTGGCAGAGGAACGCCTGCGCAGCTATGAGGCCGAGCGGGAGATCTGGCGGTACAGCAGCGTGTATCTGTTCAATGAAAACTGCGAATATTGGAGCATCCGGGGCAAGCATGAAAAAGTGGATCACCTCTGGACGGCCTTTGAGGAGATGTACCGCACCGGCAAGCCTACGGTGTCCAGCTACATCATGCGGAGCGGGGAGCGCCGGGTGGTATACGCTGCGCCCATTGCGCCGGTGGAGATCGATGGTACCACCTACACCAGCCTTGCCGTGAGCTATCGGAATAAGACCATAGAGGAATTGATCGGCGGCAGTGCTTACGGCGGCCAGAGCGACTGCTACATCATCCATCCCGATGGCGATGTGATGCTCTCGGAGGAGCCCAAGAGCGAGATCGAGGACTGGATGGACAACCTGTTCGACTACCTGCAGAAGCATGGGCAGGTGGATGCGGGCACACTGACCCGGGCCCGGCAGGACGTGGCAGAGGGCCGCAGCGGCAGCCTTTCCTGCTGGCTTGAGGGCAAGCGCTATTATCTGGTCTACCAGCCTGTGGGCTTTCAGGATCTGTCCATTGTGGGCATCGTCGGCCGTGACGTGGTGGACAGTGGAATGCGGAAGATCCAGAACGCCACCATCCTGCTGCTGGCTGGGCTGTTCTTCTGCGCAGGCATCGTGCTGGTGCACGGTGTCCGCATCGATGCCCGCCTGCGCGTGGAGGAAAAGGAGCGCGCCCTCCGGCAGGAAGAGGAGGCCCGCCAGCAGATGGAGGACCTGGCCAACACTGACGGCCTGACCGGACTGTATAATGAACGCTATTTTGACGCATTGTTGAAAGAAAACGAGCTGAACAGGACACCGTTTGTCCTGTTCTACCTCGACCTTGACCGTTTCAAGCCTGTGAATGACCGTTACGGCCACGATGTGGGCGACCAGCTGCTCAAGGAGGTGGCCAGCCGTCTGCGGGGCTGCGTGCGGGAGAGCGATGCGGTGTTCCGCATCGGCGGGGATGAGTTCGCCCTCATCGTCAACGGAGCCGTAACGGAGGGGTTCTGCAAGAGCCGGGTGGAAAAGATCAAGGCAGCCATCCGGGAGCCTTACCGTCTGAAGGATGCAGAGGTGCAGGTTGGCACCAGCTGCGGCTGTGCGGTCTACCCCTGCGACAGCGACGATGTGCGTGCCATCCGCATCCTGGCCGACCACCGGATGTATGAGGATAAGCAGCGCTCCGGCCGGAGCTGAATGAATAATTCCCTTCCTGTTTCCACAGAATAACCATACTTCACAGAAATCTGGAAGCAAAACCGGAACATGGAAAGGAAGGGAACCTTATGAAAGCAACCGGCATCGTGCGCCGCATCGATGAGCTGGGGCGGGTGGTCATCCCCAAGGAGATCCGCCGCACCCAGCGCATCCGCAGGGGAGACCCGCTGGAGATCTTCACAACAGGGGACGGCGAGGTCATCTTCAAAAAGTATTCGCCCATGGGGGAACTGAGCGGGGTGACGGCCCAGTATGTGGAGGTGCTGAGCAAGTGCTTTGCCCTGACGGCCTTTGTCTCAGACCGGGACCGCATTCTGGCGGCATCCGGTGCGGGCAGGCGGGATCTGGCAGACCGCAGCGTGAGCCAGCCGCTGGAAAAGTTGATGGACAGCCGCAAGCCCTACCAGAGCGATGGCAGCCCCGAAAAGGCATTGCTGCCCTGTGAGGGCTCACCCCGGGCGCTGCTGTGCGCTGTGCCCATCATTGCGGCGGGGGATGTCACCGGCAGTGTGGGCCTGCTTACGGAGGACCGCACTGCCCAGCCCGATGCCGCCCAGCTCAAGGCGGTGAACGTGGCGGCGGCATTTCTGGCAAAGCAGATGGAGGAGTAATACCTTATAATAGAGAAGCTGCTGCACAGAGCGATGTGTGGCGGCTTTTTTAGGTTGCGAACCCTCTCCGTCATTGCTTACGCAATGCCACCTCTCCCAAAGGGAGAGGC
>OHRE01001023.1_pt1 | contig 11894 bp, 8 predicted proteins | sample 1578411 | NCBI WGS metagenome assembly OHRE01 (sample SAMEA3879566, study PRJEB24766) | human gut metagenome | biome: human-associated habitat; feature: feces | place: USA | collected 1985/1987 | reverse complement strand
CCCGCAGGATATTCGGTATGGGCGCTGTCAAAACGACCGAGAAAATCGATATGGTCGTTCAGCTCGAGCCGTGGGATAACGAAAAGGTCTATGACCGCCTCGGCCTCGATAACGAGTATGTCGAGATACTCGGCATAAATATTCCGCTGACCGTCGTTCCGGTCAAACCCGGACGAAACCTTTCGATAATAATCGAAGCGGCGGCGATGAATAACAGGCAAAAGAAAATGGGCTATAATGCGGCGCGCGAGCTGCTGCATTCGCTCGGCATGACGGATGATATAGTTCCCGAGAAGAAGGAACTTGAAGTCTGGCATGATTTCTGATATAAAAAGACAGGGAAAGAGAAACTGTCTATCTGGAGGTAAAAAAATGTACAGAGTAGGAGTCGATCTCGGCGGCACGAATATCGTTGCCGGCGTCATCAATGAAGAAATGAAAATCATCGGCAGAGGCAAGCTCAAGACAAATTGCCCCCGCGCGGCGGAAGCTATTCTTGAGGATGTTGCCAAGGCTGTCGAGGCTGCTGTTATAGATGCGGGCATCACCATGAACGATGTTGTCAGCGTAGGTATCGGAACTCCCGGTTCGGTCAACAAGAAGAACGGCGTTATCGAATATGCGAATAACCTCGCTTTCGATAATGTTCCCGCGCGCGATATCCTTGAGTCGAGACTCAAGAAGACTATCTATCTCGACAACGACGCGAACTGCGCCGCACTCGGCGAAGCAAAGGCGGGCGCAGGCAAGGGAGTCAACAGCTTTGTCGCCATCACTCTCGGAACCGGAGTCGGCAGCGGTATTGTCATAGACGGCAAGCTCGTCACCGGCGTCAACGATGCCGCGGGCGAGATGGGTCATATGGTCATCGTCTCGGACGGCGAAGCCTGCACCTGCGGACGCAGAGGCTGCTGGGAGAGCTATTCTTCCGCTACCGCGCTTATCCGCCAGACTAAAGATGCCATGCGCCATGATCCCTATACCGTCATGTGGGATCTCGTCGGTAACAATATCAGCCGCGTCAACGGCAGAACTTCTTTTGATGCCATGCGTGCAGGCGACGAGACTGCTAAAAAAGTCGTCAATCAGTATATTTTCTATCTCGCAACCGGCATAACGAATGTCGTCAATGCCCTTCAGCCCGATATGATCTGCATCGGCGGCGGCATCGGCCATGAAAAAGAGAACCTGCTCGTTCCGCTGAGAAAGATGGTCGAGCGCGAGAGATACAGCATCCATGCAAAGGTTCAGACTCAGATAATCTCTGCCGAACTCGGCAACGACGCCGGACTCATCGGCGCCGCTCTGCTCGACAGATAAATAAACGCCGCCCGTGCGGCCGACATATTGGAGATATTATGAATAATATCGAAGCGTTGGAAAAATACGCCCTCTCGCTCGAATGCAGTGCCGAGCGCGGAGTGTCAATGAAAAATTATACGAGCTTTAAAGTCGGCGGCCCCGCTGAGCTGTTCCTCTCTCCCGAGGACGCCGGGCAGACTGCCAAGCTTGTTCGCTTCTGCGAAAAAGAGGATATCCCGGTGTTCGTCCTCGGTAAGGGCAGCAATGTCCTCGTCAGCGACAAGGGCATAAAGGGCGCCGTTATATTCACCGGCAAGCAGTGCGGAATAACCCTGACCGATGAAAACACCGTTCGCGCCCAGAGCGGCGCGAGCCTCGCTCAGCTTTGCTCCTTTGCGCTCGAAAACTCGCTTTCGGGTCTCGAGTTTGCCTATGGCATACCCGGAACCGTCGGCGGCGCGGTGTTCATGAACGCAGGAGCTTACGGCGGCGAGATGAAGGATGTGCTCATAAACAGCGAATATGTTTCGCCAGACGGAACTGCCGGCGAGCTTGACAACGAGGCTATGCAGCTCTCTTATCGCCACAGCGCGTATGAGGACAGCGGCCTTGTCATAATCGCCGCCTCCGTTCGCCTGACTCCCGGCGACCCGGAGCAGATAAAAAATACCATGCACGATATCATTTCCCGCCGCAGGGATAAGCAGCCGCTTGAATATCCCAGCGCGGGCAGCACATTCAAGCGCCCCGAGGGTCATTTTGCGGGCGCACTCATTGAACAGTGCGGACTCAAGGGTGTCAGCGTCGGCGGCGCGCAGGTCAGCGAGAAGCACGCGGGATTCATAATCAACCGCGGCGGCGCTACCGCGTCCGATATTCTCAGCCTTATTAAGCACGTCCAGGCGCGCGTCAAGGCTCAGACAGGCGTAACGCTCGAAACGGAGATCAGACTCATCGGCTGATTTTATAGGAGAAAATAAAATGGAGATCACCATCGTCACCGGACTGTCCGGTGCAGGAAAATCGAGAGTTGTTGATGCGCTTGAAGACATAGGCTATTTCTGCGTGGATAATATGCCGCCGAAGCTTATGCCGACCTTCGCGCAGCTTCTGCTCAATTCCCGCGAAAAAAGAGAAAAGGTCGCCATTGTTACCGATATCCGCGTCGGCGCGTCGTTCGGCGATCTGTTCAACGCCATCGTCGAGCTCAAGGAGCTCAAGTGCGACACAAAGCTTCTGTTTATCGATGCCTCAGACGATGTGCTCATTCGCCGCTATAAAGAGACAAGGCGCAAGCACCCTCTGCTCGATAAATATAACGGCTCGATAAACGATGCCCTCGCCGCAGAGCGCAGCATTCTCGAACCCGCGAAGAGTATCGCCGACTATGTTATCGACAGCTCGCATATGACCCCGACAGATTGCAAGAACCGCATCTGCGAGATGTTTCTTGACAATCCCGGCAACGCTCTCAAAGTTCACTGCGTGTCTTTCGGCTTCAAATACGGTATCCCGAATGATTCCGATCTGATGTTCGATGTGCGCTGTCTGCCGAATCCTTTTTATGTTGAGGAGCTAAAACAGCACACCGGGCTTGAAGACCCGGTCAGAGACTATGTGCTCAAGTGGGACGAGGCGAGGGGACTCGAAGCGAAGCTCTGCGACCTGCTCGATTATCTTATCCCGCTTTATCGCAAAGAGGGCAAGAGCCAGCTGGTCATTTCCGTCGGCTGCACCGGCGGCAGACACCGCTCGGTCGTCTTTGCGGAATTACTGAAAGCTCATCTTGAAAAAATCGGCTGCATCGCGACCGTTCAGCACCGCGATATGAAAAAATAGGAGGAAAAACCGTGTCGTTCTCATCGGATGTCAAGCAGGAACTCGCGCAGGTGCCTGTGCTTTCGGATTGCTGCGCGCAGGCAAGAGCCTACGGAATGCTGCTCTTCGGCAGAATGTTTTCCGTCTCCGAGATATCCTTTGTCACCGAGAACGAGAATATCGCGAAGCTCTACTGCGATGTTATAAAAGAACTTTTTGATATTACGCCGTCCGTCTCGTCGGGCGTGTCGAAATACACGGTTTCTGTTGCCGACGAAGCGGACAGAAAACGAATCCTCGAGTTTTTCGGCCACAGCGAAAGTGACATTTCTTTGCGCATCAACAGGGCGAACCTCCCCGAAGACTGCTGCTTCGGCGCGTTTTTGCGCGGCGTTTTCATCGCCTGCGGAACAATAAGCTCGCCCGAAAAAAACTATCATCTTGAGTTTTCCGTCTCGTATAAAAAGCTTTGCAATGATTTGATTCAATTGCTTGACGAGGTAGGATTCGATCCGAAATATGTCAGGAGAAAGTCGAGCCATATCGTCTATTTCAAAGTCAGCGAGAAGATAGAGGAGTTCTTGACCCTCGTCGGTGCAGTGAACTCAACGCTCGAGCTTATGGGAATCAAGATGCACAAGGATATGGTCAACCATGTCAACAGGCGCGTCAATTTTGAAAATGCCAATTTGAGCCGCACTGTCGATGCGGCAATAGTGCAGGTTGAAGCGATAGAAAAAATAGAAAGAACCGTCGGACTCGAGAGTCTGCCCGCGCCGCTCGCCGAAATGGCGAAGCTGAGGCGGGACAACCCCGAAGTGAGTCTGAGCGAGCTTGCGGATATGACTGATCCGCCGCTCACGCGCTCGGGTGTCAATCACAGGCTCAAACGCCTCGTTGAAATCGCCGGCGGTATAGGGGGCTGACCCCGCGGAGAAGAGCTATGTCATTTACACACCTTCATCTTCATACCGAATACAGCCTGCTTGACGGCGCGTGCCGCATCGAGCAGCTTATGGACGAAGTGCAGCGCCTCGGTCAGACGAGCGTTGCCGTGACCGACCACGGCGTTATGTACGGCGTCATCGACTTTTACCGCGCGGCGAAAAAGCGCGGGATAAAGCCGATAATCGGCTGCGAGGTGTATATGGCGGCGCGCACCCGCTTTGACAAAGTCCACGCCCTCGACTCCGAGCGCTATCATCTGATACTGCTCTGCGAAAATGAAACAGGATATAAGAATCTGATAAAGCTTGTGTCGGAGGGATTCGTCACGGGCTTTTATACAAAACCGCGAATAGACCGTGAGCTCCTCGAAAAATATCACGAGGGTCTTATTGCACTTTCTGCGTGCCTCGCGGGCGAAATCCCGCGCGCCCTGCTCAGCGGCGACTACGAGGGCGCGAAGAAAAAAGCCCTCTGGTATCGCTCCGTCATGGGCGAAAACAACTTCTTCCTCGAGATTCAGGATCACGGCCTGCCCGAGCAGAGGCGTATAATCCCGATGCTTGCCCAGCTGTCGAGGGAGACGGGGATTCCGCTCGTCGCCACGAACGATGTCCACTATATCTCCAAAGAGGATGCCGAGATGCAGCAGGTGCTCATCTGCATCCAGACGAACCATACCCTCGGCGAGGATACGGGCATGGAGTTCCAGACGCAGGAGTTCTATTTGAAAAGCGAGCAGGAGATGCTCTCGCTCTTCCCGGAGTACCCCGATGCGGTCGAGCGGACTTCGGAGATAGCAGAACGCTGCAATGTCGAGTTCGAGTTCGGCAAAACAAAGCTCCCGCATTTTGAAGTGCCGGGCAATCAGGATCACTTCGAGTATCTTAAAAATATGGCGCAGGAGGGGATGCACCGCCGCTACGGCGAGAATATCCCGGAGGAGTATCAGAAGCGCCTCGACTACGAGCTCTCGGTTATCAGCCGCATGGGCTATGTTGACTATTATCTGATAGTCCACGATTTCATAAATCATGCGCGAAGCCGCAATATCCCCGTGGGCCCCGGCAGAGGTTCGGGAGCGGGCAGCATAACCGCCTATGCTATCGGTATAACCGGCATCGACCCGATGAAATACAGCCTGCTGTTCGAGCGATTCCTCAATCCCGAGCGCGTCAGTATGCCCGATTTTGATGTCGATTTCTGCTACGAACGCCGAAGCGAAGTTATAGACTATGTCATTGAAAAATACGGCTCCGACCATGTCGCGCAGATAGTGACCTTCGGCACCATGGCTGCGCGCGCCGCAGTGCGCGATGTCGGCAGAGTGCTCGGTATGCCTTATAACGATGTCGATACCGTCGCGAAGCTCATCCCGCGCGAACTCGGCATAACGATAGACAAGGCGCTCAAATCGTCGGATCTCCGCGCCCTCTATGAAAACGACGAGAATGTCCGCAGACTTATTGACCTCTCGCGCAAAGTCGAGGGTATGCCGCGCCACGCCTCGACCCATGCGGCGGGCGTAGTTATAACCCGCGACACGGTCGAGAGCTATGTGCCCCTCGCGCGAAACGACGAGTCGATAGTCACGCAGTTTACCATGACCACCCTCGAGGAGCTCGGACTGCTGAAGATAGATTTTCTCGGTTTGCGCACTTTGACAGTTATAGATTACGCAAAGCGCAGCATAAAAAAACGCATCCTGGATTTCTCCGAGGATATGATAGATTACGAGGACGAAGAAGTGTTCAAAATGCTCTCGTCCGGCAAAACGGAGGGCGTGTTTCAGTTTGAATCCGCGGGTATGCGAAGTGTGCTCATGGGTCTCAAGCCGCAGAGCATAGAAGATCTGATAGCTGTTATCTCGCTCTATAGACCGGGTCCCATGGACTCGATACCTACATATATCGCGAACCGCCACGACCCGTCAAAAATACGCTACAAGACCCCGATGCTCGAGGGTATACTCAAAGTCACTTACGGCTGTATGATTTATCAGGAGCAGGTCATGGAGATATTCCGCACCCTCGCGGGCTATTCCTACGGCCGCGCCGATATCGTCCGCCGCGCCATGTCGAAAAAGAAGCACGATGTCATGGAGCGCGAACGCCATAATTTCATATACGGACTCGTCAATGAGGACGGTACGGTCGAGTGCGAGGGCGCGGTGAAGCGCGGAGTTGACGAAAAGACCGCGAATGATATCTTTAATGATATGTCCTCATTCGCGTCCTATGCGTTCAACAAATCCCACGCCGCCGCCTATGCCTTTGTTGCCTATACAACGGCGTGGCTCAAGTGCCATTATCCCTGCGAGTTCATGGCGGCTCTCATCAGCAGCGTGCTCGATGATACGCCGAAAGTTGCCGAATATATCGCGGAGTGCTCGCGCCTCGGTATCGAGGTCGTGCCGCCCCATGTCAATGTCAGCTCCGAGCGTTTCACTCCAAAGGACGGAAAGATATATTTCGGTCTGCTCGCCGTGAGAAATGTCGGCGCGGGCTTTATAAGAGAGATTGAACGCGAGCGCGAAACAGGCGGGGAGTTCAAATCCTTCTATTCGTTCTGTAAGCGTATGCAGGATAAGGAGTTCAACAAACGCGCGGTTGAGAGCCTTATAAAATGCGGCGCGCTCGACGGACTCGGCGCGAACCGCCGCCAGATGCTCTACGCTTTCCCGGAGATATCGGCTCAGCTCGAGAACGACCGCCGCCGCAATATCGACGGTCAGCTCGGCTTCTTCGATGCCGCCCCGAGCGAAGCGCCGCAGGGCGAATATAAAATGCCGACCCTCGAAGAGATGGACAAGCGCGAATTGCTAAGACTCGAAAAAGAGATGACCGGGCTCTACCTCATGGGTCACCCCATGGCGGAATACGAACAGCTCGCCGAGCGCCTCGGCTGCGCCAATACGGCGGATCTCCGTAACGCCGATGAGGTCGGCGGCATATATAAAGATGAGTCGCGCGTTGATCTTCTCTGCATAATAACGAATGTCAGAAAAAAGATAACAAAAAATAACACCACAATGGCTTTTATAACGGCGGAGGATGTGTTCGGCTCAATAGAAGTCATAGTGTTCCCGAAAATATATGAGCGCCAGACTCAGCTCTTTACCGAGGGCAATGTAATTCTTATCCACGGCAGACTCAGCGTGCGCGAGGACGAGGAGGCAAAGCTCGTCTGCGAGTCGGCGGAGCCGTGTCCGCCCGCGGACGCGAAGAGAAAAGTCTCCGAGCAGGTGAGACAGGCTTCAAATGCTGTCACTCAGCCGCAGAAAAAGACCGCAAAAACGCCCGGACTCTTCCTGCGCTTTGCGGGTGAAAATTGTCCCGAGATTGAGCGGGCTCAGAGAGTTCTTGATTTCTTTGACGGCAATAATACAGTGTATTTTTACTATTGCGACACGAAAAAATATATCCGTCAGCCATATTCTCACAGCGCGGATGTCAACGCGCCGATGCTCAAGGAGCTCAGGCGGATCCTCGGCGAAGAGAATGTTATTTATATCGATGACAGGCAGGGAGGACAGTGAAAATGAAGAATATAAACCCGCAGAAAAGCAACAGCTTAACGATAGACATTTGCAAATTCATCGGGGCGTATATGGTCGTCGCGATACATACGACGCCGTGGAATCTTTTTGGCACCGGAGCGTTCAATACGGTGTATCTGAATTTTATCTACTGCGCCGTGCCCTGTTTCTTCATGGCGTCGGGCTATCTGCTCGCCGGGCGTATGGAATGGCCGCTTACGGCAAAGGATAATCTTCCGAAGGTCGCCCATGCGTTTTTCAAAATGCTCAAGCTCTATCTGCTTTGGTCGCTCGCTTATCTGCCCCTTGCGATATTCGATTACAGGCGCTCGGGTCTCGGCGTTCGCGAAGCGGCAATAAGATATATAAAAGGACTCGTTTTCAGCGGCGAACATTACGGTTCGTGGATGCTCTGGTATATGATCTCGGCAATATATGCGCTCGGGATTATTTATCTTCTCTTAAAAATAAAAGTCAACCCCTGGGCAATAACCGCGCTCGGACTTGTGTTCATTCTCTGCGGAGCGGCTCTCGATATGCTCTCCGGCACGACGAACGATATCTCGCCCGCGATAAACTTTATCAGAAAGCTCATGTGGGCGACTACCGGCAACGGAAAGGTGTTCCGCGGTCTGTTCTATATTTCGTTCGGCATGCTGCTCACGAAGATAAAAATACCCGTGTGGGCGGATGTTTTGATCACTCTCTGCGGCTTCGCCGGGTGCGTGGCGTTCAACAAATATACCGGATTTTTTGTTATTTTCTGCGCCGTCGGACTTTTCGGAATAATAATATCCGTGAAAGTGCCGTATGTTTCGGACAGAAAGATACTCAGACGCGCGAGCATGATAATATATTTCATGCATCTTTATGTCTATATGATTCTCGTGCTGCGCTTCGGACTGCACAGCGGAAAACGAGCATTTTTAATAGTTGCCCTGATAACAACGGCGATCGCTTTTGCATATATTGCAATTTGCGACCTCATAAAACGAAAAAATGCGGTAAAATGCAAAGAAAAAGCTTAATTTTGCAGAAAAAGTGTATTTTTATTTGACTTTGATTCGATAAAAGTGTATTATATAAAAACAGTGTTTACTAATTAACAGGAATAAGATCATAAACAACGACGGAGGAATGACGATGAAGAGCATAGCAGTGCTTACAAGCGGCGGAGACGCGCCGGGTATGAATCCCGCTGTACGCGCAGTCGTGCGTACGGCCTGTCAGAGAGGTATCAAAGTTTACGGTGTTGACAGAGGATACACCGGACTTATAAACGGCGATATACATGAGATGAACCTCCGCTCCGTGTCCGATATAATCACGAGAGGCGGCACGATTCTCTATTCCGCAAGATGCCCCGAGTTCAAGACCGAAGAGGGACTTCAGAAAGCCGTTGCAACCTGCAAAAAGTTCGGCATCGACGGCATGGTCATCATCGGCGGCGACGGCTCGTTCAGAGGCGCAAGGGATCTTTCTCTGCGCGGCATTCCGTGCATCGGACTGCCCGGAACTATCGACAACGATATCTCCTGCACCGATTATACAATAGGTTATGACACCTGCCTTAACACCATCGTTCAGATGGTCGACCGCATCCGCGACACTTCCGAGTCTCACGACCGCTGCACGGTCGTCGAGGTCATGGGACGCGGCGCAGGTTATCTCGCACTTGAAGCGGGCATCGCTGTCGGCGCAACGTCGATAATCGTGCCCGAGGTCGAGTACGATATCGAGCGCGATGTTATTGCGCGCATCCGCGAGTTCCAGAAGACCGGCAAGAAGCACTTTATAGTTATCGTTGCCGAGGGTGTCGGCGGAACCGCTGAGATAGCAAAGAAAATCGAAGCCGAGACCGGCGTCGAGTCGAGAGCAACCATTCTCGGTCATGTCCAGCGCGGCGGCTCGCCGACTGCGAGAGACAGGATAATGGCAAGCCAGATGGGCTCGCGCGCCGTTGACCTGCTCACTCAGGGCATAGGCAACAGAGTTGTTGGCATAAGAGACAACAAGATAGTCGATTTCGATATCTTCGAGGCTCTCAAAATGACCAAGACCATAGATATGAAAGACTATGAGCTTGCGCACGAAATCTCCATATAAAGGTGTAATATGAGCATAGAAAAACTGATTTCTTTAAGACAGCAGATAATCAAAAAAGACTTCAGTCGGATGAATGATATGCAGCTTGAAGCGGTCCTTTCTACCAAAGGACCGCTTTTGGTACTTGCGGGAGCGGGCAGCGGAAAAACCACCGTGCTCGTCAACCGTATCGTAAACCTCGTCAAATACGGCGAGGCTTATTATTCCTCCGACTTTTCCCGCCCGATACGCGAGGGCGACGAGGCGCTGCTTGAAAATTATCTCGCAGGCGACACGAGCCTTTTCGAGGCGGAGGATCTTTTGAGCGTCCGTCCCGCGAAGCCGTGGCAGATTCTCGCGATAACCTTCACAAATAAAGCTGCAGGCGAGCTCAAGGAGCGTATCTGCAAGGCTCTCGGCGAAGACGGCAACGATGTCTGGGCGAGCACATTCCACTCGACCTGCGCCAAGATTCTGCGCCGCCACGCTGACGAGATAGGCTATACGCATAATTTCACTATCTACGACTCCGACGACTCCAAACGCGCCGCCAAGGAGTGCATAAAGCGCCTCGGATATGACGAGAAGATGATTCCCGTCAAGTCCGTGCTCGCCGAGATAAGCCGCGCCAAGGACGAGCTGATTACCCCCGCCGAGTTCATTTCGACGAACCAGGCGGATATACGCCTGAAGAAGATAGGCGAAGTCTACGAGGAATATCAGAGGTTCCTCAAGGCGGCGGACGCCATGGATTTTGACGATCTGATAGTCAACATGGTAAAGCTCCTCAGAACGAACAAGGAGACCCGCGAATACTATCAGAATCGCTTCAAATACATAATGGTCGATGAGTATCAGGATACGAACCACGCGCAGTATGTGCTCACTGCACTGCTCGCGGCGGGGCACGAGAATATCTGCGTCGTCGGCGATGACGATCAGAGTATCTACCGCTTCCGTGGCGCAACTATCGAAAACATCCTGAGCTTTGAAAAGCAGTATAAAAATGCGAAGGTCATCCGCCTCGAGCAGAACTACCGCTCGACTCAGACGATACTCGATGCCGCCAACGCCGTTATCGCGAACAACGAACAGCGAAAGGGCAAAAATCTTTGGACAGATAACGGACAGGGCGCGAAAATTGAGTTCTATGTCGCCGAAGACGAGATGGCGGAGAGCCGCCATGTTGCCGATACGATTGTCTCCAATGTCGCCGACGGCGAGGAGTGGAATGACCATGCGGTGCTCTACAGAATGAACGCGCAGTCGAACCTTATCGAGCAGTCGTTCATCAGGAGCGGCATACCGTACAGAATGATCGGCGGACACAGATTCTATGACCGCAAAGAGATAAAGGACGCCATGGCGTATCTCTATGTTGTCAACAACACGGCGGACGAGATAAGGCTCAGAAGAATAATCAACGAGCCCAAACGCGGAATCGGCGAGACTTCGCTCAATGCTGTTTTTGAGATAGCGAACGGACTTGGCGTTGAGCCGTTCGAGGTCATACGCTCGGCAGATCAGTATGCGAAGCTTTCGCGTGCTGCTTCAAAGCTCATGGCGTTCGGCAAGCTTATCGACTCGTTCCGCGAGAAGATGGAGATTATGCCCCTCGCCGATTTACTCGGCGTTATACTTGACGAGACGGGCTATACGCTCTCGCTCGCCAACGAGCCCGAGAAATATCAGGAGCGCGTGGCAAACCTGGCGGAGCTCGGAAACAACATACGCCGCTACTGCGAGGAAAACCCCGAGGGCGACCTCAATGGCTTCCTGCAGGAGACCGCGCTGCTCACGGATATAGATAACTACAACGCCCAGACCCAGGCGGTCGTTATGATGACGATACACTCCGCCAAGGGACTCGAATTCCCGAATGTGTTTATCGTCGGCATGGAGGAGGGAATATTCCCCGGAATGCAGACGATACTCTATGAGCCGGAGAATATCGAGGAGGAGCGCAGACTCGCCTATGTCGCGATAACGCGCGCGAAGAAAAAACTTTATATCTCCAGCGCATCAACACGAATGCTCTACGGCATGACGAACCGCAACCGCCCGTCGAGATTCGTCGAAGAGATACCCGAGGAGTTGCTCGATAAAAAGGGCGCAAGACCGATGTCTTATCAGACCCACGGCATCCCGCAGCAGCGTTCCGCAGGGCAGGGAAGCGCGTCGAGAGGATTTTCAAAGATTTCATCGC